>Ga0074195_1002705_pt1 | contig 18810 bp, 14 predicted proteins | sample EPASupsiteHSE623_FD_64525 | JGI IMG/M metagenome (GOLD analysis project Ga0074195, IMG submission 64525) | Bioremediated contaminated groundwater from EPA Superfund site, New Mexico - Sample HSE6-23 | ecosystem: Environmental > Aquatic > Deep subsurface > Groundwater > Contaminated ...
ACGGTCGTTCTTGAGTGTTGGAGTATTTTTGCGAGCATCGTAACTTCCGAGGATTTCAATAAACTTACCGCTTTTTGTTGCGTTCCGCTTGTCAGTCAAAACCACCCGGAAACTCGGGTCATGTTTCTTGCCGACGCGCTGTAGTCGTAGTGATAGCATGGGCGGATGGTAGCACACAGGCCGTATTTTGGCAACCGGCTACATGTGCGACAGAAACTGTTTCTTGAACTCAGGATACTTCCCGTCTAAAATCGCCTGCCTGGCACGTGCCGTGAGGTTCACGATGTAATGGAGGTTGTGGATCGAGGCGAGGCGGTAGACGAGGAGCTCCTTCGCCTTGAAAAGATGGTGGAGAAAGGCTCGATCGTACGTGCGGCACGTCATACAGGTACAGGTTGTGTCGATGGGCGCGAAGTCGGTCGCGTATTTTGCCTTATTGAGATCCATGCGGTTTCCGTGCGCGTCGAACACTGTCCCCGTACGCGCAATACGCGTCGGGTGGACGCAGTCAAATGTATCGACTCCCTGCTCGATACCGAGCACGATGTCGAGCGGTACGCCGATGCCGAGCAGGTGTCGCGGTTTCCCTTCGGGTAAAATCGAATTCACCCAGCCAACCGCTCCTGCCATGTCGTCTTTGTCAAACGATCCGCCGATACCGAAGCCGTCGAAATCCATCGCGCCTATCGTGCGCGCAGATTTTTCGCGAAGTTCCTTGTGGCGTCCTCCCTGCACAATGCCATAGAGCGACTGGCGGCGTTTGTCTTTTCCCTGTCCCTTTTTGAATGCTGCGAGGCTACGCTCGGCCCAGCGGTGCGTGCGATGCATCGCTTCTCTTTGATACTCTTCGGTTGCGGAAGGTGAGGTGCATTCGTCGAATGCAAATGTAATATCAGCACCGATGTTCTTCTGTATCGCCATCGAGCTCTCCGGCGTGAAGCGGTGCATAGAGCCGTCGAGGTGTGACTTGAATGTCACGCCATCCTCGTCGATCTTCGCAAGGGGTTCGATGACCTCCTCACTTCGCTCCGAGCCCTCTCTCGGACACGCATAAAAATCTGCTGATTTTTTGCTGTCTCTCGCCCCGTCGGTCTGCGAGACGACCTCGAGAGGACTCGATGCTCGTTTCGAACCATCGGCAAGTTTTGAGATACCTTTTCCATATGCTGCGCCGAGTGAAAATGCTTGAAAGCCGCCGGAATCAGTGAGTGTCGGTCCATCCCAGCGCATAAACTCGCCGAGCCCGCCCGCCTTTTTCACGAGTGCGTCACCCGGCTGTAAGTAGAGGTGGTATGTGTTTGAAAGAATCGCCTGTCCGCCAAGTTCGGCAACGTCAGCTGACGACACAGCTTTGACCGTCGCCTTTGTGCCGACCACGGTAAATGCAGGCGTCAAAATATCGCCATGAGCCGTTTTGATTACCCCGGCGCGACCAAGTCCCCCCTTTATTTTCTTTTCGATTTTAAAGTCGAGCATTACATGTAGTTTTACAGAAAAAAGAGAGCCCCGCAATCTGCCTGTGGCAGACGCGGGGCGCGGTTACTAGATTTCGTCAATTTTCTTTTTATGAATGGTCCAGGATCGCGGATGACGAGTATGGTGGAGATTGAAGTCTCCGTCAATGTGTTCTGCCCGCAGATGGTTGTTGTGCCATGCTCGGACTTTACGAAGAACTGCCGTTGCAAAGGCGTAGGCATCGTTTTCGGAGCATTCATCAGGCAGAGAAAGCGTGACGTTGAACGAATCGGGTGACATTGCGTAGCCGGTCACCTCACCGGCTATCTGATTTTCCATGAGACACTGATCGGGGTGAATCTTCGTGTATTTGACCGGATTCATGCTCTCGATGAGTCGCTGGAGCTCATTCTCCATCGCGAGGAGGCCCTCCGCGTACTTCGAGAGTGCATGTTGTGCTCTGGGCGAAGCCTCTTCTGCAAAGTCCCCGATGAGCTGTTCGTTTGCGAGGTCGCGTCTCACGTCAGCATAGGTCCGCAGAGCGTTCATCTCGCAAACATAGAAATCAATGAACAGGGCACGTAGGGAACTCACACCATTTTCGATCCACCATGCAATCTCAGGTAGCAGTGAGGCATCGAGCGATTCGAATTTCTGACGAACGACACTGCACACCAGCTCCATTTCGGAGATCGACTGACACGACGTACATCGTTGTCCCATAAACGTGATGGTGTCGATACTCTCACCTTCATGCGTGGCAGGATTGAAACCTCTCACGATCAACTCAAGCATCTTTCGCTTCAAGGCGGAGAGGTGAATCACGCGGGAATCCTTCTTGCACGATGGCAGTTTCCAGAAGAGACGACGAAGGTATTCGCGGTGACGCGAACCGTTCGATGGTGACGACGCCTGGCTGGCATCGCCGAGCACGCGGAGTATGTGGTCGAGGTAATATTTGCACGTGCTGTCTTCATCGTACTCAGCCGCCTCAAGTAGCGTTTGCTCGAGCACGGCGAGTTGCTGCTCCGCACTCATTGTTTTGAGCGCGTTGTCGAGTAGACGCCGATTGAGCCCGGAGTCGCCGCGATGAGCGCTGGGCATGACACCATTTCTGCTCATAAAAGTACCTCTTCGTGACCATAGTCACGTGTTCTCCTCCGTAGAGGAGGTTCACGAGTTCCTTGAAACTCTGCGATTCCTTGATGATAGAACCACATCAGCGACGAGAAGTCAATCAAAACAAAACCGTGCGCTACGCATCGATGGTGGCAAGTTTTGCGTGTGTCTGGATGAAAAGCTTTCGCGGTGCCACGTCGTTGCCCATCAAGATGTCGAATGTCTTGCTTGCTTCTTCGGCGTCGGCGACAGTCACCTTTTTGAGAATACGTCGCGCAGGGTCCATCGTTGTTTCCCAAAGCTCCTCAGGGTTCATTTCTCCGAGACCTTTGTAGCGCTGGACGTTTTCAGATCCAAACTCAATCCCCATCTCTTTTGCGACCTCGTCGCGTTCTGCGTCAGAATACGCATACTTTGCTTCCTTTCCTTTCTTGAGTTTGAAAAGCGGTGGCTGCGCGATATAGATGTGGTTATGTTCGATGAGCTGCGGGAAATATCGAAAGAAGAGTGTCATGAGAAGCGTGCGAATGTGCGCGCCGTCGACGTCTGCATCTGTTGCCATGATGATCTTGTGGTAGCGCAATTTAGAAATATCAAACGTGTCTCCGATAGCGGTGCCCATCGCAATGATAAGTGACTTTACCGAGTCGGATTCGAGCATCTTGTCGAGTCGTGCGCGTTCAACGTTTAAGATCTTTCCGCGCAATGGCAAAATAGCCTGCGTTCGTCGATCTCGGCCTTGTTTTGAGCTGTTGTGCACGAAGACTCCGGACGCAAGTGCAAAATTGTGCGTACCTGCGACCTCGAGGTCATATACATCGTGTTTCTCTTCAATATGTTCGACGCGTATGATTCTGTGGTTAAAGTTTGCAACCGATTCCTTAAGCATGTCTCGATCGCCGGAGAGGACCTGTCGGCGAAGCGGCATGATCGAGTCGCTAGTCGTTAGTTCATGAGCCTTCTTATATGATCCATCACGTAGCATGAATTTGTGGTCTGGAGTGCAGACAATTTCCTCGCCGTTATCGAGCACCACCTTAACGACATTCGCAGCTCGCATAGTAACTCGGGGGTGTGAAATAGAAGCAATTTCGATGTCGTTGTTTTTTCCGATGGTATAGCAATAATTCTTCTTTCCTGTGCTGTGTTCGCGGACCAATTCCTCGAACGAAACATTGCGTCCATCAGCGAGTGCCACTTTTGTGTTTCCGGAAAAACAGCCACCTGCGGAATCTCCTTCGACGATAAAAAGTTCAGACTCTTCAGCGCTTTTGGTTTGACAGTCTGCAAGTTTGCCAGGCAGCGTAAATCCTTCGAGCATTCCTTTTCGGAGGACACTGTCTTTTGCGGCCTTTGCGGCCTTTCGTGCCTTGAGTGCGAGATACACTTTGCCGATGATTGAACGTGCGTCGTCAGGATGTTCCTCGAGAAAGGCGCTAAACGACTCGCCGAAAACAGTCTCGACGGCACTTCGCGCTACGACAGAGCCAAGTTTTGATTTGGTCTGTCCCTCAAATTGCGGATCCGGTAGTTTGACTGACACCACGGCAGTCATTCCTTCGCGCACGTCGTCGCCTGTGAAGTTGTCTTCCGACTCCTTGATGATGCCGTTCTTGCGAGAATAGTCGTTGAGGATGCGCGTGAGTGCCGTGCGAAAACCGGTGAGATGCATACCACCTTCGTTTGTCGGCGTGTTGTTGGCAAAGCTCGTTTCTCGTGGTGTGATATCGTCGATGTACTGGAGCGCCACCTCGACCGAGACCGTTTCAAATTGCTTTTCGACATAGAACACCACCTTGTGAAGTGGTGTCTCGCCCATATTATAAAACTTGATAAGCGAGAGAAGACCGCCGTCAAAATAGAACGACTGCGACGGCACTTCGAGCTCCAGACCGCCAACCCAAAACACATCGTCGAGCTTTGTCATGAAATGTGAGTCGTGCTCACGCGCGTCCATGACACGGATGCGAAGTCCTTTACAAAGGTATGCTTGCTGGCGAAGATGCGCGACAACTTTTTGCCACGTGTATTCAAGCTCCGAAAAAATCTGCGCGTCAGGCTTGAAGGTGATGATTGTACCGTGAAGTTTTGATGATGATACTTTCTTGACCACGCCACCTCGTTTACCGCGCGCGTATTCTTGTCGGTATTTCCCGCCATCACGAAATACTTCGGCGGTAAGCCATTCTGAAAGAGCATTGACGACCGACGCACCCACTCCGTGAAGACCTCCCGAGACCGCGTACGAATCCTGGTCAAACTTACCACCTGCGTGGAGTACGGTAAGCACGGTTTCGAGAGCGGAAACTTTTGTTTTCGGATGGATGTCTACAGGGATGCCGCGACCGTTGTCTGCGACTCGGATTATGTTGCCCGGCAAAATAACAACCTCGATTTCGTCTGCGTTGCCGGTCATCGCCTCGTCGCGCGAGTTGTCGAAGATTTCCCAGATCAGATGATGAAGTCCGTCGGTTCCGGTAGAACCGATATACATACCGGGACGCTTTCGAACAGGCTCAAGACCTTCGAGAACAGTGATCGATTCAGCTCCGTAACCCTTATGTTTTGGTGTTTTGTCTGCCATATATAAATGAAAAGGCACCCTTGAGAGGTGCCTTGAGTGTAGCACATTTTGGGGTGCCGTACCAGTGGAAACGGGGGTTAGGAAGTGGGTCGCGCAGGCGTGATCGTCTGGTCGATGACGTGTGCAACGAAGCCCTTGATCTGATCCGGTGTCCATCCGAGGCAGAGCATGAGCGAGGTCAGCTCGTCGATGTGTCGCCCGAACATGTCGACCATGGTGTCGTCGATGTCGACACCGTTTTCCTCGATGTGCTCGCGGACGGCCTTCAGTGCAGCCGCGGACGATGAGAGCGCGGCGATTGCGGCGAGATAAGCCCTTTCCTGCGGCCGAGCCGTGCACGCGTCGTGAAGTATCCGACGGATTTCTTCCACGTGCTGGTTCCGGTTTTTGGACACGTTCACTCCTTTCCTTTCGGGACTCTACCGCAGAAAATCGTACAATATATGTGTATGATTGGCAAGAAGTAGCCTACCTCACCTGCCAACCCGCCCGCGCGTTGAGTTTGTCGGTGATTGTACCCATGATCGCGTTCACCTCCTCGGTCGTGAGTGTTTTTTCGGGAGACTGAAACACAAGTCGATATGCGTATGAAATCTTCTCGGTGCCATCCGGAAACTTCTTTTCGAAACGGTCAAATCTGCGAGGTGGTCGGGTAAGAAGTGGGCCAGCTTCTCGAACAACAATGTCGAATATCTCCGACTCATCGGTTTCACTGGGAACGAACACGGCAATATCGCGCGGTGAGTGAGGATATGGTGAAAAATGTGTGTAGGTTGTTGTGACAGGAGTGTTGTCGGGCAGAGAGGTGTATGAAGTATTCGCAGAAATAGAGGCTATGTGGGATGAAAGCGAGAACTCTACAACATTGGCCGCGCCGGAAAATATATTCGTGACGCTGAAAGGTAGTGTCGCGTTGATATCGTCTTTTCCCGAGGATCCTACGGCGCACTGTAGCTCCTCACCGTTTTTGGTAAATATCTTACCGATTTCAAAAATACGAATCGAATCGACACCAAGCAGATCAGCATTGACGTTGTTTTTTTCGATGATTTCTATGAGATGTGGTGCGAGTTGTGCACGTAAAAAATGTCGCTGCTGCTGAAGCGGGTTTGATATTTCCTGCTCACCAGTTTCCGCAAACGAATACGAAATGACTTCGGAAAATCCATTTTCAGCGAGGTGTCTGCGAAGCGATTCTGCCACAAAATACTCGGGAAGAACCGCCGGTACGGGGAACTTTTCTGTGGGTGCCACCGCTGTGACATGTTCATATCCCATGACGCGTCCTACTTCTTCGATCATGTCGGCCTCGCGGTCGAGATCCATACGAAACTCGTAGTCAATTCTGTCCTGAACCTCTTGCACGTCGGCATCCGAATATGTGGTACCAAGCAGCTTGTTGACTGCGTGCGCGGAAACTCTCTGTGGAGCAGGCTTTAACGTCGAATTGTTTATATCGACTTCAGTTCCTGTGGTACCTCCGGCACAATCGATAATCATATCAGTGAGAAGATTCATCGCGTATTCTGCAAGGTCGGGTGAAATCTCGTTCTCAAAGCGATGTGATGCGTCGGTGCGTATGGTATGCCGAAGACTGGTGGTGCGAATGAGTGACGGATTGAAATGCGCGGCCTCAAGTATAAGCGAGTGAGTAGAGTCGTCGACTTCCGCGTGCGTCCCACCCTTTATGCCGGCAATCGCGAGTGGGATGTCGCCATCTGCTATGAGAAGTGTCTTTGGGTCCAGTGTAATCGTGCATCTATCGAGCGTCGTGATGGTCTCACCTTCTTTTGCAAACCGCACGTCTATTTTCGATACGTTGTCTGCATTAAACGCATGCAGTGGTTGTCCGACAGATAGCATTACGTAGTTTGCACTGTCGACGATATTGTTGATCGATCGCTGCCCTACTGCCTCAAGATGGTCGACAAGCCACTTTGGCGATGGGCCTACCTTTACGTTTTCGATTCGACGAGCTATATAGCGGTCACACGCAGATGTGTCGGAAATGGAAACATTAAGCTTGTGCGCTGTTGTTAGTTCATGCGACTTCGGAACCGGCTTCGTAAGCGGCATCTTTGAGATAAGCGCGATCTCTTTTGCGATACCAAGATGTGAAAGACAATCGTGTGCGCGGTTCGGAAGAACCTTCACGTCGAGCACGTAGTCATCACCATGTTGTTCAATCGACTCAACCTCAAACGCGTGGAATATCAAGATATCCGCAACGCGTGTGGCGTCCGGTAGAGGGTCATTGAAATATGACTGTAGCCAGTTGTAGGAGACTTTCATGAGTTAAAATTGATTCAAAAAACGTAGATCCCCCGAATAGAACAGTCGTATGTCGTCAACGCCGAAGCGAAGCATGGCGATACGCTCAATGCCGCATCCAAATGCGAAACCTTGCCACTTTTTTGGATCGATCCCAACTCCTTCGAGAACCTTCGGGTGTACCATGCCGGCACCCATGATCTCTATCCAACCAACCTGTTTGCACAGTGAACAGCCTTTTCCTCCGCATTTAAAACAGGTCACGTCAATTTCAAATCCGGGCTCGACAAACGGAAAATAGCTTGGTCGGAAGCGAACCTCGGTTGTATTTCCAAAAAGCCGCGAGAAAAATTGCTCAAGCGTCCATTTGAGATTCGCGAGCGTGATATCTATGCCAACCATGAGACACTCAAGCTGCGTAAACTGCGCTTCGTGTGTGGCGTCCGTTGCTTCGTTTCGATAGGTCTTTCCCGGGCAAATGATCGCGAGTGGTGGCTTGTGTGTTTCCATATATCGTATCTGTACCGGTGACGTCTGTGTGCGAAGAAGGTCACCGCTTTTGAGCCAGAACGTGTCCTGCATGTCTCGCGCAGGGTGGTCGTGCGGCACATTGAGTGCATCAAAATTGTACGTTTCTTTTTCCACCTCCGGTCCGGTTGCAACCTCATAGCCGAGGTCGGTAAAAATCTTAACCGCCTCGCGAATGATCTGGTTTAATGGATGTACGTGGCCCATAGAATTAGTCACTGCATTTTAGGTGAGAATCCAAAAAAAATCCACCGTACGTGTGTTACTTCGTCTGCGAGCGTAGTTGTTCGGTTGTTTGTGGCCCAAACACACCAACCATGGGCAAACCGGTGCTCTTTTGGAAACGAATGACAGCAGAGCGCGTGAGTGACCCAAAATATCCCATCGGAACACCGTGTGGCATCACAAGAAACCCCATTGTTTCGAGTACTTTTTGTAACGCAATGACATCGTTTCCCTGCGATCCCACAGTCAGCGATCTATAATACGCGTCATTCGATTGCGTTGAACTTTCAGATGTCACGGCGTCGGTAAACACGACGAGTCGAAGTGGGTAGCTGTCATTTACCTTGTTCCATACGCCTTCACACGTTATGAGGTTGAGGTGTGCCTTTCCGTCACTGGACGTGAAGACAGACGAAGCGTCTGCGTTTCGATCGAATGACTTAATGCTTCGTACGACAAACTCTATCGTCGCATCGTTGTCATCAACAACCGCAACCTTGTCACCGATTTTGAGCATATTGAGTCGATAGAACACAAACGGTATTCCGTTTCGTATTCCATAATGACCTCCGATAACCGCACTTCCCTCCTTTCCCGGATGAGGACCGAGCGCAAACCATGCGACATTTTTTGAGCCGAGAGGTACATCCATGCGACCGTCGGGCGTAATCAGCGCATCTTCAATCGCAGTATCAACCCCAATAGATGCAATCTTGAGACGAACCGGAAGGCCTTGAGAGATACCACCTGGGTCTCGTATGTCGGAATATGCCAATAGACCGTCGTTTACTCCCGTTGAGGGAAACTTGACGACAGGAAACTTCCACCCAAACGCCGTATCCGCTACAATCGCGACTGTCAGATTGTCTGCGTTGCGTATGTTCCTCGTAAGATATAATCCGGCACCTAGACTTAAAAGCAGCACCAGAAATATACTATTTCTCGAAATGCGAAAAGAGTGTTTTCTCATTATTTTGCTTTTCTGTTTTTACGCATCGCGATAAATACGACGAACAATACCCCCGCGGATAACGCGACAATCTTCATGATTGAATATGTGGTACTTTCTGGTATGTCACCGACGTTTGGAAAATCGGGTACTTTAATCGTGTCGACGGTGACCGTTAGAGATGCGGAACTTTTCGCCAAGAGACCATTTGCAGATGCTTCAACATGGACGGTGTTTGTCGTTGTCTTTGTGAGGTTTGTCGTGCAGGTATAGATCCATACTTCGTTTGTGTCGAGTTTGTTGTTACCGTTTGTGTCTCCAAGCCTTCCTGACATTGCACTACATTTGTCGTCAGTCACAGATACGTCGTTGAGCGGGACAACGCCAGGATTGTTCACTTTGTATGTGTATGTAATGTCACCTCCTTCCGGCGGCAACGAAAGTGGATACGCTACCTTTGTTACGTTTATGATACTTACAAGCGGTGGCGGAGTGTTTGAACCAACAACCACTGTCGCATACGCCTTGTGCGTCGCTGTAATATTGTTGGCCGTGCCGACAACTGTTGCGGCACTTTGAGTGGTGGCCGATATGTTCATTGAACACGAGTATCTCCATGTTTCGTCGTAGTCGAGAAGATTGTTCGCATTGTCGTCGCCCTCCACAAACTTTACAGGTGAGCATGTGTCATCCTCGACACGGACATCACTGAGTGCGACTTCGCGAATAAAGTTTTTGACCGCGTAGTTGTACGTCACATTTCCAGGACCTTGTGGAAGCGCAAGCGGAGTTGGAACAGATGTAATACCGATCAGTGGTACGTACAACACGCTTGGACTCGTTTGTGCATGAATCGGCGCTGCGCTGTACATGACTGCACAGATCGCCGCGACAATGAGAAATATTCTTATTCTTGATGTTCGTTTCATAATGTGCCGATGTTAGATTTGTTGATGAAGAGGTATTTCGCACCAAAACGTCGTTCCGACCCCTTCACTGCTTTCGAAACCCATTGTTCCGCCATGTTGCGTCGCGAAGCTTTTTGCCACAAAGAGACCGAGCCCGAAAGCGTTTGGTTCCATAACCGATGCATTTGATCCTCTGAAAAATCGTGAAAACACGCGATGTTGTTCCGATTCCGGTATTCCGACACCGGTATCTGTTACTTCGAAACGAATCGTTTTGTTGATGTAGGTAAGTTTAGCAGCAATTGTACCGCCTTCCTTCGTGTATGAAATCGCGTTGTCCATCATGTTTCCAATCATCATTCTGATCTTTTCGGCATCTGCTTCAACCGGTGGAACCCCCTGATCTGCCACGGCATAATTACACGTAATATTTTTTAGTTTGCATCGGGGTTTGGTTTCATTAAGAACCGCAGCGTATACACTATCGATTGCAACCTTTTCCATCTCATATTTGACACGCCCTTCTTCGATATCCATCGCCGTGAGCAAAGTATGGATGCGGTGCGTGATTTCCACGCTTGCTGTGTGTGTTACCTGCAGAAATTTGTACTGTACCTCTTTGAGTTCGCCGAAGTCACCATTGAGTAGCATTTCGACGTTCCAGTTGACTGCAGTAAGTGGAGTACGAAGCTGATGAGAAATGATAGTGATAAACTTATTGCGCGTTTCGTTGAGTTCTCGAATATGTCGTTCTGACTCTTTGCGAACTGAAATATCACGTTCGACGACTGAAGCGCCGACCACGACACCCGCCTCGTTCTTTACTGGAGAAATCGAGAGTGCGATGTCAACCATCGTGCCGTCTTTTCGGATACGAACAGAATCATAATCTGCAACAACATCCCCGGCTCTAATTTTTGAAAAAAGTACGGGTACTTCATCTTGTCTGTCTTTGGGCAATAGTATGAGGGCTGATTTACCAATAACCTCACTCGGTGCGTATCCAAACAATCTTTCCGCGCCGCCGTTCCAACTCGTGATAATACCTTCGAGGCTTTCTCCGATGATCGCGTCGTGTGAGTTTTCCACGATGAGTTTTGTTTGTCGAAGTGATTCTTCCGATTTCTTTCTCTGCGTAATGTCGCGACCAACAAGTGAGGCACCGATAATTTTGCTTCCCGCTATATGGACCGGAGATATTGAAAACTCAACATCCGCTCGTGTCCCGTCCTTTCGGAGCCACACTGAATCATAGTCAGCAATGACCTCTCCGCGTTTCACTTTTTCGAGAAGACGAGGTAGCTCATCTTTGAGATCATCAGGAAAAAGATTTGTCATCGGTTTCCCGATAACTTCTTCAGGAAGGTACCCGAACATTTTCTGCGCACCGCCATTCCAACTTGTTATGATACCATCAAGCGTTTTTCCGATGATCGCGTCGTGTGATTCCTCCACAATCGCGGCAAGTTGCAGTTGCGAACCACCTTCTATCCCAGTATCTGGTAATTGAGCCATAGTTGAGTTGATTACATTACTAAATTAGTAAACACGACGAGACGTTTCGAGTAGCTCTTTTGGTTTTGATTCCACGTTCCTTCGCATGTAATGAGGTTGAGGTGTGGCACAATATCACCCGAACTGAATATAAGGGATGCGTCGGCCTGCGGATAGTAGCTTCGTACGGCGCGAACTATAAACGTGTTCATCCTGCCGTTTTCGTCTTCGACTCGCACAGTGTCGCCGATTTCCAAACGATGCAGGCTGTCAAACGCAGCGGAAATGTTGTCTTTCCATCCGTAGTGACCGGAAATGACCGCACTCCCTATTTCTCCGGGATGTGGGCCGAGTTTGTACCATGCGGTTTCCGTGGGTCCGCTAGGTACAGCCATGGCGCCGTTTGGCGTAAGTCCGACTTGAATGACTATTGTATCGAGATTGATTCGTGGGATCTCAATCCTGACAGGGATTCCCGAGCTCACATGCTCCTTTGTAATCACCGTCACAATGTTTTTGAACGGAGGCTCGATTGCTGCCGGTACCCTACTGTCGAGAAAATATTGAGCGCATAGTTGTCCAACGAGCACACACCCTGTAAGGAGTACTATTACCGCTATCCGACGAGCTGTGTTGGGTGGTGCTTTCATGACTAACACAAAGAGTCAGACCTCATCGGCCTGACTCTTTGTATGGTTATCTGATTCGACCGCGAGACATGCTACATGTCTCGGCTAGATGGCTCCTTTCTTCTTCGCTATAAGAATCAAGAGAACTGCGACAATAACCGCAATCGGTATAAGTGTATTCCATGATGTTGTGCAGCCTGCAAGTGACTCAAAACCGGTGTTCGGAAGCGCAGGGGCACCCACGAGCACTGTGACCGGAGAGAAGTCTACTGCTGTGAGTCCGTTGGCCTTACCTTCCGCAAACGCATTGTTTGTGGTTGATCGTGTAAGTTTTGTGGTGCAGGTAAAACTCCAGGTTTCGTTGCTTTCAAGCAGGTCATTTTTATTGAGATCTCCGGGATGTCCAGTCACGCGACTCGGGAGGCCGGTACATTTATCATCAACAATGCGCACATCGTGAAGCGGTTCTTTTCCCGGGTTTGTCACGGTATAGGAATAGATGACATCTCCACCCTGCGCAGGAAGAACAAACACACTCGGTCTCGTGACAAGGTGAATGAGCGGTGGTGTCGAAGGTGCTCCCACAACGACTGTTGCGTTGGCAGTATCGTATCCTTCCCAACCGTTTGCTTGTCCATGAGCGGTGGCGGCATTGGTTTCGGTCTTTGTCACCGTTTTCGTACAGGAATATTTCCAGGTTTCTGAAATATCGAGATATGCGTCGCTGTTTGTGTCACCCGAGATATATACTACCGCAGCACATTCGGTATCCTTTACCCATATACCCTGCATCGCTACGACACCGAGATTTGTGAGTGTGTAGTCGTATGTCACGGGTCCCGGGCCGTTTGGTAGCGCGAGTGGGGTTGGAATCTTTGTGATATTAATGAGCGGAAGTGGCGCAAAGCTACCACCTGATAGTGTCGAAACTACAGGTGCTGGAGCAGGTGGAGGTGCCACGTCGGTGTTGATGATCGTACACGTTTTATTGTCACCGCCAAAGAGACTCACACTACCGCTCACGTTACAGTCGCCACCGATTATTTGAGTATATCCAGCGTTTGCATCCTCACTGACCACATATGTGCCGGCAGGTACGGAATATGCTGTTCCCGGCGATGAAACACCAGCGGCAGGGCTGCCAGAAACTTCTACTCCGAGGTTTTTGACGTGGAGATTAAACGTCGATGGTACAGCAACGCCACCGTTGCCATTCACGACAACCTTTATGACGTTAAGTGTTGCCGGTGTCGCCACTGTTGGTGCTGATATGACGTTGGCGTCAAGCGTAACCTGTGTTTGCGCAAGGGCGCGACCGTTTAGAACCGCACCGGTCTGAATGATGATCTGTTTTGCCGCAAGTATCGTACCATTAAAGGTGGAATATGTACCGAGCGTTGCTCCGGTAAGCCCTCCAACCTGCCAGAAAACGTTTTCTGCGACAGCACCGCCCGAAAGGATTACTTTAACACCGGAAATCACGCTACCTGCGGATGCTATATCGAGATCTCCCGCAATCTGGAAGATCCATACGTCACTTGCACCTCCGGACAATGTAACGCTCGTTGGGATCGTAACACCCGTTGTCCATTTGTAGAGACCAGGTGTGATTGTTAGTCCACCAATGTCACCTGCGCCGAGATTTGTAGAAGTCGGGAGCGTTCGTCCGGCTGCATCGGTATATGCCACTCCCATATCGAGGATAGCATTGTCAATGGATGTTTTGTTTGCGAGTGGTGGATTGCCTGCAAAACACGTTTGGTCTCCGCTACCTACATATGCTGCATCAACACCATATATTGTTCCACTGATTTCGGAACAAAATACGTTGTTCATTGCAGCAGCGGTAATTGGGCTAGATCCAATATTGCCGGTGATGACCGTCGTGTGACTGCCTGTGTTTGTAATACCTGTTTTCGAAACAATTGCGAAATTGGTCGCCGATAATAGGTCGACTGGAAGCGGACCGGCAGCGAGTGCGCCGATTGGAGCGATGAGGCCAACGGCACAGAATGTGGCCAGCGCGATAGAAAACCTATTAAGGATGTGCTTCATTTAAAAACAATTATTACTAACATTATAAAAATTGCGGCTCAACCTCACATCATTTTACGCTCATCCACATGTTGTGCAACAAAAATACTTCACCACAATGTGGATAACTCGACAATTTTGGAGCCAGCGGTCGGGTTTGAACCGACGACCCACGCATTACAAATGCGTTGCTCTACCACTGAGCTACGCTGGCATGTAATCTACTGTAGCAGTTTTCTACCATATTCGTCCATCCACTTCAAAATCTCGCGTTGGAGTCGTGTGTCATTGTACATAATTGATATTGTTCCATATTGTGTTCTCGTTCCGTACGTCCCGGGTTTTCCGACATGAACGTACTGGGGATAAAACTGTTCCTTTCGGAGTCCCGTTATTTTGATCCAGAATGATTCAAGTTCTTCTTGATCGTTATCGGGATATCTGTGAACGATTGCCCTAATCTTTGCATCGTGTACTTTGCACACTGTACGAAGAAAGCTAAGAAATAGCGTGATCATGTGAGGATCGCTGTTTGCAAAACGTACGCCACCGATTGCTTTTGTGCCCTCACCCCAATAAAGCATCACGCCCGCAATCTTTAGATGTTCTTCGTGTGGATTCAAAACACGTAATGGAACGCAACGTGCGATACCACTCACTTTTTCATACTTAATGGAAACTGCGTCGGATATTGTCCTTCGCGTTACGTGCTGTCGACGCAAGACCGAAAGTACTGTTGTGGGAGATATATGAAGAACATTGGCTATCGCCTTCATCGACTGGTGTTCGTTCTCGTACATCCTTAATATTCTATTTTCCAGAACGATATTACCAGTGATTCGTCGCATGATGATTCAATTGTAGCATACCAGTGTTTATTTAAACACTGGTATTAATCCACTCGTGCTTCGTGTTCCGGGGGGTGGACAAAATGCGCACGTAAGCGATCCTTTTCCTTACCCATTTCCTTCCATATTTTTGCGATTGCTCCCTCGTCTGGTGTTTCCGTTTCCGCATGTCTGCCTTTCGCTGACCATGCGAGCTCGAGAAACTTTTTCCCGACAAAAAGTGAGGCACGGTGGGATATTTCAAGAATCTTTGCCCATGTCGACACGAGCGCCGTGCGTCCCGCTTCCTGCATAGTCGCAACGAGAGGACGGATAAGATCGCGTACGCTCATCGGATGCAACTCATCTACCTTGCCGTGCGCAATACGCCGCGCGTTTTGTACGATAAGTGCGCTGACTCCGAGAAACGAAAAGAGCGCGATGGCGATGTACTGCCACATATGCTTATTGACCGAGCACGGACATTCGTTTGAAGCCGCCGATTTCGATTCGTTCGCCAAACTTTTGGACAAACGACGTAATGAGGTTTGCGATGGTCATTGAACCGTCCTTGATATACGCCTGCTCAAGCAATATTTTTTCCTTGATCTCCGGATTTGTCGCGTCGGCGACATCCTTGCCGTCGAGATATTCCGGGGCTGCCGCAGTGATGTGCATTGCGATGTCGTACGCGAGTTGCTTAAACTCCGGGTTTTTTGCAACAAAGTCTGATTCGCAGTTGAGCTCAAGGAGTGCGCCGACTGAACCTGACGAATGCACGTATGACGCAATAACGCCTGATTTGAGTGTGCGCTCTGATTTCTTTTCGGCAATCGCCGAGCTGTTTGCGCGAAGGATAGCCATCGCCTTCTCCATGTCACCCGCAGCTTCCTCGAGCGCTTTTCGACACTGCATAACCGAAATGCCCGTCTTGTCGCGAAGTTCTTTGATTTGTTCTGTGGTAATCATAAATGTGCTATGTGATTAGTGATGAGTAAAGTATATCATACAAAAACACGCCACGAGGCGCATTCTTGTTTATTGAGCTGCTTTCTCGGTTGCCGCGGCGGCCGCCTGCTTCTTTGCCGCTTCAGCTCGGCCGGCCTCATACGCCTCGGCCATTTTTGAGAGGAAGAGTTCGATCGAACCGGTTGCCGCATCGTTTGCAACAACGGGATATTTGACGTCAGACAGGTCACAGTCGGTGTTTGCAAGCGCCACGACGGTAACGTGCGCATCACGCGCTTCTCGTACAGCGATCGATTCCTCACGAGGATCAATCACGATAATTGCGCCCGGAATCGCCGACATACCCAGAATACCGTCAAAAAATCGGTGAAGCTGATCGAGTTCTTTTTGGAGCACTGCGCGCTCGCCCTTTGTGTATTGCGCCCATCCGTCTTTTGCCTTTCCTTCCTCGAGATCTCGAAGTCGAGCGATACGTTTACGAATCTCTCCAAAGTTTGTGAACGTGCCTCCCACCCAGCGCTCCGCGACATACGATGCGCCGATCTTTTCCGCCGTTTGTTTTACGAGCTGGATTGTTTCTGATTTGTTACCGACGAATAGAATCTTTTTGCCCTCCGCGCCAAGCTTTTTGACAAACTCCATAGCTGTCGCGAGTGAAGCAACGGTCTTTTCGAGGTCGATGATGTCGGAATCGTTCTTCGTCCCATAGATATATGGTACGACCGAAGGATGACGGCGGGCTTTCCCGTATCCGAAGTGTGCTCCGGCTGCAAAAAGCGCGTCAATAAGGGGGTTTGTTGCTGTTGTTTCGTTTTCCATTGGTAGTCGGTACTTTAGCAGAAGTGCTCCGATATATCAAGCGTAATCTGGCGCAGTGCTAGTTTTCCTGGAAGCTCGGGATGAAGTTCTGCACTCGGACGGTAATCGGTGTATCTGTGTAATATTTCGGATTGTCGACACTTTGCACTCGCACAATGAAGCGGAAATCCTTGTATGGCTTGCCTGACGCCCCCGGAAGCTGATCCGGTCGAAGTTCAAACCAGAGCTGGGCTCCTGCGTCACGCGCCTCGGTCTTGCCTATCGAGAGGCCGGTATTCGACACATTCTTTGTTCCCTTGATAGCAGCATGTGATGTTCCTGCGAGTCGTAGGCTTGCACCTGGTGTGAGACGGTTGGTTGCGTCCGAGGCAATATAGCGCACGTTGGATGTCATCACGCCGTTGTCTTTGAGCTTCAATGTGACTTTTGTCGATGTTTCAGTTTTGTTTGTGACGAATGTAAGCGTCGTGGTTCCGGAGTTGACCGTAAGTACCGGCTTCATTGATCGTGTCACAGTCGTTGCGGCGATTGCTTTTTCCGCACCTTTTGAACATTCAATCGTGTATTCCGCGTCGCCCTTTGAAGGTGTGAGTACTGCTTGTGTGCCACCATCGGGAGAGAGTGACTGGTTCTTCCAGTTTGTATCGCCTGAAGGTGTTGTACCTGTACATGACCACGAGCTATCCATGCCTGTCGTCTGCCATGCAAGTGTCGCGTGATTCCTCCACTTTCCGCCGATAATTTCGCCTGATACCGAGCCTTCCACGACGTTCAACATAAGCGTTGCGTCGGTTGGAGTTGCTGAACCCACTCGTACGACTGTCTCTCCGCGACCCGTGCCGTTTGCATTGGTACACTCTGCGGCGAAGGTAGTCACCGAGTCAGCAGATGGAAGGGTAAAGGCTCGACTTCCTGTTCCGGGAATCGATGATATTGTGGGTGTCCATCCTGCGGGAGATGGATCAACTTTTGAACACGATGTCATATCTACATCTGATTCTGTTGTCCACGATACGACAGTTTCCGGTGATACGCCCTGTTCGTATGCGAAGGTCGCGGGTGTCGCGGTGAGAGTCACAACGGGAACGTCAGCGACTCGGAAATTGAGTAGAGTTGAGATAGGACGATTGTCGTTGTCGTTCAAGTAACACGTGAGACCGAGCTGCGAGTCAGGAGAAGCAGGGGTGTATTTTTCAGACGTATTGTTCGTAGTACCGGTCCATGCCCCGGTACGCGTACATCGGTTTGCAGCTCGAAATGCGCCAATTGGTTTCAATGTCCATGCGACATCTTTTTCACCATAGTTTGATTCAACATGAGGATTTTTTCCATCAAACGCGAGTGATGCAAAGGTGATCGTTTTGGTTTCGGAAAGATCGGCTGAAAAACTCGATGCCGGCATTGATAGTACAGACGGTTGTTCTGCGGAGGTATTGGTAATCTTAAACGTTCCGACACCGGAATTAATTGGAACATCCGCACTACCGACAACCGTCGCTCCGTTTGTCGCTGCGACCGTCACTGTCTTTCCGTTTATCGATGTGTCGGTGACACCGTTTTTGATGACGGTGAGAGTAAGCGGAACTTCAACATTAATCGGCCAGATATCATAACTGGACGTAATGGTGACACTTCGTGGAGAAATGATCGGCGAGATCGATACAGGTGAATTAAACAGGGTTCCGTCCGCCATTTTTGGCGCAAAGTCTACCCAGCTCACAACATCCGAACCCCATGCCTTACACGACGTACAATTGAGGGCAATATTTGTTTCCGGATCAAATGAGATTCCGTATTCCTGCGGCGTTGCCTCACTGGTCTGGCCCGAAAGTTTGATGAAACCGTCCCATCCACCTGCGTTTGCAGAAAGTGCGCCGGAGCATCCTGATGCAAAAACGCTACATGCACGCGCCCAGCCTTTGAGTGTCCAGTTTGGTGCTGTTGAAGTATCGAGATACGGAGCGCATGTTCCTCCGCCGGGACCGCCCGCCACGGAACC
>Ga0074195_1002706_pt1 | contig 18808 bp, 15 predicted proteins | sample EPASupsiteHSE623_FD_64525 | JGI IMG/M metagenome (GOLD analysis project Ga0074195, IMG submission 64525) | Bioremediated contaminated groundwater from EPA Superfund site, New Mexico - Sample HSE6-23 | ecosystem: Environmental > Aquatic > Deep subsurface > Groundwater > Contaminated ...
GCGAATCGGCAGGGATAGACACAGTAAAATCAATCAAAACGGGAGGCATGGCAAAAAATATCCCGACGGAACCACGACGAGAGATTTCAGGCTCATTATTCAATTAGAAAATGCTATCGCCGCTGCGGGGGGATATTTAATATACTTCCATACAGCTAATGAAAACACGCTATCTTTTCGCTTGCGCCGCGCTGGCGGCCTGTTGCGCGCTCGTCTTCGTCTCGTGGCGGATAATTTCGCCCGCGCCAAAGCGCGCTTATATCGAGGATACGCCCGCCGATTCCGTGCCCGACCGCATAAAAACCGCGCATGACGCGCTTTTGTCCGGAGACAAAGAAACCGCTCTCAAAATCGCCTCGCCCTTCGCCAACGCCGGCTACACGCCGGCGCAAAACCTGCTGGGCGACATTTACGGCTCCGGCGAGGGGGGGAAACCCGATTTCGCGCAGGCGATTCACTGGTACCGCAAAGCCGCCGAGCAGGGCAACGAGACCGCGCAGGTGAACCTCGGCTCGCTTTATTGCGAGGGCCGCGTGGTGCCGCGCGACTATTCCGAATGCCTCAAATGGAACCGCAAGGCGGCGGAGAACGGCAACCCGATGGCGCAGTACAATCTCGGCGTGGAATATTTCAACGGCGAGGCGCTCTCCCGCGATTACGTCGAATCGTGGAAATGGCTGTCGGTCAGTTCGCGCCGTTTCGCGCTGGCGGCGGACGCGCGCCGGAAAGTGGAGTCGCGCATGAATTCCTCCGAGGTGCACCAGGCGGAAAGGCGGCTGGCTCAATTCCTGGCCACCGCGCCGCGGCGCAAATATTCGGAATTCAGCGTCCCCGCCGTGCCGCTGCGCGAAATCTGCGCCCTTCCCGAAAAACCTTCGCGCGGCGCGGAGGAGGAACTGCTTTCGCGGGAGGTTCCGGCGGTCGTCCCCGCCGTCAAACCGCCGCAAATAACGGCGCTCGCGTATCCGGAAACTGCTTTTGTGCCGGCGGCGGAAAAACCCGCTCCCGCCCGGCCAGCCGCGCCGCAGCCGCTGCGCATCGCCTCTCTGAAATTTTTGACCGGACAGGCCGCGCCGCCGGTTAAAATTCCCGCGAAAAAGCCCGTGATTGAAATCGCGTCGCTTAAATTCGCCGAAGCGCCGACGAAACCGCAGATAATTAAACCGGCGATTCCTCCCTCTAACAACATAGTGATTGCCGCCGCGACGGTCCCGGTATCCGCCGAGCCGGCGCAAACCGCGGCAACCTCCGCGCGGCGGCTGCAAATAGCCTCGGTGGCGTTTCTGCCGCCAGCGCCGCGCAAACCGAAACTTGAAATAGCGTCGCTGCGGATAATCGCCGCAAAACCGCCGGAACGGAAACCGGCTGCGCCGGAAACCGCCGTCGAAAAAAATGCACCCGCGCCCGGGCCGAAACAGGCCGCGCCAAAACCGCACGGGACCGCGCCGTCCGAAAAACCCGTCGCGCCCGCGCGCAGGCCGGAATTAAAAATAGCTTCCCTGAAATTTTCGCCCCAGCCGCCGCACACGGCGGAATTGAAAATCGCCGCGCTCAGTTTCGCAGCCGCGCCGGCGCACCCCCCGTCCAAACCGAAAGTCAGTATAGCCTCGCTCGCTTTCTTCCCGACGCCCGCGCCCAAACCGGCGCCGGTTCAAAAGCCTCAAGAGTCCGCCAAGCCGCGCGCCGCCGCGCCTGAGATAAAACCGCCCGCGCAGACCCCGGTTGAAAAACCCGCGCAGCCGCCGGCCAAAACAGGGCCTTACGCGAAACTCAAGACGCTGCTGGCTCAGGAACTCGCGGGCAGGCCGGATGCCGTGGCGCAACTCAAGCTGCCTGCGCCGGAACCGCTGATACGCTGGAACAACCGCCCAAGCAGTTCCACACTCGCGCAAGTTCCGCGTGAACCGGAGCCGCGCGCAGCAAAAGCGCCCGCGCCCGCAAAGCCGGCGGAAAAACTTCCGAAGGAAGAAGCCGGCGCAAAAGCCAAACATAAGAGTGAGCTAAAAACGGCGTCCCCCGTCCGCAAAACCGCTGAAACCTCCGCCGTGAAAAAGCGGGGGAATACCGAAAAAACCGTTTCAGAAAAAACGCCGCAGGCCAGCCCGCAGCCGCGGCAAAATATCCCTCTCAAACCGGTTCCCAGGCCGCAGGCCTCTCCCGCCGAGACGCGCCAAGCCGCTGAGCCGCCTGCCGCCGGAAATATCCGCCGGTCCGTCTCGTCCGCGTATGACGACCCGCTAACGCGCGCGGCGGTTGAAGCCGCCCGCAAACCGCCGGCCGCTTTCGCGAGCCCGGCGCCGCGGGCGGAAAAACCGGAGAAAAAAGCCGAACAGTATTCCAGCCGGACCGCGGAACCCGCCGAGTCCGCGCATCCTGCTCAACCGCCCGCCGCCGCGAACATCCCGGCGTCTTCGGGCGGACAGGCCGAGGAAGCCGTTGCAATCTTCACCAACAAAGGCGCGGCCGGCAAAACTGTCTCCGCTCATGCTTCCGCACGGCAGACCGGCGCGGCGCAATTTACGGCCAGAAGCGGTATCGCCGCGGCGCGCGCCGCTTTCGCGCGGAAAGATTACGCCCGCGCGGTCGCCGCCGCTTTGCCGCCGGCGCAGGCGGGCGACGCGGACTCGCAGGAACTGCTGGGCGATATTTACTTAGAAGGACTGGGGACGAGGCCCGACCCCGGCGAGGCTTACAGTTGGTACCGCAAAGCCGCCTCCGGCGGAGCGCGCAAGGCGCAGTATGCAATCGGCATGATGTATTACAGAGGCGAGCCGGTGCCCAAAGACGAGACGCAGGCGCTGCGCTGGCTGAGAAAAGCCGCCTCGGCGGGACAGGCGCAGGCGCAAGCCAGGCTGGCCGCCATGTACCTCGACGGAGAGGGGAATATCTCCGACCAGGAGGGCGCGCCGCTGCTGGAAAAAGCCGCCGAGTACGGCGACACCCGCGCCGCGCTGGCCCTCGGCATGAACTACGAAAACGCCGTAGGAGTGCCGCACGACCCCGTGGCCGCGCTAAGCTGGTACCTGGCAGCCGCCAAATCCCGCAACAAAAAAACCGCCGAATCGGCGCGCAGACTTTCAGCCGCGCTGATGAAAACTCTGACCGCCGCCCAAATCGCCGCCGCACGCGCTCTCTGCGCCCGCCGCTGAATTTAGACGGGGCAACCTGAAAACCACACTCCCCCGCCTCCCCGCAGACCGAAGTTTATGTAGTACAGGTACCCAAAAGACCCATTTCAAAAATAGGCCTTTATGCCCATGCCCGTATTTCGCTTTCGGACTAGAATTAATACTGGCTGTCCACGACTTGCTGCGGGTTCCCTCCGGGAAAATATGGAGGCGAAACTGCTAGCCACCCGAAACAAAGCCTCCGGCAACCCCCCGGAGGCTTTTTTTTGCAGACCTGCGGAGCTTCGCGCAATTACCTGCGCGAAGCTCGGTAGAATCAGAGCGGATCGGTTATCAGTTCCAGCGGCGGGTAGCAGGGGGGAAACGGAATTTCCGCGCCGCCGGAATCATCGGCGGAGCAGTTGCCGGGCGCAAAGCCGTTGCGGGCCAGCAGGCCGCACAGCCTGTCCTTCGCCGGAGACGAGGAAGACGCGCCGGAAAGTTTCAGGAATTTCTCCATGTCGCCGGCAGCGGCGCGGAAATCTTTCCGCGCGGCGAGGATTTCGGCGCGCACATGCGGAAAACAGGCGAGGCCGGGGCCGGCGCGCGCGGCCGGCGCGGCGGCGGACAGCGCGCCGTCCGTGTCGCCGGCGGCGGCTTTGGCGCGGGCGCGCATCAGATACGCCCAGTCCTTCACGCCGTCCGAGCCAAGCGCGGCGGCCCTGTCGAAATCCGCCAGCGCCAGCGAAACGGATTGCGCGTGCTGATAAAGCCTGCCCAGCTCCAGCAGCGCCGTACCGCGCTTGAGATATCCCTTCGCGGAGGGAGAAATGAAAAGCGACAGCTCATAAAGCTTGAGCGCGGCCTTGAGCGAGTGCTTGGCGTCCGAAAGCGAAATAAGCGCCGTGTCTCCCGCGCGCAGGAACGCGCCGGCGCGTTCGGATACGGGGCTGTTCGCCCTGACCAGATTGCGCGCGCTGTCGAGCGCGTCGTAGATGTAAAGCGCCAGCTCGTTTTTTTCCGACTGGTTCTCATATTCCCACGGAGCGAACGTCTCATGCCCCGTCAAACCCGGCCCGGACGCCGGGCGGCGCGGCGCGCCCGCTGACTGATCTTTTGCCTGGCTGCAGCCGGGCACGGAAAATCCCATGGCGGCCAGCTCCTCGCATTCTATCGCGCGGGAGGCGGACTGCGCGGCGGCGGTGTCCACATTCAGCTCAAAAAATCTGCTGAGGTCGCGGGAAGCGGCGGGATAGTTGCCCTGCTCCACGCCGAGAGAGGCGCGCGCGTGGTAGAAAAACGGGTTCGACGGCGAGGCAGCTATGGCAGCGTCGAGATCCGCCGCCGCGGCGGCGGGCTCCTGCAAATCCTTTTTGAGCAGGCCGCGCAGGTAATAAGCCATGCCCCATCTGCCGGCGGGGTCCAATTCCAGCGAGCGGCTGTAGCTTTCGACCGCCGCGCGGATATCGCCGGAGCGTTCCTCGGTCACGGCGCGCAGAAACCAGGCGTCCGCGTCGCGGGGGGCGGCGGAGGTTTTTTCCGCCCATTTTTTCAGCGCGGCGCGCGGATCGCGCGAGGAGTCCTCCGCCGTTTTGAAATAAAGGTCGAACCAGTCCGCCGCGGTCCTGGCCTGCGCGGAATAGAACGCCGGCAGTTCCGCCGGAGGAACGCTCTTTTTAGCCGCCAGGTTCAGTATGGCTTCATGGACGCCGTTTTTGCGCGCCAGAGCTTCATCCGAAGAAATGATGCCGCCGTTTTCCTGACGCGCCGCGCCTTCCTGCGCGAATACGGCGCAGACGCACGACGCCGCGAGAAACAGCGCCGTCAAAAGCGTGTTTTTTGACATAACCGAAACCCTCCAGCGGAAACTTCCCTCAAATGGTATCAAAAGAAACCCGCCCCCGCAAAACGCGCAAAGACAGGCGGCGCGGTTATTTCGCCATCGGGGGGGGGGGCCGAAGGGGCAATTCAAATCGTCCCTTTCGGCCCTATGTAGGGCCATGCCGCTTGTGGTATAATTCACACGTGGAGTTCCCCAAGCCGGAGCTCGCGACGGTAAAAGTTGGCAAGGAGCGTGATTCACAATGAAGCATGTTTCAGCATTACTGGTGGTTGCCGCGCTGAGCGCGCAGCCGCTTTATGCGATCGGCCTGGCGGATCAGGGATATTCGCCGCTGACGCTCAAGAACATTGAAAACGCCGCCCCCGTGCCGGAAAAGATAACAGCGGGCGTGGCCGCCGACAAGAGCGGCCCCAAAACGGACAAGCAAAACGTAGGCTTCTATCCGAACGTATATCTCAACGGTTCGGTGCAGGCGAACGGCAGCAACGTGCAGATACAGGACTACCGCGGCGGCATCACCGTCAACGTGGGCCGTGTCGGCTATATGAACCTGGTTCAGGCATTCATTGACGGCACTGAAGTGCGCTATAACATCGTCGGCACCCCGGGCGGCTCCTATCGGATACAGGACATGGACGCGACGTTCAACAGACAGGGCGGCGTCGTGTATGTGAACATAAACCTTCCGCAAATCGGGTATTCGCTCGGCGCGCAATTCCGGCTTGACTGGAACCGCGAGATGTACGGCACCGATTATTACAAGGGTTACGACCTGAGATTCACGCCGTGGGCTATCACCGGAGGAATAGACACCAACATGTTCCCCAAACCGGTGCTGGCGGCCATTGCGGCGTATTACGGGGTAACGCTTTTGGACAACAATCCCGGCCCCGATCCATACCATCCGCCGCATCCCGGCCCCGGCCCTTATCCGCCGCCGCACCCCGGTCCGTATCCGCCGCCACATCCCGGCCCCGGACCCGGCCCGCATCCCGGTCCCGGACCGCACCCAGGCCCTCATCCGGGACCCGGACCGCATCCCGGCCCTTATCCCAATCCGCATAACAACGAAGGCGGCGGACAACATCACGGTCCGCGGCTGGAAAGCGCCGGCCTCTCCGACACCGATGCCATTTGACGTTCGATAACGCAACTTGATGAAAACCGGCCCCGCAACACGCGGGGCCGGTTTTTTGCCCGCCCGATTTTATTGACGACGCGGCGCGGTTAATAGGATAATACTCTTGATGAATCAAGCGGCAGTCCCCAATTACGGATGCGAAACCGAAAAACTGTCGCTCGCCGAATTGCGCGCGGGAGCGCGGGGCAAAGTGGTTTCTATAGCCGGCGGCGATTTCCTGCGCAAGCGGCTTTCCGCCATGGGGATATACGAGGGGCGGGAAGTGCTGAAAGTCTCCTCCGCGGCGGGCGGAACGGCTGTCGTGGAGGCGGCGGGCTGCCAGTTGGCGCTGGGAAGGCGCATCTGCGAGCATATAACCGTGCTCTCCTCTCCGTGCGAGATATTGCTGACCGGCAACCCGAACGTCGGCAAAAGCGTGGTTTTCTCGCGCCTTACCGGCATAGGCGCACTCAGCTCCAACTACCCCGGCACGACGGTGGAATTCCTGCGCGGCCCCGCGCGGCTGGGAGGCGAGCGGTGCCTGATAACCGATGTGCCCGGCGCTTACAGCCTCGAGACGACCTGCAAGGCCGAGGAAGTGGCGTGCGAGATGATAAACGGCTGCGAAAACGCGGTCATCATCCATGTAATAGACGCCACCAGCCTGGAGCGCAACCTTTTTTTCGCGCTGGAAATACTCGCCCTCAAACGCCCCGCCATACTGCTTTTGAACAAATGGGACCTCGCGAAAATGCGCGGCGTTTTCATCGAGCCGAAAATCCTCTCGGAACTGCTGGGCGTTCCCTGCGTGCCTTTCGTGGCCGTCACGGGGGAGGGACTGCCGGAGCTGGAAAGATGCCTGGCGGCGGCCATGCGCGGGCAATTGCCTCCGCCGGGGCCCGTCCCCGCCGGGCCCGACGAGAAATGGAAGCTCATCGGCGAAATCAGCCGCAAGGCGCAGAGAATAGTGCACCACCACCCTTCGCTGGCGGAAAAAATCGCGGAGCTCGCCATACATCCGGCGGCGGGATTGGCGCTGGCGCTGGGCATACTGGCGGCGGCGTTCTATTTCGTGCGGCTGGCGGGCGAGGGGCTGATAAACGCGGCGCTGGACCCGCTGTTCATGCGGGTTTATTTTCCGCTGCTCAAAACGCTGGAGCCGGAGCAGTGGAATTTCGCGGCGAAATTCCTGTTCGGCGGGCCGGCAGGTCCTCTCGACAGTTTCGGCCTGCTCACCACCGGCGTCTATATCGCGCTGGTCACGGTTTTCGCCTATGTGCTGGCGTTCTACGCGGCGCTGGGATTTCTGGAGGACACGGGCTACATCCCGCGGCTGGCGGTGCTGCTTGACGCGGCGCTGCACAAAATCGGGCTGCACGGCTACGCCAGCGTGCCGGTGCTGCTGGGACTGGGCTGCAAAGTGCCGGGCATTCTCGCCGCGCGGGTGCTGGAGTCCCGGCGGGAAAAAATCATCGCGCTCAGCCTGACGCTGCTGGCCGCGCCCTGCATGCCGCAAAGCGCGATGATTATCGCCATACTCGCGCCGCGCGGATTCATCTACGTGCTTTACGTTTTCGGCGCGCTGGCGCTCACCGGCGCGCTGGCGGGCTACTTTCTGCACCGCATGCTCAAAGGCTCCGCGCCGGAGCTGTTCGTGGAAATTCCGCCCTGGCAGTGGCCCAGGCTTTCGCCGTTCGCGCTCAAGCTGCGGCTGCGGATAAAAAGCTATCTCTTCGACGCCGTGCCGATGATAATGGCCGGCGTGGCGCTGGTCGCACTGGCGGACGGAGCGGGGATTACCGCGCTGCTCGCGCGGCTTTTCCAGAAACCCGCCTCTTTGCTGCTGGGGCTGCCGGGCGACATGGCGCCGGCGCTGCTGCTGGGATTTCTGCGCAAGGACGCCTCCATCGCGTTGCTGAAAACCTACACGCTCACATCGGGACAGCTTGTGGTGGCCTCCGTGTTTCTGGCGGGATACCTGCCCTGCCTGGCGTCGCTCACCATGCTCTCCAACGAAGTGGGGGTGAAAGATACCGTGAAAGTGGTCGCCTTCAACCTCGCCGCCGCGACGCTGGCCGCCTCCCTGCTTAACCTGATTCGCGTACTGTTCTGACTGGGTTGTTATATGCGAATCCGCGCGGCATGCCGCGCGGATTCGCTTCGTGAGGGGGTTATTGCGCGCGGGTGAACGGCGCGAAGAGGGGGGCCAGTCCGTCAACGCTGGCCGGCATGTCCAGCATGACCATGGCGAAAACGTCGAGATCCACCAGCGAGTTTATGAGGGCGTCTTTCTCCGCCGCGCCGCGCAGCCGGTTGGCGAAGCCTTTGTTGACCAGGCGTATGGCGTCGTACATCCCGACCAGCCCTTTGAGTTCCCAATCCGGCTCAAGGCCTTTTTTGGCGCGGAAATACTGGGCGGAGATATACATCGTCATCACGCGGTACACCGTTTCCTCAATGGTGGAAAAGGGCAGGTGGGTTGCCGCAAGCGGCTTGAGTTTTTCCATGACCGGGCAGCCGCCGGCCGCCATGTAGATGCCCAGCAGCGAATAGACCCCTTCCGCCAGCAGAGTGCGGCGGGAAACCGTCCGCTCGCCGGAAACGACCGTCACCTGCACGGACTGGGCCGAAACCATGTCGCGAAAACCTTCCACCACCGCCGCGATATTGAGGGCGATAGGACACCGGGGCGAGGTTTTCGGGTCCAGCGGACAATTGGAGCAGCGGCGGTATTCGAGCCTGGTCCAGTCCGGCGGGTTTTCCGGCGGAACCGTTTCGACATCCAGCGTTTTGGGGTCAAGCGAGACAGCGAACTCTGCGCGCCGTCCGTCATCAAACGTGAAAATATATTTCCAGGAGTGCATATTCGTTAGCGTTTCGGCTTTCCCGCCGCCGGTTTGGAGTCGGTCAGCCGCACTTTGGTTGAAAATTCCCGGCCTTCATACTCGCCGTACAATCTGACCGTCCCCGGCTCCGCGCCGCGCGCCAGGCGGAACACGCCGCCATCCCAGGTGAAATACGGCGGAGACGATTTGGCGGCGGGGGGAATATAGTCCGCCTCCAGTCCGCCCGCGAATTTCAGCCGCGCCGAGAAAAGGATGTATTCCGGCCCGCTTTTGACGCCGGCGGCGCGCGCGGTGGAAAAAGCCGCCGCGGAAGAAAGCTTCATGTCCTCGTTTCCGAAAAGCCAGCGCAGCGCGAACTCCGTTTCGCGCGAAGGACCTTGCCGCGCGTCCGCCCCGCCCCTGTCGAAATAAGCCAGCAGATTGCCGGCGAACCTCATGCCTTTTGCAATAAGAGCCGTTTCCAGCCGCGCCAGCGCCGCGGGAGCGCTCCGCGCGCCGGACAGTCCGTCCGCGCCCAGTTTGGCGGAAAGCCAGAGTTTGGCGTCCGGCGCGAACTCGGCGGTTTTCAGCATTTCCCGCAGTTCTTCCTCGCTCCAATCCGGCGCGGGGGAGAACGCGGCGGCGCGCGAAAACAACTGCGGCCTTTGCGCCAGGAAGTACAGCGCCAGCAATCCGGCGGGGCCCTCTCCGGCGAACGCCCGGTTTTCGCGGCCGCGCAGCAGACGGTAGTTGGCTTCCATGTAGGGAAAAATATCGCGCGAGAAAAAGTCCGCGCAAGCCGCCGCGCCGCCGCCTTCGCCCGCCGCGTTCATGAAGGGAGCGCAGGCGCGCCAGCGTTTGTCTCCGGCGTCTACGCTTATGACAACCGGAGCGCCCGCTTTGCCGCCTGAGGACGAAAACGCCGGAGAACCGGCCCCTTGCGCCGCATAAAGCGCGGGATAGCGTTTCCCCGACGAGTCGTATCCTTCCGGCAGCAGCACGCGCACGGTTACGGTGCCGCCCAGCGACTGCGAATAGTAATTCGTTATCACCGTCAGATTGCCCCGGACGGTTATCGTCATATCGGAGGAAAACGCCCGCGTTGAGGAGGAAGGCAGCGAACGCGCGCCGGCCCTGCCCGCCGCGCACGCGGGGGCGGCGCAGGCAAACATGAACAGCGCGAGAAGCGAAAGTCCTGCCATACGGGTCTCAGTTGCCGAAGCCGGATTGGAACGGCGAATTCTGCTTCTGGCGATTCTGCTGGAACTGCTGCTGGAGCTGTTGTTGCTGCTGCGGCTGCGCCGTGCCGCCGCCGGCGGACTGCTGAAGCTGCTGCGTCTGGCGAAGAGCTTCAAGGCCTGTCAGCAGCGGCCCGGTGATGGGATTGTCCGCTATCGCCTTGTGAACGCCCGGCTGGTTCACCGCCGACATGAACTGCGGATTCTTATCCATTATCTGCAGCACGGCTCCGGGATTTGAGGCGAGCGCCTGCACGCCGGGCGCCTGGAGCAGTTGGGACATCATATAGCTTTCCGACACCGCTTTTACAATATCCTTGTTGGCCATGGCCTTGACCACCGCGGGATTGCCCAGAAAATCATAAGCCATTTTGCTGGTGGTGGCGAACTTGAAAAGAGCGTTGGGGTCGTCCAGCGTGGATTTAACCACGGGGCGGGACAATATGGTATCCACAATCCTCTGGTTGTTGAGAAACGCTTTTACCAGCATCGGGCTCATGGCGGCGATTCGTATGCCGTTGGCCAGCGAGTTGTAGAATTTGCGCGGCGGCTCCGGCTGCCCGGACTGAGGCTGCTGCCGCTGATACTCCTGCCCCGCCTGATAAGAGGAAGCGCCGCCCGCGGACTGCGGCTGCGCGCCGTAAAACGCCATCATCCCCTCGGGCCGCTTTGTTTCGACGGGGACGCGGCGCTGCAAGGGCGCCTGCTGTTCTGAGGAGGGCGTCTGCGCCTGTTTTGTCATCTGCTCGGAAAAAGAGGAGAGGGCGGAGGAACTGGCCCGGGAGTCGTCGCCGCTTTTAAGCATTAGGACTATCCCGACGAGAGTGACAACCGCGAAAAGCGCGCCCAGCACGATAAGGGTTTTTCGCTCGGCGGCCTTGCGTTCCGATTCCTTTTTGATATCCATGTGGGAAAGTCTACAAACACCTATTTGGCGTGTCAACCCCTTGACAAAACTGTCATGCCAGGGCCTTGACAATCTGTTTTTGGGCCTTGACTGGGCTTGACAAACTGTTGATAACCGGAAAAACACGCCTTAAAGTCCCGAAAGCGCGACGGACCGGCATTAAAAAGGTACTTTTCACCCAAGTTATGCACAGGTTATGCAATAAACCATTAAGGTTAGGGGGTCCCTGTTTAGCTGATGTTATACAACCCTGTTTCTCCGTCGAGAATACGTCGTGAAAACGGAACTCCGACGGGATTCCGGCGGCGTGTTTGGCGGTCAAGTTGTCCACAGGTTATCCACAAATATCAACAGGGGGCGGGAGTACGGTCGGTTTTACGTCTGGAAACAGCAAATCCACAGCGTAATCCACAGGTTATCCACAGGTGTTGACATCATTTTTTCGCTTTTCCTGCGCAAATTTACATATCAAAATGGCAAATCTCAATTTGTGTTTATTTTTTCCTTTACCTGAAAACTTACTGCGCCGGCAATATGCCTTTGGCTATCGCCTCCACGGCACGCTGGCTGAGAATGCGCACCCCGGCGGAACTGTCCGAGTCCGCGCTTTTCTGAAGCGCCGGAAGAGTGCGGCGCAACTCGGCGAAAACGGACTGCGGGTCGGCGTAAAACATTTTCGCCTGCGGCAGCAGCGACTGCTCCGCCATCAGGCGCAGCGCAAGCGCGCTGTTGCGGCGCATATTTTCGGGATTTTCGCCGGACAGACCGCGCTCCAGCCTTTTCAAGGCCGGCTTGCCGGCCCACGCGAGCGCGACGGCGCATTTGTCCGCCGGACCGTTCCTGTCGCCGCCTTCCAGACAGGCGAAGAGCGCCTCCAGCGCGGACTCGCCGATGCCGCCCAGCGCCTGCGCCGCCGCGTACGCGCTCCTGCTGTCGGCGGAGCCGAGCATTTGCACCAGGTCCGGCACGGCGTCTTTGGCTTTTTCGCCCATGCCGCCCAGCACCAGCGCGCAGACGGCGCGCAGTTCAGGGTCGGGGTCCGAGAGCACGGGGCGCAGTAGTGAAACGGTTTTATCGCCTTCGAGGTCAAGCTGCGCAAGGGCGAGGCCGGCGGTGTCCTCGTCGTAGCGGAAAAGGCTCACGATGTCGCGGACGGAGGTTTTATCCGGCTTTTCGGGAAACATGAAGGCCATAACTCCGGCGGCCCAGGCGCGCGCGCGCAGGTCGGAATCCTTGAGCAGCGGGCGCACGGAATCCTCGGCGTTGCGCGAGAAAACTCCGGTTTTGGTCAGCAGCCAGGCGGCCAGTATGCGCCGCTGGGGCAGTTTTCCTGAGGCGAACTCCGCGCCCAGTTTCCGCGCGTAATCGCCCAGTTCCGCCGTGAAGGGCGCCGCCACCTCCGCCGCCAGCGCGGCCTCGGCGGGGTCGTCCGTGGCAAAAAACAGCGACATTATTTCGTCCATGCGGCCGCGCGCCCGCGCCGCTTTCCGCAGGGAATCCAGCGCCAGCATGCGCGTCCGGGCATCGGGCTGTATTTTGGGGTTGAGTTCGCGCGCCAGGCAGACGGCGAGAGAGTCCCGCGCCTCGTCGGACAATTGCGCCGCGCGGCCCAGCGCCGCCTGGCGCACCGGCGCGCTGCTTTCCAGCAGTTCGGCGGCCAGCCCGCCGCAGTGCTTGCCGTCGGACATGCTGGCCTGCGCCGCCGCGGCCGCGCCGCCGGAATCCGCAATTTCGTTTTGAGGCGGCTCCGCGCGGGCCGCCGTGAAAAGGCAGAGGGCCAGCGATAAAATCGCAAACATTTTCATACGGACATTATACCCGATTCGGCGCGGAAGTTTTTGCGGCGGGAAAAAGAGGTAAAATTAACCTGGAAGCTTCAGTTGCTTGCGAGAACCGAGACGCAAAAGGGCGAAATGGATTCGGCTCAAAAAAATGCGAGCAGGCTCGTTGCCTGTGAGCAGTTTTTTTGAGTCGGAGCCATGAAGCCATTTTATGTCGAATTCCGCAAGCAACTGAAACTTTCAGGTTAGATGCTGTCAAAGCGCAGGCGGACCGGCAGGGTGGTAAGCCGGAAGGGAAAATCCAACCGCAAAGCCAACTGCAAAACCCGCTGCGGCGCCGCCCAGTCCGCCTCCAAAAGCAGCGCCTATCCCGAGCCCTATCGCTCCGCTGGCCAAACCGCCTTTGAGCCTGCTGCTCATGGGGCGGCTGTTCCCGTCTTTGGCTGAACTGGCGTTTGAGGCGCCAAGCCCCGGAACTTTCGCCTTGAGATTGAGGCTCTTCCGGAGGTTTTTCGGGGAACTGCCAAATTTCCAGTTTGATTTCGCATAGCCTGCGGGCAGCCGGACGGCGCTGCCGCCGTCCTGTCCGCCTTTGCCGGTGCCGGTTATCACCGCCGAGCCGAATGTTTTGCCGCTTCCTTCCTTGTCCGCATCAGGATTGAACCCGATGGCGAAAGAAGTGCCGCCAAACAACGATACCGCCAGCAACCCCGTAAAAACTTTTTTCATGGCCTTTCTCCGTTGCGCCATCACATGTGCGTATTCGGCAATATTGTATGGCGGCGCAGCGTCCGTCTCAAGGGCTGAAAGACCCAATTTGAGTTGCCCTTTGGACCTATGCGGGGCTAGTTGTACTCAATATGCGGCCCCGCGAGGAATCCGGCTACGAACCCGATTGCGAATCCTGCCGCCGTGCCGCCTCCCGGAACAAGAGAGCCTGCCGCCGCTCCGGCTGCTCCCAGCGCCATGCCGCCGAAGAACCTCTTCGCGGAAGTGGTCATGCAGGGCTTTATGTAACTGCACTCGTCTGCGGGCTTTGCGACGATGCGCAGTTTCCCGACTTTCGCCATAAGGCTTTTATCCCCGTCATACTGGGACTTTGCATTGGGTTGGGCAGTTTTATGCTCGCCTAATTTCCAGCCTGATGCGGCATAGCCTTCGTTGCCGGAACCGGTTGCGCCTTTGCCTGTGCCGGTTATCACCGCCGAGCCGAATGTTTTGCCGCTCCCTTCCTTGTCCACATCGGGATTGAATCCGCCGGCGAAAGAAACGCCTCCCAGGACGGTGACGGCCAGCAAACCCATAAGTGTCTTTTTCATAGTTTTTCTCCTCGTTGCGCCAGTGCGGCTGATTTTTGCTAAAACGCTTCACAGCGTCTAAAGATATTATAGGGCAAAGCGGATTCCGTCCCAAGGGCTGAAAGGTCCAATTTGAGTTGCCCTTTGGACCCCAGTTCGCGAAGCGATTGACGCGGCGGGCCATTTTTAATTGAATCTTCGAATACGGCTTTACAGCTTCACGGAGGGAAAATGAAAATCGCCGAAGATGTGACAAAACTTGTCGGGAACACGCCGCTGGTGCGGCTGTCGAAAACCGGCGCGGGACTCGCCGCCGCAATTGCGGTCAAACTGGAGTCTTTCAACCCCTGCTCCTCCGTGAAAGACAGGATAGCCCTCGCCATGGTGGAGGACGCCGAGAAAAAAGGCCTCCTCAGCGCGGGCGCGCTCATTATCGAACCCACCAGCGGCAACACCGGCGTGGGGCTGGCGTTCATCTGCGCGCGGCGCGGCTACCGGCTCATCCTCACCATGCCCGACACGATGAGCGTCGAGCGGCGCAAACTCCTCAAAGCGTTGGGCGCGGAAATCGTGCTCACACCCGGCGCGGGCGGAATGTCCGGCGCGGTGGCCAAAGCGGGCGAGTTGCTGAAAGAAAATCCCGGCTCGGTTACGATGGGCCAGTTCGAAAATCCCGCCAATCCCGCCGTTCACAAAGCCGCGACCGCCATGGAAATCTGGAACGATACCGACGGCAAAGTTGATATTTTCGTGGCCGGAGTAGGCACCGGCGGCACCGTAAGCGGCGTGGGCGAGACGCTCAAAAAACTAAAGCCTTCGGTTTCAATAGTGGCGGTGGAGCCGGCGGAATCGCCCGTCCTCTCCGGCGGAGCGCCGGCGCCGCACAAAATCCAGGGCATAGGCCCGGGCTTTGTGCCGAAAAACTACAACCCCGCCGTGGTGGACGAAATTATCCGCGTCGCCTCCGCGGACGCGGGCCGCGCCGCCCGCGCGCTGGCGCGGGACGAGGGCATACTCGCCGGCATCTCCTCCGGCGCGGCGGTTTTCGCCGCCGTCGAGGTGGCGCGCCGCCCGCAGAACGCGGGCAAGCTGGTGGTGGCCCTGCTGCCGGATACCGGCGAAAGATACCTGAGCACCTGGCTCTACGAGGAGGCGCTGTGAGCGGCAAAAAGTCCGCGGCGGACTGTTCCCTCTCCTCCGGCCAGGCGGCGGAAAAAAACCTTATAAAGAATATTTCCTCCGCGCTCTCGGACTCTTCCGGCAGCAACATGAGCCCGCTGCGCCGGCTGCACGCCGAAGAGCCGCTTCCCTCCCGCGCGGCGGTGCTGGAGGCCGTGGAATTGCTGCGCGCAGCGCTGTATCCCGGCTACTTCGGCGGCGAGGAGTTCTCGCAGGACACCGTGTCGCTGCACGTCGGGCTGGGGCTTGAGCGCGCGCGCCGCATCCTTGAGGAGCAGGTGCGCCGCGCCTTCTGCTTTTTCTGCGCCGACCAGGGCGACTGCTCGCAATGCCGGGGCCGCTCCGCCGCGATAGTGCGCGGGCTTGTGGATTGTCTGCCGGAAATACAGCGGCTGCTTTCCAGCGACGTGCAGGCCGCCTACGAAGGCGACCCCGCCGCCATACATCCGGCGGAGACGGTGCTTTGCTATCCCTGCGTGCTTGCCGTCACCAACCAGCGCATCGCGCACGAGCTTTACAGGCGCCAGGTCCCCCTCATCCCGCGCATCATGACCGAGGCGGCGCATTCCGCCACCGGCATAGACATCCATCCGGGCGCGGCCATCGGCCCGCGCTTTTTCATAGACCACGGCACCGGCGTGGTTATCGGCGAGACCTGCACCATAGGCAGCAACGTGAAAATCTATCAGGGCGTGACATTGGGCGCCAAGAGCTTTCCGCTCGACAAGCACGGCCATCCCATCAAAGGCATAAAACGCCACCCCGACGTGGCCGACGACGTCACCATATACGCCGGCGCCACCATACTGGGAGATATCGCCATCGGAAAAGGCGCTGTCATCGGTGGCAATTTGTGGATTACGAAATCCGTGCCGCCGGGCGCGAAAGTGACGCAGGTCACGCCTTCTAAAACCGCGTGATATGGCAGAAGCGGCTTTGTTCACCGTGCTGCTCTCCGGCGCGCCGCCCGACAGGGCGCGGCTGTCGCAATTGCTCTGCAAAATCCACGGCGTGCTGCCCGACGAGGGCGCGAAGCTGGCCCGCGCCTCCTGGGGCGTAATCGGCGAGCGCTTCGGCGAGGCCGCCGCGGCCTCCGCCGCCGAGTCAGCCGCCGCCGCGGGGCTTGCGGCGGTGATAGTTCCGTCGGCGCTGTCCTCAAAAATTCCCGCGCCGCTGCCTGCGGAAAAGATTTGTTTTTCGCCCGAGGGCCTGGAGTGCCATGCCCGCGCCGTCGTTCTGCGCGTTCCCTGGGAGGCGGTTTATATCGCCGCCGCCGCGCCGGTGCGCACCGAGGTGTTCCATCCGGGCGCCGCGGCCGTAAAATCCGGCGGCGTGGCGGGCGCGCTGGGCTCCGTCGCGCTGGGGATGACGCTCACCGGGCTGCCGATTCCGGTTTCCTTCGGCGCAAAAAAGCAGGAGAAGCGCGAAGCCTCGGTGTCCGCCGAAACGGAGTTTCTGCTGGATATTTTCGCCGAGTCCGCAGGCCCGCGCCTGCGGGTCGCGGCGGGAAATTTCGACTACTCGTGCCTCGGCGCGAAAAAAACGTATTCCAGCCAGGCCAATTTCCGCGAACTGGCGCTTATAGTCGCGGCGGGCGCGCGGGGAGCGGCGAAAAACGCAGGGCTCTCGGCGATGGTTGAAAGCCGTCCGCTGTCGGGGCTGGGTTATAACTCCGCCGAGGATTACGAGCGCGAGTTGCGGCGGCTGTTTTTGCTTCACGTGTCAAACTCAAACACACATCATTGGAGATGACTATGCGGATAATTCGGACGGTTGAACTTTGCGCGGTCGCCGGTTTGCTTCTGGCCGCGTCCGGCGGGGCAGCCGGGGCCTGCTCGAACGGGATATTTTCCCGCGGCGAAAAAACGATTATCGGACGCAACATGGACTGGCCCTCGCCGGCGGGCTGGGTGGTGATAAACGAGCGGGGCGCGCAAAAGAGTTCGCTGCTTGCGCCGCGGCAAAACGCCGCCGCCTGGAAATCGCGCTACGGCTACGTGTCGTTCAACCTCACGGAAGAGGCGAAGGGAAGAGGTTTCGCCTCCGTTCCCGGCGGGGGTATGAACGAGAAAGGGCTCTACATCGGCTCCCTCTGGTCGCCGGAAACCAAATTCGACGCGGTTCCCTCCGGCGGCGGGAAGGCTATCGGGGTGCCGGAGGCGGTGGGGTTTGTCCTCGCGCAGTACGCCACCGTAGAGGAGGCGCTGGCGGGGCTGGACTCGGTCAGCATACTGCCTTTCAACACCGGCGCTCTTGAAGTGAACCTGCACTGGCTTGTGGCCGACAGTTCCGGCGCGGTTGCGTATGTGCAATACCGCGACGGCAGGAAGGAAGTTTTCCGAAATCCAGAACTGCCCGCGATGACGAACGAGTTTTACGGCGACGAGCGCGCCTATGTCAAAGACCGCGCGGGCTTCGGCGGAACCCGCGAAATCCCCGCGGTTTTCGATAATTCCTCAATAAAATGCCTTGACCGCTTCCTGCTGCTATCGAAAGCGGTCCTTGAGACGGCGGATGGCCTGCGCCCGCTGGACGCGCCGTCCGTTTTTGCCGCGCTTTACGCCGCGCGGCAGGCGCCCGCAAAGGCCTCGGCGCAGTCGTCGTGGCGTTCCGCCACGCAGTGGACCGAGGTCTATGATTATTCGACGAGGACGATATACTGGCGCTCGCTCTCCGTCCCGGGAACCAAAAGCCTCAAGCTCGACGACATTCAGTTCGACCCCACCGGCACCAAGCGGCTGCTTGATATCCACCGCGAAGGCGAAGGCGACATGTCGGATAAATTCACCTTCGTCTTTTAATTAAAAGGGGACACAATACTAAATCCGCCACGCAGCCATTGCGCCACAATTTAGTATTGTGTCCCCGAAATACACTAAAACGGTTTCAAATCCACGGCGAAGGGGATGTCGTTGAACACCAGATTGAGGCTGCGCCCGTCGGCTTCGCCGACTATGAAGTTGTCCTCTTTCATCGCGGCCACCCAGCGGAGGAACTCGTGCTCCTGCCAGGCCAGCACCTCGACGCGGCCGGAGTTGCGCACTTTTTTGTCAAGCTGCTGCCGGAATTTTTTGCCCTCGGCGTGGGAGCCGGCCAGCAGCGCCAGCCGCGCCGTGGACGGCACGCGCTTGACGAGTTTCGACATCCGCCCCGCGTCCGTCTCCCCGCATTCCGCCCAGAGCGTTATTTCCCCCGTGGAATCGAATCCCACCAGGTCCGCGCGCAGCGCCATGTTTTCCATGGCGGGCATGTCCATGGGCGCTTCGGCCACCGGCGCATAGCTCCAGAAAAACACGATGCCGCACAGGCGCATGGCGGCGTGCTCCCATGTCTCGTCCTCGCGGGGACACAGCAGCAGGCCGCGCCTATGGCAGTTGATGTTGAGGTCGAAGCGCAGCTTCATAGGTTAACCTGAAAGTTTCAGTTGCTTGCGGAATTCGACATAAAATGGCTTCATGGCTCCGACTCAAAAAAACTGCTCACAGGCAACGAGCCTGCTCGCATTTTTTT
>Ga0074195_1002708_pt1 | contig 18794 bp, 17 predicted proteins | sample EPASupsiteHSE623_FD_64525 | JGI IMG/M metagenome (GOLD analysis project Ga0074195, IMG submission 64525) | Bioremediated contaminated groundwater from EPA Superfund site, New Mexico - Sample HSE6-23 | ecosystem: Environmental > Aquatic > Deep subsurface > Groundwater > Contaminated ...
TGGCAGCCCTGAAGCTCTCAGGAACGGCATAATCTCCAGGGTGGCAGGCTTCGATGTCCTGGAGTCCCTGAACGTCCCCACTGTGACCACAGACGGCGACGTAAACAGCAAGATCATAGCCGGCCACGGTATTGCCACATCCTTTGCTGAGCAGATCAACAAGGTTGAAGCATACCGGCCAGAGAAAGCGTTTGCGGATGCCGTGAAAGGATTACATCTCTACGGTGCAAAGGTGGTTAGGCCCTCATGCCTGGCTCTCCTAACTGCAAGGGCGGTGGCTTAAATGAGCCTCAAGTCCTTCCTCGCCTTCCTGATTATTATCCCTCTGCTCCTGAACGCGGGAGCCCTGGCAACCAGGACGGTAATAAGTGAAACTCAGGCTGTGGCCGATTCTTCCGCCCCTCATAATGCATGGGCCGCCCTGAGCAGCACTACAGGCCACTATCTGAACTACACTGTGGATGGAAAGCAAATACTGCTGGTAAACACCACAGCGGCAAGCACGCATGGAATCAACGTAACTGTTGAAAAGGGCTCCTTCTGGAGATCCAGCCTTGGAAATGCTAGCTTTACCCTGGCAGTCAACAAGACTTACATTCTCGGACCCTTTGAAAGCTCCAGGTTCAAGCAAGCCAATGGGCAGCTTTACGTTGACACAAACGCGACCCGTGGCCGTATCGTAGCCATTAGACTGCCCTAAGGGGCACCTCTTTTTAAAGGGGTGATTTATACGACTGATTATATAACAGTCACAGAAGCGAATACCTATTTTACAACACGCCTTAACTCTTCCACTTGGACCAGTGCCACAGCCGGAGACAAGGCCAGCGCCATAAGGATGGCAACTCAGGCCATAAACAGCCTACCTTTCAAGGGGCGGAAGTACGACCCTGGCCAGGCAAACGCATTTCCCCGATACATCCCACTGGCAAGAGGCGGCTATTACCTGGCAGAAGAAGACGATTCAGGCAACCTTATCACGCCTCAGATCGTGAAAGATGCATGTGCGGAGGAATGCCTTGAGCTTTTGACCTCCGGCAATTCCAGCAGGCGAGCCCTGCAGAACGAAGGGGTGACATCCTTCAGGATATTGGAGCTATCTGAGACCTTTGCAACACCCTCAGAAGTTCCCCGGCTAACTTCCTTTGTGGCTAGGCAGCTCCTAAAGCCCTTCCTGGCCGCCGGAGTGCCGATCTTATGAGCCTGATTGATAACTATCTCAACCAGGTAGCGCAAAAGAAGACCTCGACCCTGTGGACTCTCTACAACGATCTGAGCGCGGCAACTCTGGTCTTGATCGGCGCGGCTCCGGCGGTGACGTTTAGGTGCAAGATTACCTTATCTGCCAGTGATACACATACCGATTGCACGGGGACCGTCACGGTTAATGCTGAGACGCTTACATTTACAGCGGCAGCAACCAAGACCACGACCACCAACTTAACCGCTCTGCCCACCATCACCACAGCAAATATCGACTGCAACGTTAAGATAACGTGCATCGACACCGGAGGAGCTGACATCTACTCAGTTGCCTACACGGACTTTGATTGCAGATGGGAAGATGTTCAAGTCGCTTATGTGAACTCTACCGGCGTTTGGACTCAGAGCAATGCAAGAGTGATAGCCAAGGCTGCTTATGTGGTAAATGACACGATTCGCAAGTATGGCACTACGACGGAATATCCAATTAAAAAAGTTATTACAGGGCCTAACCTTTCAGGGACAGAAGAGTTTAGGGTATTTATACTTTAAAGCAGGAGTGGAGAAACATGCACGAAAAGTTAAACGAGAAGATAGAAGCAATGGATGAAAAGATAGCCAAGATAATTGAGGTCGACATTAACCGCCTTGAATCAATGGTGACGGCTGGCAATTTCCCGGATAATACGAAGATCAAACAGGTAACCTATCGGATGACGGAAATAGGCGCGGCTTTGAAGGCCCTGGCAGAAGGCTTAGAGAGCTATAGAGCGGTGACAAGCTCCATAAAGTACGACACTACCCAGCAGTAAAAAACAGTCCCTAAGTACTCACCTGCTGAAGGCCCTGCGATTTAGTCCATAAAGATGAGATTGAAGGCTGTAGGCCATTGCTATAGAGAATTAGGATAATCATCGGTATAGCGTGGCCTAGCTCGGACTCCTCGGGGCGGTCTTTCTATTGGCTTCACTTTTGAAGGGTGACCCAAAACTTTTTCATCAGATCCACTAATCATGAAGAAGATAACGGAGGGACTATCACGGCATGGTATGATGATAAAAATAAACTAACTCATGTGGCGACATATAAAAACGAAAAAGATGCCGCGAAAGAAGCAGATAAGGCTGCGAAGAAAGGCTGGATGCCACAAGGGACAACAGCCACGGACGGACATATTAATTTGGGCCGAACGATCACATATGGCGTGCTTACTCTCGGTGTTTCTTATCTTTTAGGTGGTAGCCGCACCAAAGGAACGATCACAATCAGCTACATTCGTACCCCTGAATGGCTTGTGGAACATAAATTAGCTAATAATAGTAATCCTGTTATTGCTGCCCCAGCTCCTGCTCAGATCGCTCCTTCTTCTGAGGATACTCTTCAGACATTGCAGAAACTAAAAGGCTTGCTAGATACTGGCCTGATCACTCAGGAAGAGTACGACACAAAAAAAGCAGAGATCTTATCGAGAATGTGAATTGTATGCTAAACCAAACCGTTTCCATTAGATCTTACAATACTTAAACAAGATTGGAGGAATTTGATGAACAAAATATCCAAGGGCGTTTTTTCCTTAATTTTGATTGCGGCGTTGGGTTTTTCGGCGTTTAATCTCGCGGTAGCAAAAGACTATTCGGCAAATGCTGGAGACTGGCAAGTTGATTTCAAATCTAATGACACATTATATACTGATGTTGTGTGGAATGCACCAACCGATAGCATGAATGGGTACTATGCAATCAATGTAAAAGAGGACCCAGGAATAACTACAAGGGCTGCTATTATCTCAATATTAAATCTTAAATATCTTACCCCAGTCGGCAAGGAGATCATGGATTACTACATCAATACTAGCTTTGCCTCATTTAACGAAACCCCTAAGCTATCGCGTTCTGTGATTGATGGCGAAAACATCATCATTGCCGAAGGTTGGGCTAATAATTTTGGCAGGATGGCATACCAAGCCATATATCCACTCGATGTTAGATCTAACAGAACTACAAATAAGCTTGCGTCCTTTGTTTCCCTTTTAGATACAAAAACCAGTCTTGAAATCATAAACAGCATCCGCTTTAAGCGCATAGAAAACCCAACAAACGATGCGAAGAGCGGTATAAGTACCAATAATTGGGTCTATCAGAGTGCACCCCAAGAAACCGCACAATCAGCGTCTACAAATCCAAGTATTGTAGGACCTTACGTCTTAATCAAGTGCCAAGGAACTCTCTATAATCAGATTGGCCAATTTACAAAGGCAGATCCTGGAAAAGTATATCTTGTAACGAATTTGCAGATCGAGAATCACGGCTATGATGAATTCAGTGTGAACCCGAATTATGTAAAAGTCGAAATAAATAATGTCCAATACGACTATTCGTGGGTAAGTGTAAGTGATTTGGGGCTAGCCTCACTGGATTCTGTGACTCTGAAAGATGGCGGCGTAATAACCGGCGCGGTTGCATTTGAAATTCCAAGCAATACCAATGAATATGCATTGGTATGGAAGGCATGGGAATCTTATAATGTGAAAGTGGAATATGTCAAATGATGGTACAATCAGAAGACCATGCTTTCTCTTTTTCAGATATTTTTTATTGACTATTTAAAACAATTTCTGCAATGCCCTATAATCGATGATCTCCGGGCATGATGAATGATTAGGATATGCCTAAGAGGCAGAAGAGAAGATTGAAAAAACGTGTAGAGAAAAGCGGAAACCTTGTGAGGCCTCCGCTTAACCCAAGTTTTACGGGTAATACAACGCCCGGACCGGGATTCGAACCCGGGTCGAAAGCTCGACAGGCTTTCATGATGGGCCACTACACCATCCGGACTCAACAGATCCCGCCTCCCAGATTCGAACCGGGGACATCGCGGTGACTGCGCGTAGCACCTCTACGGTGCGAGACATACTACAGCCGCGCACTCTACCAGGCTGAGTTAAGGCGGGCCTCTCGCTACCAGGTTATTCCTTGTACTTAGACCTTTCGAGCCTAAAGCCTCGCCGGGCCTATGCAGGCCATGAAAGAAACGGGGCGAAATTCCGGCTCCTTTGGGGCGACAGACAATTATTTGACCTGCGTCTATCGGCGAATTTGATGCTAATTGGAATTATGTCCGACGCCCATGACAGCATTCAAGGCGTCAAAGATGCCCTGCGGCTCTTCTCCAGCCGGGGCGCAAAGCTGATTCTCTTCGCAGGCGACATGATCGGATCGGGCAACTGCTACACCTTTGAAGGCTGCGGCATGCCCATCAAGCTCGTCTTTGGCAACAACGACGGCGACCGCGTGGGCCTGTACCGTGAGTTTGCCCGCGTGGGCGGCGAATACCTGGGCGACTTTGCCGAGTTCGAGGTGGATGGCTGCAAGTTTGCCATGCTGCACGGCACCGAGGAGCCGCTCGTAAAGGCCGTCATAGCCTCTCAGCTCTACGATGTGGTGGTGCGGGGGCATAATCACCGCGCCGAGGTGACAAGGCACGGCAAAACCCTTCTCGTGAACCCGGGCGAGATCTGGGGAAACTTCACGGGCCTGCGCAGCGTCGCCATCCTGGACACATCGAACCTGAACGTGGAGATAATCGAGATGGGCAGGTTCAAGACCTTCCGGGAGATATTGAAAGAAGAATGAGAGCGAGAATGAGATTAAGGATATGCATTAATGGTGTGGCGGAGGTGTGACGGAAAGCATGACCGAAGGAGTTTACATCGAGCCGCTGGGGCTCTACTTGCTGGTGGAGCGGTCAGGCGGGAAGATTGCGCGCATCTTTCTCTCCGGCGAGCTGCCCGCGCAGGATTCCGTTCTGGCCCGGCATATCGCGGACTACCTATGCGGCCAGGCCCCCTGCCCGCGCGCGGAGCTGGAGACGTCCGGCCTTACCGACTTTCAGAGGCGGGTTTACGACGTGGTGCGAGCCATCGAGCGCGGGAAGACCATGACCTACGGCGAGGTGGCGGCTCATGCGGGAAGGCCGGGGGCTGTGCGCGCGGTGGGCCGGGCTATGGGCGCCAATCCCTTCCTCATCATCGTGCCCTGCCACCGCGTGGTAGCACGAAACGGTCTTGGCGGATTTGCCCTGGGCGTTGAGATCAAAGAGAAGCTTCTCGCCCTGGAGAAAAAGTAACTCGGAAGGAGGAAAAAGAACGAAGAAAGAGGAAAAGGAACGAGAAATAGAGAAAGCCCGGCCTTAAGCTCGTCTCCCGGCAAAAGCAAAAAGTGAATCTGAGAGACTCATGACTGGACTGGGACACGACCTGAACATGAGCGGCTAATGATTCCTGGTTCCTGCATCATTCAACTCTTCTCGGCAGGATACATGGCATGGCAGAGGTTTATGGTCAGCTCGCCGATGTTCATGATGTAGTCGAGCATGCGCTCCAGGCTTGCCGCCAAAACGAGCCGGACCAGCATCTCAGACTTGTCCTTCGTCTCGGACGAGTTGGCCATTGCCTGCGCCCGCTTCTGAATCTCGCTGATCTTGTCGATCAGCTCATTTGCTTTGTCGGAATTGGTCTGCAGCAATTGGGATATCGAGTCATCTATGAGGCTGCCCAAAATCGATTCCATGCTGGTGAGTTCATCCTTCAAATCCTTGGGCAGGATGCAGTCGGACTGGCTGGCGATCTCGGCGATCCGGTGGGCGTGGTCGGCGATGCGCTCCAGGTTCGAGGCAGCCTGCATGTAGTTGAAGGCGGTGATGGGGTTTAGAGTCTCCTGCTTCACCGAGCCGGAGCGCAGGATCTCCGTGAACTGGCGGGAGATGAGAAGGTTCAAGCGGTCCACATCGTTATCCCTCAAAATCACATCATTGGCCAGCTCCGCATTATTGGTCAGAAGAGCCGTGAGCGAGTCCTGAATCATGGATTTTACCACGGTCTTGATGCGCCGCAAAGCCCTCTCCGACTGAAGCTCCTCGGAGCTGAGCAGATCCTGGATGACCACCTTGTTGATGGTCTCCTCCAAAATCTCAGGCCCGATGAGCTTGTTCACAATCTGATGCAGATCTTTCTTCTGGGCCGAGGTCATGCGGTTGGAGGTCACTTCCAGCGTCCTGTAGCCCCCCACATAGCAGCCGATGATGTCCCTGACCAGATGCTCGCCGGACTTGTCGCCCAGATCCAGCTTCGCCCGGAGATCGCGCTCGGAGCGATCCGTGGACAGGGTAAGGGACCCGTTGTCGCCCTGATTGATGTAAATGATCGATCCGGCCTCAATCCCGTTCTTCGTCGCCCAGCTCTTGGGAAGAGAGACAATGAACGTGGACTTGCCGGTTCTCTGTACCTTTCTCGTATCCATCTGGCACCTTTAGTTGAAATGTTTTTCTCGCTACGGACAATTGCTGCGGATATTGCTGCGATATTGCTGCGATATTGCTGCGATATTGCTGCGATATTGCTGCGATATTGCTGCGGATATCGCTGCTGATATTTTCTGTCTAGTTGAGATGCTCTCTCTTGGCTTCCACCATGTAGACGATGGCCTCGCAGATATTGCAGATATGATCCCCGATGCGCTCCATGTGCCGGTTCACCACTATGAGCGCCGTGGCCTCGTTGATAACATCAGGTTTCTCAATTATTAATTTTAGGATTTTATCTCTGGCCTTGACGTAGAGCCCGTCGATCTCGTAATCCCATTTGGTGACCTGGCGCGCCAGATCGGCATCGCCGTTCTGCAGAGCTTCCATGGTCTGGGTCAGCATCTTCCGGTTGATCTCGGCCATGCGCGGAATGTATTCCAGCTTGGTTATGTGGATCTTGTCCTTGGACTGCGTCGTAACCCTGGCTACATCCACGGCCAGGTCGCCGATCCTCTCCAGATCGATGCCGATCTTGAGAATGCCGATGACCCTTCTGAGATCCTTGGCCATAGGCTGCTGCAGCGCCAAAAGCTCCATGCACAGGTTCTCGATCTTCTGGCTCAGGTCGTCCATGTTCTGGTCCTGTTTTATGACCTCCTTGGCCAGTTCCACGTCAGCCTCCTGCAAAGATGTGGACGCCTTTTCTATGGCGGAATTCACCTGACTGGCCAGCTCTTCCGTCAGATTCACCAGATCGTCCAGCTTTTTATGATACCGCTCCCTGTACGGACTCATCTTCCATCCCCCTCCACGAACCTCATCCGAATCTTCCCGTGATGTAATCTTCAGTGCTCTTCATCTTCGGATTCTCGAAGATGCGTTTCGTCTCCCCTACCTCGATCAACTCGCCCAGCAAGAAATACGCCGTGCAGTACGAGACCCTGGCGGCCTGCTGCATGTTATGGGTTACTATTACCTGAGTATAATCATTCTTCAGGCTCTCCATGAGGCTCTCGATCTTGCCTGTGGATATGGGGTCTAAAGCGCTGCAGGGCTCATCAAATAAAATCACATCAGGCTTCATGGCCATGGTCCTGGCGATGCACAGCCTCTGCTGCTGCCCGCCCGAGAGCCCCAGTGCCGGCTGGTCCAGCCTCTCGCTCACCTCTTCCCAGAGGGCGGCATCCTTCAAGCTGGTCTCCACAACCTTATCGACATTACTCATCCCGTGTATCCTCGGGCCGTAGGCTACATTGTCGTAGATGGACATAGGAAACGGATTGGGCTTTTGAAAGACCATGCCGATCTTCTTGCGCAGCTCGACGACATCCACATCTCCACCATAAATATTGGTATTGTCATAAAGAACCTCGCCCTCGACCCTGGCATTGGCCACGAGATCGTTCATCCTGTTCAAGCAACGTATAAAGGTGGATTTTCCGCAACCTGACGGGCCGATGAGCGCAGTAATCTTTTTTTCGGGAATCTCCATAGATATGTTTTTGAGGGCATGTTTTTCTCCATACCATAGATTTAGATTATTAGAGATGATCTTAGAGGTCACCATAGATCCCTTTTTCGTTGGTTATCTGGCTATCTGGTTTTCTGGGTTCTGTTTTTCTGGGTTCTGGTTATCCGGTTTCTGGTTATCTGGTTTCTGGTTATCCGGTTTCTGGTTATCAGATGAGACGGTTGCAGCGCCGGACGAATTATTGCCGGAATATATGCCGGCCATGCTGGAGACCACGGGAATGGCGGCTGCAATTTGCAGTCCCAATCATCGGCTCGATGCGTGAAGATTGCTTGTCTCAATCTGATTTGTATTCAGCATCCAGCCCTGTGATCCCAGCGACTATATAGTTCTTCCTATATAGACTATATATATGTGAGGCCGCATACAAATAAATCATCCAATTTGGGCTGCCATCGCACGAAAGTCTTATATAGAACTTCAAACTGGTAGTAAGAAAAAAGTCGGGGAGGACTTGGTTTTGGCAGGTCTGAGCGGCGTACCAATAATAATACTTAAAGAAGGAAGCAAGCGGGAAACAGGCAAGGATGCGCAGCGCAAGAACATCATGGCGGCGAAGGCGGTAGCCGAGGCTGTAAGGGCCACTCTTGGACCAAAGGGAATGGACAAGATGCTCATCGACGGCAGCGGCGATGCCACCATCACCAACGACGGCGCTACCATCCTGCGTGAAATGGATATCGAACACCCTGTGGCCAAGATGATCGTCGAGGTGGCCAGGGCTCAGGACGACGAGATCGGAGACGGCACAACCACCGCCGTGATCATCGCCGGAGAGCTGCTGGAGAAAGCGGAAGCACTCCTCGATCAGAATGTTCATCCCACAGTCATAGTTTCGGGATACAAGCAGGCTCAGGCCAGGGCCCAGAAAGTACTGGAAGAGATGGCCATCGACGTCTCGGGCGACCAGAAGACGCTTTTGAAGATCGCCCAGACCGCCATGCGAGGAAAGGGCATCGAGATCGCTATGGACAAACTGGCCCAGATCTCCGTGGATGCAGCGCTGGCCGTTTCCGGCTCGCCGGGAAAAGGCATCGATGACTACGTCAAGATGGTCCAGATCCCGGGCGGCAGAATCGAGGACTCGGTCATCAACTACGGCATCGTAGTCGAGAAGGAGAGAACAAGCCAGGAGATGCCGAAGACGATCAAGGACGCCAAGATCCTGCTCCTGGAAGGAACCCTGGAGCTGAAGAAGCTGGAAACTGACGCCAAGATCACCATCACCGAAGCCAAGAATCTCTCATCCTTCAAGGAAGGCGAGGAGAAGATCATCAAGGCTCAGGTGGATGCAGTCGTCAAAGCCGGAGCCAATGTCATATTCTGCGAGAAGGGCATCGGCGTCACGGCGCAAAATTATCTATCCCAGAAGGGCATCCTGGCCGTCCGCCGGGTCAAGAGAGAGGATCTGAAGATGCTGGCCCTGGCCACAGGCGCAAGGCTCGTTGGGGACGCTATGCAGGTCATGCCCCAGGACCTCGGCTCCGCCGAGATCGTAGAGGAGCGCAAAGTCGGCAAGGACAAGCAGATGATATTCGTGGAAGGCTGCAAGAAGGCCAAGGCGGTCTCCATTGTTCTGCACGGCGTATCCGAGCAGTTCCTGGAAGAGATGGAGCGCGCCCTGGATGATTCGCTCAATGTGGTTTTAGACGTCATCCGCTCCGGCAAGATCGTTCCCGGCGGCGGGGCACCCGAGATTCACGTGGCAGAGAAGCTGAGGCAGTTTGCCTCCACCCTGGAAGGGCGAGAGCAACTGGCCATTCGAGCCTTTGCCGAGGCAGTGGAGTCCATCCCCTCGATCCTGGCTACCAATGCCGGCTTTGATCCCGTGGACTCCTTGGCGGGCCTGCGGGCCAAGCACGGCCAGGGCAAAATCTTTGGGCTGAACATCGATACAGGCGAGCCCGCAGATATGCTGGCGATGGGCGTCGTTGAGCCGCTCAAGGTAAAAACTCAGGCCATCAAGTCTGCAGCCGAGGCCGCCACCATGGTCCTTCGTGTCGACGACGTCATCGCCGCCAAGAGGGAAGAGATGGCACCGAAGCCCGGCCAAAGCCCGCATGACTACACCATGCCGCAGATGCCGATGCCTCACTACTAAAAATTCGGGACGCCGGCAGATTCTGCCGGCCAAATCCTTCCCAATAATTTCTAAAAATACTACACACCGGTGAAGCTTATGGCTGAAGATGCAGATGTGATATCTGAAGAAGGCCAGGGGCCTGTGGGAGCAGAAGCAGAGATGAGTCCTGATGACCTGTCGGCCCAGCTCTCGAAAGCTCAAAGCCTGGCAGAGGAGCGATTGGATCTGCTGAAGCGGTGCCGGGCGGATCTTGACAACGTGATCAAGAGATCGGCCCGGGAGAAAGAAGAAAATGTAAAATACGCCTCGGAGAAGCTCATCTGCAAGCTCCTGCCGGCTCTCGACAGCCTGGAGCAGGCGGCGAAACATGATGAGGGTGCAAAGGTGCTCTATTCGCAGTTCCTCGACATACTGAAGACGGAAGGCCTGGTGCCCATGGATGAGGTCGGCAAGAAGTTCGATCCCTACCGGCATGAAGCCCTGTTCCAGGTAAAATCGAAAGAGCTGAATGAGGACACCGTGGCAGAAGTGATTCAGAAGGGATATCTCTTAAATTCCCATGTGATTCGCTTCAGCAAAGTGGCAGTGGCAAAGCGATGATGATAAGTATAAATATTTACGAAGTATTGATAACTTTCAATTTCAGGAGATGAGATCTTGTCAAAGATTATCGGCATTGACCTCGGAACCAGCAACTCAGCAGCAGCAGTTCTTGTTGGTGGTCGTCCCACAATTATTCCCAGTGCAGAAGGAACAAGCCTCGGTGGAAAGGCATTCCCCTCTTACATAGCTTACACCAAAGAGGGACAGGTATTGGTAGGCGAGCCTGCCAAGAGACAGTCGGTCACCAATCCGGAAGGAACCATCACCGGCATCAAGCGGAAGATGGGCACGGATTACAAAGTCAGGGTTTACGGAAAAGAGTACACTCCCGAAGAGGTATCCGCACAAATTTTGCGCAAGATCAAGACGGATGCCGAGACATATCTGGCCGACACAGTGGACAAAGCAGTAATAACTGTTCCCGCTTACTTCAACGACAATCAGAGGCAGGCTACAAAAGATGCCGGAACCATCGCCGGCCTCGAGGTTGTCAGAATCATCAATGAACCGACGGCAGCGGCTCTCGCCTTCGGCCTGGACAAGGTGGGCGAGCACAAGATCATGGTCTTCGACCTTGGCGGCGGCACGCTGGATGTCACCATCATGGAGATCGGAGAAGGCGTCTTCGAGGTGCTTTCCACATCAGGCGACACGCAGCTCGGTGGTCGTGATATGGATGAGCGGCTCATGGAGTTCGTGCTGGAGAAGTTCAAGCAGGAATCGGGCATTGATCTGCGCCGTGACACCATGGCCATGCAGCGCCTGCGGGAAGCCGTGGAGGTTGCCAAGATTGAGCTGTCATCGGTCGTTCAGACCAACCTCAACCTGCCTTACATCACCGCTGACGCCAGCGGTCCCAAGCACCTGAGCATGACCCTGACGCGCGCCAAGCTGGAGGAGCTGATCAACGATGTCTTGCAACGCTGCCACGGCCCCATGATTCAGGCCCTGAAAGACTCAAAGCTGGAGAAGGCGGATGTTGGCAAGATCATTCTGGTGGGCGGCCCGACCAGGATGCCCATAGTGCAGGAGTTTGTGAAGAGCTTCATGGGCAAGGAGATCGAGCGCGGTGTGGACCCCATGGAGTGTGTGGCAATGGGCGCTGCCATTCAGGCCGGTGTCCTGGGCGGCGAGGTAAAGGACCTGCTGCTGCTGGATGTCACGCCTCTTTCCTTGGGAATTGAAACATTGGGCGGCGTTACCACCAGGCTGATCGAGAGGAATACCACCATTCCCACTCGCAAGAGCCAGGTGTTCACCACAGCCGCAGACAATCAGACCAGCGTCGAGGTCAACGTTCTGCAGGGCGAGCGGCCCATGTCCAAGGACAACGTAACGCTTGGCAGGTTTACGCTGGTAGGCATTCCGCCCGCCCCCCGCGGCATTCCCCAGATCGAGGTTACTTTCGATATCGATGCCAACGGCATCATCCATGTCTCCGCCAAGGATCTGGCCACCAAGAAGGAGCAGAGGATCACCATCACCGCTCCGCATAAGCTCAGCCAGGATGAGATCAACTCCAAGATCAAAGACGCGGAACGCTTTGCCGCCGACGACCTGAAGAGAAAGGAAGAGATCGAGGTTCGCAACACTGCCGACTCACTGCTCTATGCCTCGGAGAAGATGCTCAAAGAGGCGGGCGACGTGGCCACCAAGGAGCAGAAGGAAAAGATCGAGAAGGCCATCGCCGACCTGAAGAACGCCCAAACCGGCGGCGAGATCGCCGAGATCAAAGCCAAGACGGAAGAGCTGCAAAATTCAATTTACGAGCTGTCCAGCGCCATGTACCAGAAAGCAGCACAGGAGCAACAGGCTCAGCAGCAATCTTCACAAAGCCAACAGAGTTCGGGTTCACAGCAAGATCAGTCGTCCGGTCAATCCGGCCCGACGGTGGATGCGGACTACGAGGTAGTGAACGATAAGAAGTAAGCCTCGACCAATTGCGACGAAGACGAACCGGAAAATGACGAGAGACCGAAAAGAAGGAACTGGATAGCGCATGGCGGAGAAGAAGGACTACTACGAGGTACTTGGGATAGCCAAGGATGCGAGCGAGAAGGACATCAAAAGCGCCTATCGAAAGCTCGCCATGAAATATCATCCGGACAAATCTGACGCGCCCGATGCCGAAGAGCGCTTCAAGGAGCTATCCGAGGCGTACGCAGTCCTCTCCGACACGGAGAAACGCCAGAAGTACGACCAGTTCGGCCATGCCGGAATCAACGGCCAGTACTCCCAGGAAGACCTCTTCAAGGGCGTGAACTTCGAAGACCTGCTGCGCGGCTTCGGCTTTGGGGGCGGCAGCGGCGGAGACGGCATCTTCGACATGTTCTTCGGTGGCGGCAGGGGCCGCGGACCGGCACGGGGCCGCGACCTGCGCTATGATGTGAACCTGACGCTGGAGCAGGCGGCCACGGGCCTGGAGATGACGATCGACGTCCCCAGGACCGAGACCTGCCCCACCTGCTCCGGGTCCGGCTCAAAGCCCGGCACAAAGCCCACCGTCTGCAGCGCCTGCCGGGGAACCGGCCAGGTGACGCGGGCCCAGAATACTCCTTTCGGCCAGATCGTCACCTCAGCCGCCTGCGGCAAATGCGGCGGAAGAGGCCAGATCATCACCAACCCCTGCTCGGAGTGCAGCGGCACCGGGCGGGTGCGCAAGAACCGCAAGATCAACATCAAGATACCGCAGGGTGTAGAGGACGGGCAGCACCTCAAGCTGCGGGGCCAGGGAGACGCAGCGGGCCCGAGCGGAGAGAGCGGCGACCTTTACGTGGTTCTCAATGTTATGCCCCACCCCCAGTTCCAGCGCCAGGACAGCGACCTTTTCCTGGAGGCACCCATCAGCATCACTCAGGCAGCTCTCGGAGCGGATGTGGAAGTGCCGACGCTTAGCGGCAGAGCCAAGATCAAGGTTCCGGCGGGCACTCAGACCGGCTCCGTCTTCCGGCTGAGGGGAAAAGGCATGCCGCGGATGCAGGGGCTTGGTTCCGGCGACCTGCATGTGCGGGTGCGGGTCAAGACTCCGGCGGCTCTCACGGACCGGCAAAAGCAGCTCATGGAAGCTCTGGCGGCAGAGTTCGGCGAGAAGAAGCGGGCACCGAGCGAGAAGGAGAAGAGCATCATCGACAAGATTGTGGATGAGGTCAAGAGCGCTGTGCAATGAGGCAGCGCTCTGCTTTGATTTTTTTTAAAGATAGATTTTTATCGATAGCAATCAGGCCATCGCCCCGCCTTTACCAACATTTATAAGCAAAGAAGTTATTGATTAATACTTATAGAATAAATTGGAGGCGTTGGGTTATGAGATATGCCTGGATGATTGTCGGGCTGAGCTTATTGATGCTGGCCTTGTGCGGGTCTGCATCCGTTCCAAGCGATGCCAAGCCGATAGAACTGGATCAGACGATAACGGACAACGCACCTGGATTTTATTATAGGGTAGACGTTCCGACTCCAGGGACATTGGAAGTGATCCTAGAAGACTTGCCTGCTGAAATGGAAACGAGGATAGTGGTCATTAACGAGGCGAATAGCTGGCTGGCCGACGAGCAAACCACCACACCCGGACAAAAGGTCACCGTCAGAGCAAATGCAGATGCACCCGGTACGTACTACATAGGGGTCATGGATCTGCATGGGAACAGCAACTATGAGACACCCTATTCATTCCGGGTCACTTTAGTATCTTAGGTTTGGTATCCTGGGGTTTATGATCGGGATGGGAGGCAGTGCTCTCCTTCGCTGTCGTGCACAATGCACCTGCCGTCCTCTCCCGCCTCGCCCCGCTCGAAATCCTCATATTTTTCCAGCAGGGCGATAGCCTCCCGGATCTCAGTGACTTGGCGCAAAATAAGCCGCTCTGCCATTTTTTTCGCCGTGTCGGGCTCGACCTCGCCGCCGAGGCCCCGGCACTCCGAGAAATGCAGGACTCCCCGGTCCAGATAAAACGGGTAAGTGCTGCAGATGAGCGGCCTTGATCCGTAGATCCGGCAGACCCCATCTCCCTTCATCCCGCACACGGATCTTGAATAGAATTTGCAGGAAGCGCCCTCTTTCTTCAGCCGCCACTCCAGGGTGTGAAAGCAGCCGTTGCGGTCCCACTCGCCCTCTTTGGGCGGCTCGACCGCCTCCAGCCATTGCAGGCCAGCGGCTGCCAGAATGCGGCGGACTTCAAAAGGGAAGACGACCACACTGTTGTCCTCTCCCGTGCAGCACTCACCGCAGCGCAGGCATCTAAAACCGATCTCCTGGATCCGCCGGGAGAGCACATCCGCCGAAAGCCCTTCAGCCGCCCGAAGGTCGGCGTAAAGCTGCCTGATCTGCTCCGCCCTCTGACCTTCCCGGCTCATCTCCTGCAAATGGCGATGAAATTATCTAAAAGCTCCTGCCCGTACTCGGTGTGAACGACCTCGGGATGCCACTGCACGCCGTACAGGGGCCGGGTCAGATGCTTCATGGCCTCGATCTCGCAGACGCCGGACCTGGCCAAAACCTCGAACCGATCGGGCAATTCCACCACCTGATCCATGTGAGACGCCCAGGTCTTGAACTTGGGCGGCAGGCCCTTCAGGATGTCGTTTTCTTTGATGACCTCGACATCCACCTCTGCGTAGCCGCCGATGGTCCCCGGCGCGACTTTGCCGCCGAAGGTCGTTCCCATGAGCTGCAATCCCAGGCAGACGCCAAGGATGGGTATATCCAGAGTCTTCAGATAGTCTGCGCAGCGCCCGGCGCGATCCAGCGTCGGCCCGCCGCCCAGGATCAGGCCGTCGGCATCGATCTCTTCCGGCGCGGTCTCGTTGGTTATGAGGTCCGTTTCCACCCTGTCCCGAATGGCTCTCCGGATGAGGTGATTGAACTGTCCGTAGTTGTTGACTACCAGTATTCGCATTGGCTCATGAGGATCTTGTAATGATGATATATTTTTTGGCCTGGGAAGTCTTCTACTTCAAATTATAGGCGTACAATTTTATATGAAAAATACAGAAGAGAGAGTATGGGTCATACTTTTGAGGATACGCTTCTTGGTGAAGCGTTGGTGGGGGAAGGGCCTGAGATTGCCCATATCGATCTGGTGATAGGGCGCAAAGGAAGCAGCGTGGAGCAGGCATTTATGAATGCTCTGGCCTCGCCGGCTCAGGGGCACACGCCCTTGCTGGCCGTCCTGGAGCCCAATTTGCCCGCGAAGCCGTACACACTGCTGGTGAACAAGGTCACCATCAAGAAAGCCAGCCAGGCCGTCCTCATGTTCGGCCCGGCGCAAGCGGCTGTGGCCAAAGCGGTCATGGACTGCGTTGCCGCAGGGACGCTGCCCGAAGAGAACGCGGACGATCTGTTCCTGATTGTATCCGTGTTCATCGAGTGGGACGCGTCGGACAAGAAGAAGATCTACGATTATAACTATCAAGCGACAAAACTCGCCATCGAGCGCGCTGTGGCACGAACGCCCACTGTCAAGGCCATCCTGGCCAAGAAGGATACATCGAAGCATCCATTCGCCTGAAACAGTGCCGCGATCCCGGCACGGTAATTTTATTCCTCTTGCCGGTATATTTTCGATGAGAGGATTCGAGCGCCCTATAGCAGAAAGTGCCGCGGTTGCTAAAAAGGAAAGAAAGCCAAACCAGAAAACAGATGAGTGGATAATATAGATGCGTATTATGGTTTTGTGTCCATATGCGATTCATAGACGATTCACATGAGGTTGATGATGCAGGCGATCGGTTGACAAGGATTCGATGTGAAAAATACATTCATAAATGCAGGCTGAGAATACTGCAATAGATGCACAGAATAATATTGGCATAACCAGCACGAAATTTCAATTATGAACTTATTTGGAGCGAGTGGGATAGTATAGAATTGGAGAGTGAGGATATGCACAAACAGGCTAAAGATAGCCGAAACAAGATTGACCTCAAGAGATGTCTGAGACACAGGTATGTCGATGTATTTCTTGCGTTCTTCAGCGTAATGATATTGGGAGTGCTCCTGGCGACATCAGCCACGGCGCAGTTTGATCAGATGCCGGGGCAGTCGGGCTTTCCGGGAGACACTGCCACATCAGCTTCGGACAGCTTCAACCAAAAGCCAACACTGTCCGGCCTCGTGGCCGACAGATCCGGGCCTCAAGTGGCAGGCACCTCCATAAAATGGACTGCCATGGCTCTGGACCCGGACGGGGACCAGATCCAATTCATGTTCCGGCTGAAGGGGCCCTCCACCGGAGGCGAATGGCAGCCGGTATCCGGATGGTCCAATGATAATACCTGGACATGGGTTACATCTGCAGCCACTGTCGGTAACAACCAGATTGCAGTCTGGATTCGGGACGGCAAGCACGCAGATGCCGAAAATTTTGACGATCAGGCTACAGAGTCGTATCAGATAACCGAGCCGGAGCTGCCCGCAGAGCCGGCACAGCCTGCGCAGACCCAAACCGAGGCCCCAGTAGAGACGGGACAGACATCCGGCCAAGTATTCGAGCCGCCTGCCGCAGCCGCGCCGGTCGAGACCGCTCCGGAGAATCAGCCGCCGGTCATGGGAAGCCTCACGTCCAGTCCCTCCAGCCCACAAGAGGCCGGAGCTGTGATCACCTGGACGGCAGAAGCCAGCGATCCGGAAGGCGATTTGCTGCAATTCACTTTCTTAGTAGATGGCAAGACAGGGGCCGATTGGTCCCAGAACCCCACCTGGACCTGGAGCACGACAAACAGCGATGTCGGATCTCACAGTATCGAGGTGAAGGTGCGCGACGGCCAGCATAATCCCGATGGAGACGCATCCCGAACGGCCAGCTTTACCATAACCGCGCCAAACCAAAAACCATCCATCACCGGCTTCGGCCCGGACAAGGCCAGCCCCCAGGAACTCGGTGCAACCGTAACCTGGACCGCAGAGGCCTCCGACCCGGATGGAGATCCCGTGCTTTTCAGGTTCTTCGTGGGCGGGCTACCCGTCACCGATTGGCAGCCGCAAGGCCAGTGGACCTGGACGACCAGCAACGCCAATGTGGGCGAAAACCAGATTGAAGTGCAGGTTCGAGATGGAAAGCACGCCGAACAGGATGGATTTGATGACAGCAGAAGCGCGTCATTCACCATTGCCGCACCAAACCAAAAGCCCGCCATCATCAACTTCAATGCCGATAAGCTCAGCCCGCAGGATTTCGGATCGAGCATAGTCTGGACTGTTGAGGTCATGGATAGCGAAAACGACCCCATCCAGTACAGGTTCTTCCTGAACGGCCAGCCTGTCACAGATTGGCAGCCGCAGGCGCAGTGGACCTGGACAACCAGCAATGCCAATGTGGGCGAAAACCAGGTTGCGGTCAGCATCATCGACGGCAAGCATGCCGGTCAGGACAGCAGCGATGACAGCAAGACTGCAGCATTCACCATAACCGCGCCAAACCAGAAGCCGGCCATAGCAAGCTTGGAGCCGGATAAGGCCGCGCCGCAGGAAGCGGGCGCAATCGTAACCTGGACGGCCCAGGCATCCGACCCTGAGAACGATCCCATCCAGTACAGGTTCTTCCTGAACGGCCAGCCTGTCACAGATTGGCAGCCGCAGAATCAATGGGCTTGGACCTCAAGCAATGCCAACGTGGGCGAAAACCAGGTTGCAGTCAGCATCATCGACGGCAAGCACGCCGGTCAGGACAGCAGCGATGACAGCAAGACTGCAGCATTCACCATAACCGCGCCAAACCAGAAGCCGGCCATAACAAGCTTGGAGCCGGATAAGGCCGCGCCACAGGAATCCGGCGCAACCGTGACCTGGATGGCCCAGGCATCCGATCCTGAGAACGATCCCATCCAGTACAGGTTCTTCCTGAACGGCCAGCCTGTCACCGATTGGCAGCCGCAGGCGCAGTGGACCTGGACGACCAGCAATGCCAACGTGGGTGAAAACCAGGTTGCAGTCAGCATCATCGACGGCAAGCACGCCGGTCAGGACAGCAGCGATGACAGCAAGACTGCAGCATTCACCATAACCGCGCCAAACCAGAAGCCGGCCATAGCAAGCTTGGAGCCGGATAAGGCCGCGCCGCAGGAAGCGGGCGCAATC
>Ga0074195_1002710_pt1 | contig 18790 bp, 12 predicted proteins | sample EPASupsiteHSE623_FD_64525 | JGI IMG/M metagenome (GOLD analysis project Ga0074195, IMG submission 64525) | Bioremediated contaminated groundwater from EPA Superfund site, New Mexico - Sample HSE6-23 | ecosystem: Environmental > Aquatic > Deep subsurface > Groundwater > Contaminated ...
GTGACTGCCTTTACTGCCCATATCAGGTTAGCAATGGCGGATCTTAGATGTCAGGTTTTTCATCGGCCTCGTATGAGCCCCATCCTGAGGCTCATGAGCGTTTAGGGGCGGGGAGGAAGTCACTGATAATAGATGAAGATTGTGAAGAAAAATAGCATGACCCGGGCCAAAGGCTGGCCCAGGTGCAATATTTTGGATCAGTAGTAGACTGTGGTCGCCGGAGCGATATTTATGATCTTTGGCACGCCGCTTTGGAAGTACATGGTCTTGGCGTAGTTGTTCTGTCCATCAAAGACCCTTACTGTATGCCACTGGTTTCCTGTCACTGAGAGCTTGAAGGTTCCGTCAGGCGAGGTCTGCTTGCCCACATATGAATCATCCAAATATACGTCATAGCCTCTAAGTGGGGTCTGGATGGTCACTGGAACATCGCCTTGAGATGGAGATACAAATGCTGGACCTGATGAGATCGGGCCGGGTACGCCTGATGTCACTGGACCTGGGACATATCCTCCGGTAGTGGTGGTTGTAGTTGTGGACCCTGTGAAAGACGACCCGGCGGCTGATGATCCATAATAGGCCGACCCGGAGACGGCTCCCTGGCCCTGAGTATAGGGCGTTGTAAAGGGTTGCTGTGTTGGGTATTTCTGTGCAGGATTCTGCTGTGTCTGTGTTGGATATTGCTGTGCAGGATACTGCTGTGAAGGCGCGGCCGTATCCACTATGACTGCATTGCTTGGCTGGCTGTTGGCTACAAAGAGAAGTATGTGGCGTCCGGGCTGATCGGGGAGGTAGCTCATGCTGTTGTATCCCGGGTAGAAGGGATACTGCCTGTGCTGGATTGTGGTGGTGTCGGCCTGGGTGATCTCATAGAAGTCGGCAGTGCCGCCTGCTTGAGAATAGCCTACCAGCTGCAGTGGAGTTCCAACAGGGCTTCCCACATACCTGCTCCAGTCTGTGGCGCCAGTCACCCAGAGCTCATTTGCCAGAGAGGATGCCGGGAAGGAGGCATACTGGGAGTAGGATATCACCTGATTTGGGCCGTAGTAGACCTTGGATGGCCGCTTGATAGAGATATCGAACCTGACAGGATTGCTTATGATCCCGCCAATTATTGGCGCGCTAACCCCGGAGTAGTACTCGCTGTAGAATGAGAATGTCTTATCAGATCCCTGGGTGTTGAAGGGTGATGAGTTATCAAACCCAAACCCGGGGAAGAGCGCTGACAGGTCCTCATCGGTAGGACCGCCGAATGCTTGCGATAGTGGGGCCTGACCGTATGCTGCAGATCCCATGAACAAAACTAATAGAACGCATATGCTCACGTCTCTTAATCTCATTAGTTGCACCTCATATGTTAATAGAGTATGCCACCCTTTCTATTTAGCTTTGATTTTCGCCTGAGCCTCATATGGACTTAGAGCAGCAGAAATAATGGACCCGCAGGTCAATCAGGGATATGATGGGCTAAAGAGAATTAATTACTGCATCTGGATTATTTATATAATTTGCCGATTTTTTGCCTCCCTAATCTATCCAGCTCACCATCTCCTGCATGCTCCGCCTCGGCGCCGGAGACGGCGACTGTGCAGGATATCCCAGGGATATCATGGCCACAGGCAGGATCTGTTCTTCCAGGGACAGGGCTTCTCTGACCAAATCATCATCAAAGGCTCCAATCCAGCAGGTTCCAAGGCCCCTGTCAAAGGCCGCCAGAAGAAGGCACATGACAGAAGCCGTGGCATCCTGTATGGAGTAGAGGCTGCCCCTGTCACCGTATCTGCTGCGGGATCTCAAGACGTCTGCACAGACTACAATTAGCACCGGCGCCTTGGCCACATGCGACTGGTTGTAGGCAGCTATGGCCAGGGCCTTGCGCATCTCCTCCCCGGCCACGACTATGTACTTCCTGGCCCTCAGGTTTCCTGCAGACGGCGCAGCCTCTGCGGCCTCTATAAGGGCCGTGACCATGTCGCGGGAGACGGGCAGGTCCAGGTACTTTCGCACAGACCTTCGACTAAGCAGGGCATCTGTGAAGTTCATAGATATAATTTAGCTTATAAGAATATGAATATTCTGCCCAGGTCATATCTCATTTGGCACGATTAAGGGCTCCTTTCTGCCCATCTGTCTGAGCTCAATCCCATCTTCGCTCAAGACTAAGTAAGTGTTTGGCACCTCTCCTGCGGGCTGGTCCTCTTCTGTGAAGCTTCCAATGTTTACTGCGAGGGGCCCCCCGTCCCGGCTGTAGACCCCTGCCCTGTGAGTGTCCCCATATATGAAGCAGTCAACCCGGCCAGCCTGCTGGTCACGTATGAACCTCATTATCGCCTCATAGTGCCTCTCTACTGGGGTGAACCGAAATGTCCTGAGGATGCCGGTCCTGACCCGAGAAAAAATGCTTGAGACCTTCCACAGCCTCTCTTCCATCTCAGCCATCTCACCTATGTAGCTGGACCGATATATGCTCTCATAGGCATAGGCCATCATCCTCTCCAGGTCTGCAGGCGTTATCTCCTCACCTGAGAGCTTTCGCAGCTTCTCTACTATCTGCAAAGAGAAGGCCTGTATTCCGTCCAGGTGGTGGCCGTGGGTTAGAAGGAAGTTCCTGTTGGAGCACTTGATCCTGTAAATAGGATAATACATATCCATATTGATGCCGTTTATGGTCTGGTTCCACCGAAGGTTCGGGGTATAAACCGAATAAGTATCCCCGCGGGCGATCCTCTCTAAGAAATCGCTCTCCTGGCTCATCACAGCCATGTGGTGGTCATGGTTTCCAACCACATAGCTGATCTTCATATCCATCTCGGCCATCTTCTCAAAGAAGTATCTGGCGTCTCTAATGGCCTTCTCGGGCCTGGCTCTCCACAGGTCGAAGATATCTCCAAGAAGCACCACTCTATCGCATCCTCTGCCGTACTTCCATATCTCCCAGGCAAGGAAGTCCACCTTCTTCTGATCAGCCAGGGTCGATGAATCCACTCCAAAATGTATATCTGATATCACAACGGCCGATGTCATTACTACCCCCGTGTGCTAGACTTATGTGTGAAGGCATTTATAAATATTATGAGTATAATTAAAAATTTTATTTCTAATATATGGTGTGGCTTTGCAGCGCATGGGCGTGACAGAGCATTGCATGGAAATTCCATGGGCACGACGCGGGCGTGCAGTGGCCAAGCAAAAGGCAAAAATATAATGCCGGGGAGCTTGGACTGGAGTCTCGCCGATGATAGATATCGTAATTCCCAAGGGCAGCCTTCTAAACCAGACTCTGCACCTCTTTGAGCAGGCCGGCCTGGCTGTGAAAAGGACTGAGCGCGAATATAATGCCAGGATAAGCGACCCCCGTATAGGCAAGGTAAAGATCCTCAGACCTCAGGAGATACCCACCTATGTAGCCAAGGGCTACTTCGACCTGGGCATCTCGGGCACTGACTGGATAAGGGAGTCCGGGTCTGAGGTGGTAACTGTCGCCGAGCTGAACTACGGCAAGACCGGGCCCGGGATTGTGAAGGTTGTGGTGGCGGTTCCTGACGGCCATGACATGTCGAGCGCCGCAGATGTGTTGCCCGGAAGCAGGGTGGCCACAGAGTACCCTAATCTGACCAAGGCCTTCTTTGATCGCCTGAAGATACCAGTTGAGATCCAGTACTCCTATGGAGCCACAGAGGCCAAGGTGCCTGAGCTGACAGATGTGGTGGTGGACCTCACTGAGACCGGTTCCACACTTAGAAAGAACGGGCTAAAGATAATAGATGTGATGATGGAGTCCACATCAGAGCTAATAGCCAACAAAGAGAGCTGGGACGACCTAGAGAAGCGCGAGGAGATCATGGCCATAGAGACGCTCCTCTCAGCAGTGATTAGGGCCAATGGAAAGGTCCTGATCGATATGAACGTCCCCGAGGATAAGATCGATGAGGTCATAGCCATACTGCCAAGCATGAAAAATCCAACCATATCCAAGCTGTACAACTCCGGGTACTATGCTGTGGAGAGCGTGGTGGACAGGTCCCAGATCAACCTCCTTATCCCTAAGCTCAAGAAGGCCGGTGCAGAGGACATACTGGAGCTGGCCATATCCAAGATAGTTCCATAGACCAGGGAATCGGCGAGCGCTCCCTGCCTGGTGGGGCAGGGATTAACGGTTTTTTGAGGCTAATCTATCGCTCTATCAGCTGCTGAGCAGATCCGCAGTTAAGCAAGAAGCATTCTTAATGGTCATTCGTGTATTTTTATTATTGATGCTATCGATCATCTCCACGAGGTGAAGCGTCTATGAGTTCATTTGGGGCACAAATGACTGTCTTGATGATCTTGCTGATCTCCTTTATTCCAGGGGCATACGCCATAGGCATGGGCGGCGGAACATCAGCAAGCATCGGTGATGAGAGCCAGGTGCAGGGCGTTTTTGTTGCGAACGAAAATGGCGCGGGATCCACTGCAAGTTCCACTGGCCAGGTCACTCTTGGCCAGCCGATCTATGTTGAGGACAGCACTGGAAAGCATGCTGAGGTGATGCTTGATGTGGTCAATGGAAACATCCTTGGATACAGAGCAGAATTTTCCCCCGGGATGGGCAATGTATCTGCTGCCAATGCCGTATCTGTAAAACAGACCTTAAATGTCAAGGACGCAGATAAGATCACTGCAGATGCCAGGGCCTGGAATGCAGCTGGAGACTCTGCCTCTGTAAATATCCAGGTAGGCAGGGTTGGCATCTATGGAGCCGAGTTCATGGGCGAGACCGACTCATCTGCCACTGCCAGCAGCGCTATGGCCAGGGCGGACGGATACCTAATGGGGTCCCTCCTGGGGCTATCAATGGCAGGGTCCCTGGTTGATGAGGCCAGAGATTCAAATGGCGGCATCGTCGACTGCGACCTGCTCATGAAGGCCCGGTCAGCCAGTGGCAGCAATCTCGTCAGCGGCAAGGCGACGTTTGACGTAGATGACGACTGGGGCGGGAGGATTCAGAGCGCAGTTGATGCCTCAGTGGACGGCGACCGGGTGAGGGTGGCGCCGGGAACCTACAATGAGAACGTAAATGTCGATAAATCGCTGGCTATAAGGGGTGCAGGGCTCTACAATACCATAGTCGATGGCCAAAGGATGGGGCCAGTATTTAAGACCGGCCAGAACAATTCCAATGCCAGTGTGGTTCTATCTGGCATGACCATCAGGAACGGCTCCTCTGAGGGCGGCGCTATGGGGCCCGGTACTAATGGGGCTGGCATTTGGAACCATGGCAGACTCTCGGTAGAAAGATGCAAGATCTCCGACAACGAAGGTATTGTATCACTGGGCGCTGGAATTTACAACGATGGCCTGCTATCCGTGAAAGAGAGCGAGATCTCCAGTAACGTTGCTGGTGATGGCAGCGGCGGTGGCATCTTTAATGATGGCACGGCTGCTCTGACGCGCACCAGGGTCTTGAAAAACTCGGCAAATATTGGTGGTGGCATCTATAACAGAGGAAATCTGGTTGTGGTAGCCAGCAAGATCTCAGAGAATACTTATGGTGGATTTGAAGGCCAGAGCGGAGGCATTCATAACACAGGAACTGCTACTCTGATAAACAGCGAAGTATCGAGGAACGGCGGTGGTGCTAACTCAATAGGTGAAGCCCACGGCGGCGGAATTTCTAACTACGGGACATTGAATATATTTAGCAGCAGGATTTCTGACAACTTTGTCAACAACACAATGACGCAAGATAGCGGCGATTTCGGTGGCGGCATCTATAACAACGGCACAGCGGATGTGTTCGCCAGCACCATCTCAGGGAATCGGGCCAGGATTGGGGCTGGCATTTACAACAGCGGCAGCGGCGTGCTGAAGGTGGTTGGTAGCCGGATCACCAGGAATACAGCCAGCGTTACCGGCGGAGGCATCTACAATAATGGCACCATGTCTGTGATTGTGAGCACAGTCAGACAGAACCTGCCAAACAATATTGTGAGCGCGCCGTGATCGGATATGCGGCGACGCTCTCTTTTTTTGAGGCTATCCGAAAGGCAGATAGACATACCCATGACTGAATCCTTTAGTATCATCTTCAATAGTTGGCATCTAAACCACGACTAAACAATAAAGCTAACCTTCTCGTTATCCTTTGATTCCGTGGTTGCATCCTTCCTCTGCCTCAACATTCCTGGTCAACGGCCGACGATAACCTTTGCGCACCATAAGCGGCTTGGATCTGTCTGCTGCAACAGGGTTGTTAGACCGCGCCACCCTAGATGGTGGACATGGTTAAGGTTGCTGAAAAAGAATGATGGGTTTCATATGGTCAACCCAACCTGCAAGATCTGCGATCACACTTATCAGTTCTTAGGGTTCGATAGCAATCGGGCAGTCTGTACCGGCTATTTATCATGGTGCATCATATTGGACCATGGCCCCACTCCCACATCGCTCCTCGTCTGGACCTTCCAGGTGTATGTGACCTTGTCCAGCTTCTTTTCGGGCAGAGCTGAGCAGATGGACCCGGAGTCCACATCTGATGCCTTATATCAGCGGTCGAAGACGTGCATTCCAGGACCATCTATCGTTATTTGCAGAGCTGTTTGATCCCGTGACTACAGCCAGGTTTGGGCTGGCGCTCTCTGTCAGATTGATTATAGCTCTGCTCAGTCGAGGCCAAGCATAGATCCTAACTCAATCAAGCTGAGATATAATGAACACAGCAGATAAACTGCTAGTGCATGAAGGCTTAATTAAGACCACATTTCCCTGAGCGGGGAGCGCTCAATTAAGCTTCAAATCCAGATCATGGGTAAGAGATCTGTCAATCAGTTCTTGGCGGCGCATTATGCTTTGCGCTTCAGGTGACGACTGCTTATTGGTCAAACCCAATTCGAAGTGCGCTATACACTATGCTTCCGGGCAGATGCCCCCCTGACCCCCTCTGGGGGGAACACACCCGCGTTCAAGCTACAGCCGCCGCAAGAGGATGATAGCCTCAGATTCGCATATTTTCAACATCATTGAAGTGCAATGTGATATGCTATCGATTCATCAAACAGCGATCAGGCAGCGACTGCTTATTATCTGAAATGTCCCCCCCAGAGGGGGTCAGGGGGGCATCTGCCCAGACTTTAGAGTTGTATCACATAGCATAGTCTATCCTGATGTATCTGCGAACTTATTTTAGCCTCGCTGTACTAGATGCGTCTCATCTATCCTCCCTGATCAAGCATTCTGCACTATCATCATTTATTCAAGCTGGCTGTCGCGTTTAGGCTGCTTGAGTTCAGATTTGTTGCAGGAGGTTGGATGGATGGCAAAGCAGTCTGCGTATTATTGAATCCATTAGCTGGAAGTGTGGCATTGGACTGCGCCGGCACCAGTTCTCCAGGGGCTGTCTGGACCTCTGTGCTGCTCACATTGCCATCAGCCTTGGATGCCTCATCTGCAGGTGCATTAGCTGGAGTGGCCAGGCAGGACTTAGAGTTACCGAAATCAATATGATCTGCCTCCTTATCTGCCAGAGTGAGATCATAAGCGCCGCCTTCTGGAGCAGTCTGGTTCCAGCCCAGTTCATGATCTTCGGCAACGATGTACCTGCCCTGCTCCAGGCCTGCGAAGAGGTAATTTCCAGCTGTATCAGTGTGAGCATTGGGTATTATATCAGCACCGTTATGCATCAAATGGACCGCCCAGCCAGGCAGGCCGGTCTCATTGCCATTCCTGACGCCATCGCAGTTCAGGTCATTGAAGATAGTGCCGTTTATGGACAGAGATCCTGTTGCAGAAACTGATTCCTGGAATTTGCTTGTATCTGTGCCTGAATTTGAGGACGCCTCCTGAGAGGTTTCATTGGTCTTAACCACGGCTGTTTCATTGGTCTTAATAGCGGCAGTCTCATTAGTCTTTACAGCTGTCTCATTAGATGCTACAGCAGCAGTTTCATTAGCTATTACAGCAGCTGTCTCATTGGTATTAATAGCAGTCTCATTAGCTGTTACAGCAGCAGTCTCATTAGTCTTAATAACAGTCTCATTAGCTGTTACAGCAGCAGTCTCATTGGTATTAATAGCAGTCTCATTAATTGTTACAGCAGCAGTCTCATTAGCTGTTACAGCGGCTGTTTCATTGGTATTAATAGCAGTCTCATTAGCTGTTACAGCGGCTGTTTCATTGGTATTAATAGCAGTCTCATTAATTGTTACAGCAGCAGTCTCATTAGCTGCTACTGCAGCTGTTTCATTAGCTGTTACAGCAGCAGTCTCATTAGCTGTTACAGCAGCAGTCTCATTAGCTGTTACAGCAGCAGTCTCATTGGTCTTAATAACAGTCTCATTGGCTGTTATTATAGCAGCAGCAGCAGTCTCATTAGCTGTTACAGCGGCTGTTTCATTGGTATTAATAGCTGTCTCATTAATTGTTACAGCAGTCTCATTAGCTGCTACTGCAGCTGTTTCATTAGTCTTATTAGTGGCAGTCTCATTAATCTTTACCGCGATTGTTTCATTAGCCTTAATATCAGTCTCATTAGCTATTACAGCAGTCTCATTAGCTATTACAGCAGTCTCATTAGCTATTACAGCAGTCTCATTAGCTATTACAGCAGTCTCATTAGCTATTACAGCAGTCTCATTAGCTATTACAGCAGCGGTCTCATTGGTTTTAATGATAGCTGTCTCATTAGCCGTTGCAGTAGGCGTAGAATTCAGGCAGGACTTAGAGTTACCGAAATCAATATGATCTGCATCCTTATCTGCCAGAGTGAGATCATAAGCGCCGCCTTCTGGAGCAGTCTGGTTCCAGCCCAGTTCATGATCTTCGGCAACGATGTACCTGCCCTGTTCCAGGCCCGTGAAGAGATAATTTCCAGCCACATCCGTGAGGGCATTGAGCATATCAGCACCATTATGCATCAAATGGACCGCCCAGCCAGACAGGCCGGTCTCATTGCCATTCCTGACGCCGTCGCAGTTCTGATCATTGAAGATAGTGCCGTTTATGGACAGCCCAGAAGCGGTCCCTGTTGCTGGATCTGCCTCCATGGAGGTATTTGCAGCAGTCTCATTGGTCTTTACAGCTGTTTCATTGGTCTTTACAGCAGCCTCACTTCGCTGTCCAGAAGCCGCATCAGAAGGGGCTTCTGCGACTTGATCCAACTGTGTTGAATTTACAGAGCTATTATTCGACATCGATACCACAGCCAAGCTTTGGCTGGAATTCTGTGTCAGATTATGGCTCTCCTCAGCCGAGGCCAGACAAAGCCCTAAACCAAGGCTGAGACATAATAAGCACACCATATAGATTGCGGAAAATTGTTTCATGCTACCTCTAAATCAAACGTCTAATATACCAATGAATGATATATTATATTTACACCCTATTTTCCATATATCCAGGCATATCCCTGAGTAATCCTCCATCCTATACATCTTGAGGCAACCCACCAGACGTGGTGCTATGATGCCCGTAACCCCGTTCATTCTTGAAGTACTAATTAATACATTAATTATATATACATTACGTTTTGAGCAATTTTGCTCAGAATGAAAATACTTCAAGGATGCCTAAGATCGACCTGCTGCCAAGTACTAGAAAACATTATCTGCAAAGCTGATCTGAATCATATATCCTCAGCTGGGCTTTTTTCATGGTTCCCCTGATTCCCATGAGGAGCCTCTATCGGGGCTAATGGCGCACTTTGCATGCCAGAAGACTCGCAGCTATGCCCGCTTTGGCCCAAAGAGCTACAGTGAAATCGAGAATTGCTGATGTGGCCTTTGACGCAATGCTTATATCGAAATATCCACTTCAGAACTGAGCTATAACACTGGTGTTCAAATGCTTCTAGATTTCAGGAGTGAGGTCGAGTCGCTGCTGCGCAGCGCCCTGGATAAGTGCGGTTATAAGATTGAGGAGGGAGTAAACAGCCTCTCACTGGAGAGCAGTCCCCATTCGGATCTGGCCTCTTCAGTGGCCTTCAGGCTGGCTCCGGTCCTGAGAAAGAGCCCTGTAGCCATTGCAGGCGATATCCACAAGGCCATGGCATTCAGTCCTAAGGATGACAGCTTCGTAGACAGGGTCGACCTGGTGGGTCCTTACCTGAACTTCTTCATGAACAGGAGGTTCCTTCACTCAATAGTCGTCCAGGCCCAGGGCGATGAGTGCTGGAATGGGACCTGGAATGAGAAGGTCATAGTAGAGCACACCTCTGCCAACCCTGATGGACCGCTGCACGTAGGCCACATCAGGAACTCGGTCATTGGCGACACCCTTGCCAGGATTCTTCGCCGTGCCGGGTGCACAGTTGATGCCGAGTACTATGTGAACGATATGGGCCGCCAGGAGGCCATGGTCGTCTGGGGCTGCGACCACTACAAGCTCGATAACTCCAAGGCCGATCACGCCATAGCCAAGGTCTATATCGAGGCCAACAAGGCCATGACTGCCAACCCTGAGATCAGGAAAGAGGCAGACTCAATAATTCAGAGGTATGAGGCCGGAGACCCGGAGGTCGAGGCCAAGATCAAGTGCGCTTCAAAGTATGCCATCATGGGCATAGAGCAGACGCTTCACAGGATGAACATCCGCCATGACAGCTACCACTGGGAGTCCACCTTCGTCAGGAACGGGGAGGTAAAAAAAGTCCTGGATGAGCTTGAGAAGACAGGCCTGACCCAGTGGGAGGATGGTGCATTCCAGCTCGACCTGACAGGCTTTGGATTTGAGAAGAAGATGGTGCTCAAGAGGGCTGACGGGACGTCTCTTTACATCACCCGCGACCTGGCATATCACAGGTGGAAGGCTGCCAACTCAGACAGAGAGGTGGATATCCTGGGCTCGGACCACAAGCTCATCTCATCCCAGCTGAGGACTGCCCTGCACCTTTTGGGCGTCAGGGAGCCAGAGGTCGTGATATTCGAGTTCGTATCCCTGCCCGAGGGCTCCATGTCCACACGCAGGGGCAAGTTCATCTCAGCCGACGACCTCATCGACGAGGTGGAGAAGCAGGCCTTTGAGGAGGTCACTTCCAGGAGGCCTGAGGAGAGCGAGGAGTTCAGGCGTGATGTGGCCAGGGACGTTGCCATTGGAGCCGTGCGCTACGACGTGGTCAAGGTCTCTGCAGACAAGGCCACCACATTCGACTGGAAGGCAGCTCTTGACTTCGAGAAGCTCTCTGCGCCTTTCATTCAGTACTCCCATGCCAGGGCATGCAGCATCCTCCGCAAGTCGCCCTTGGGAGAATTTAACCCCGAGCTGCTCACAGGCGAGTACGAGATCGCCCTGATAAAGAAGATCGCCGAGTTCGACCTGGTCATAGACCGCGCCGCCCGTGAGCTCAAGCCCCACCAGCTGGCCACTTATGCCCGTGAGCTGGCAGAGAGCTTCAACCAGTTCTACAGGTTCAGCCCGGTCCTTGATGCCGAGCCTGATCTGAGGGATGCAAGGCTGGCTCTGGTGAATGCATCTAAGAACGCACTGAAGTACACATTGGAGACGCTTGGAATTGCTGCGCTAGAGACCATGTAGCGCAGCTTTTTAAACCCGCAAAAGTAAATTAATGTGATGAGGGTTCTTTGCGCCTATAATGTCAATATAGATGCTGTGACCACTATCAGCAGCCCCGGACTGTCTGAGATCATACAGGCCTCTGGATTTAAGCCGGCGGCCATGATGCCAGAGATGATCAAAAGCCCTGGCGACTTCCTCTCAGGCCTGCTCTTCTGCATCAAGTCGGGAAGCGGGGCAGAGCTCCTTGTAGAAGATGCAGGGGCTGCCAGGTTCATAGAGAGATCTTTTGATTGGGGCCTCAGAATGGGAGGCAACGCCGGCAATGCTGCCAATGCACTCTCCGAGCTTGGGGCCGAGCCGGTGGTGAACGTTCCCTCTCTCACACCCAGGCAGGCATCACTGTTTTACCCTGGGGCAAAAGTACCGGGTCCCGGAGGAAAGACGCTCCTGGCACCGGCGGTTGCTGCCAGGCCCGGAGAGGACCTGATACACTTCGTGATCCAGTTTGGACGCGGCCTTCGCGTGACCCTCCAGGAAGAGGTCATAACCTCGCCAAGGGAGAACAGGTTCATAGCCTCATACGACCGCTTGAACTCACAGCAGTATGAGGACCCCGATTTCGAGCTCTATGCCAGGGAGCACATCGCGGACTTAGACGGCATCCTGATAGGCGGGCTTCACCTGGCCACACGCAAAGAGACAGTGGCACCGAGGCTCGAGGAGATAGAGTCCTGGAAGGTTTTCAGGCCTGATGTATTCATACATACTGAGCTTGGCGGCTTTCAGAGGCATGAGGTGGCAGAGTATCTTGTTGAGAACATCTCCTCAGACAGCCTGGGCATGAACGATGATGAGCTGGCAATGCTTGAGAGGTTTCAGCCCGGATGGCGGGGCATCATGGAGGCCGCAAGAAGGCTCAGGGAGAGGCTGGGCATAGTCAGGGTATGCATACACACCAAGGAGTATGTGGCGAGCGTCTCTCATGGAGGCATCCCCCCAAAGGAGGAGATCGCTGCCTTGACTCATGGAGCTGATGTTGCAGGTATGCTGGTTGCCACTGGAAAGGTTCAGAGGTCTGTCGACCCAAGCCTGGGCCCAAACCCGATAGGCCTGGCTGTCAGGGACCAGTTCATGAGAGAGCTTTTCGCCACCGGCTCAGGACGGGGGGCTTATGCCATAATGGATGGCGATATGCTCTGCATAGCGCCTTCTCTTTTAGTTGAAAATCCAAAGACCGTTGTGGGACTGGGGGATGTCATGACTGCGTCTGATTTTTTCTGCCAGGTTAGGGCCAGAAAAGGGTTCTAACCGCCGCATCTCATCACTTAAACGAGGCACAGGGCAATAGGCAGTCGTCATCAGGCCTGATTTAGTCTTCGCAAAGAGAGGAAGGCTTATCAATAAGAGATATAATCTATTCCTGCTGCCATAGGAGGGGATTGGTGCTTTGAACGGAAGAAATCAATTGCCAGCAGATATCCTGGCATCTATACTGATTGCAACACTGGCCCTGGCCTTAGAACTTTTATCTCCATTATCTAACCTTCCTATGGGCAGGTACATAGAATATGCCGCAGTAGTTCTACTTCCTGGCTCTATCCTTGTATCTGCGATCTATCCGGGCCGTGACGATCTCCGGGGCCTGGAGAGGGCAGTCTACAGCTTCGGGATTGGGACCGTGCTGATAGTTCTGGCTATAGTTGGACTGTACCTCACGCCCTGGGGGGCAAGCCTATCAACCGTCTCCATGGTGCTGTCAGCTTTTACTCTGCTGGTCTCACCACTGGCTTACCTCAGGCGGACTACCCTTCCCAGGAGGAGGAGGTTTGCCTTGGGGCTTGGCTCAGATGCGGGGCGGTGGCGCACATCTCGGAGGTCCGTCCAATCCGACAGGATCATGGCGCTGGTGGTGCTGGTCCTTCTGGCGACATCCATCTTTGCTCTGGGCTATATTGATGAAGTCCCTGACCAGGGAAAGAAGCTCACTGAGTTCTATATCCTGGGACCTGATGGAAAGGCATCGGGCCTTCCAGCAACGGCCGCGGCAGGCAAGCCGAGCACGGTCATTGTGGGAGTTGCCAACCACGAGTTCAAGGCTGTGAACTATACATTGAGGCTGCTCTTCAACAGCTCCATCCTCTTACAGAAGGAGATGAAGCTTGGACACAATCAGACCTGGGAGCATATGGTCAGCTTTGTGCTCAAGGATTATGGAGATAAACAGAAGCTGGAGTTCATGCTCTACAAGGAGAGAGATCTGAAATCGCCCTACAAGGCCCAGTATGTATGGATAAACGTCTCCAAGGACGGGGCCTCTGGCAGCGCTTCAAAGGCAGAGGCAGCCTCAAAGCAAGCCGGATCGGGGAATAACAGCACCAATATCAAGCTATCGATAGCTCAGAATAAGGCCACAACGTCAGCATCTATGGGCGTAAGCTCAGGAAACAGCTCAGGCAGTACTCAGCCAAGACCGCAGCCGGAGAGCCCGGCAATTGATAAGAGCAGCTCGTCTGAGGACGCGGCAGTCAGCAGCCTGCCTGCACCGGCCGTGGTCCCGGAGGAGCCGCCGACAGTATTCAGCCTCAGCCCCGATAAAGCCAGTCCACAGAAGGCAGGCACCAGGATAATCTGGACTGCAGATGCTTCCGATCCTGATGACGACATGATGCTCTACAGGTTCCTGCTCAGGGGAACTCCTGTCCGAGACTGGAACGCCGACAGCTCGTGGACCTGGGTCACTGATAAGTCCGACCTGGGACTGAGCAGGGTCGAGGTCCAGGTCAGGGACGGCCAGCATGCAGGCACAGGATCATATGACAGCAACAAGATCGCCGAATTCACAATAACTGAATCCAACATGCCGCCCAAGGTGGATAAGCTATCCCCGGACCTGGCAAGCCCTCAGTCTTCTGGTGCCAAGATCACCTGGACAGCAGAGGCGTCGGATTCTGAGAAGGATCCCATTTCATATAGATTCTTTAGAAACGGCCTCCCGGTCACTGATTGGACGAGCAGCAACCAGTGGACCTGGACTGCTGGAGACGGCGACACAGGATCTAATGTCGTTGAGGTGGTGGCCAGGGATGGAAAGCATGCAGGCGTTGATGGCTATGATGACATCAAGTCTTCTGAGTTCACGGTAGCCGGACCCAACAGGCCGCCCGTCCTGATCAGCCTGATGCCTAGCCTTTCTAGCCCCCAGAGGCCGGGCACGGATATAGTCTGGACTGCGGTCGCCTCAGATCCAGATAAAGATGAAATCGAGTACAAGTTCTCCCTTGACGGCCAGAAGGCCTCAGACTGGCAGCCGTCTGGCAACTGGACCTGGAATACAACAGGCCTTGGCTCAGGCGACCACCACATAGGAGTCTGGGTCAGGGACGGAAAGCATGCAGGTCCTCAGAGCTATGACGGCCAGATGGACTCACGCTTCACAGTCGATTCATCCAACCGCCTGCCAAGAGTCATCAGCCTGGTCTCAACACCTGAGAGCCCGCAGGCCATGGGCGCGAATATAAAGTGGAGGGCAGAGGCTACAGATCCGGATAACGATCCCATGCTGTACAGGTTCCTGCGGGATGGAAAGCCGGCTACCCGCTGGACAGAGAGCAGCAACTGGACGTGGACCGCTACTGGAACCAGCGATGTGGAGGTCAGGGTCAGGGATGGAAAGCATGCCGACTCTGAGGGCTATGACGACCGCAAGTCAGTCGAGTTCGTAGTCGGCAGCTCTAATGATCTCCCAATGGTGACAGACCTGGTATCGGATCCGTCCAGCCCCCAGCCTTCCGGGGCCGAGGTAACCTGGACGGCCACTGCATCAGATCCAGATAACGATCTGGTCCAGTACAGGTTCTTCCTGAATGACGCCCCTGCTACTGATTGGTCAAGCAGCAACAGCTGGTCCTGGGAGACAGGCGGGTCCTTTGTAGGCGATAACAAAGTAGAGGTTCGTGTAAGAGATGGCATGCACTCAAAGGGCGATGAATATGATGATGCCAGATCTGCCAGCTTCAGCATAACTGATGGGGAAAAGCGGTCTCAGAATGTGAGCCAGAAGCAGAATCAACCCCCTGTCCTGGAGAGTTTTGCCGCAGACCCAATAAGCCCCCAGGCGGCAGGCACTGCCATAACCTGGTCTGCCATGGCATCAGATCCTGATGCAGATCCCATCCAGTACAGGTTCTTCCTGGATGGCAAGCCGCTCACAGACTGGATAGGCGATGGCAGATGTATCTGGGCTCCCTCGGACGAGAATGTGGGCCAGAACAATGTCGAGGTCTGGATCAGGGATGGCCAGCATGCCGGGCCAGAGGGGCATGATGATATGGAGTCTGCTGAGTTTGCCATAACCGGGTCCAACCAGGCACCGAAGCTTATTGACCTGGCCTCAGACCTGAAGAGCCCGCAGGAGTCCGGCGTGGATATCGCCTGGACTGCCAAATCAGTCGATGATGACGCAGATGTCGTACTCTACAGGTACTTCTTAAACGGCGAGCCGGTCACAGAATGGTCGCAGTCCCCCAGCTGGACCTGGTCTACATATGGAATCTCCTCTGGAGACTACCAGGTAAGCGTCCGCGCAAGAGATGGCAGGCATGCAGGCGCCAGTGCCTTTGACAGCTCACTTGATGCCACATTCACCATCACCTCCTTCATAGACAGGGAGATCAACAAGATCGTTAGCAAGAAGAGGGCCAGCGCTCCTGGCACTGCGCAGGAATCGCAGGTGACGAGCGCTGGTGATGTGCAAAATAGCGAATCAGGGTCTGCGGATGATAAGCCGCTGACGCCTAAAAAGTTGGGAAGATAGGATTTGGATGCAGGCCATCTGAGATCTGGCCTTTATTGGATTATGACTCTTCGAGGGTCTTCGATATCATCTATATAGCTCTTGGTGATCTTTCTTCTCTTCTGCACATTCTTTAACTTCTCGATCTCCCTTCGAAACTCCATCAGATCATCTTGACAGGTCATTGCCACACCTCGTGACTTAGCACTGGCCAATAGGATGTCTAATCCTGTGTTCTCTGATGTCTTTAATCCATATAATATTTACCTTTGACCGGATGCCAGGCAGGACCTGAGCAGTATCCTCCAATGGAGCTTCTGGACTATGTAGTGGCCGCAGATGACGCAGGCTTTGATCTGATAGATGTTAGTGATCACTTTCACCCCTGGAGCGAATCTGGACAGTCTTGTTTCGCCTGGACGTGGCTTGGAGCTGCAGCAGTCAAGACCAGGAAGATAGTGCTTGGAACTGGAGTGACCTGCCCCATAATCAGGTACCATCCATCAATTGTGGCTCAGGCGGCGGCGACGCTTGGAGTCATGGCGCCCGGCCGGGCCTACCTGGGAGTGGGGACCGGAGAGGCGCTCAATGAGTATGCAGCCACAGGCCAGTGGCCTGGATATGACGAGCGCCAGGTCATGATGCGCGAGGCCATAGAGCTCATCAGGGCTCTGTGGACCGGCCAGGAGACCTCCTATGAGGGGATCTACTACAGCACGCGTAAGGCCAGGCTGTACACGCGCCCGGAGAAGCCCGTGCCGCTGTACGTATCCAGCATGGTGCCTGAGAGCGCCACATTTGCAGGCAGGTATGGAGACGGCCTGATCACTGTTGGAGGTGACAAGCCTGAGGTTTACCAGAAGATCATAGAGAACTTCGAGGCCGGGGCCAGAGAAGCGGGGAGGGATCCAAAGACCATGCCCCGGCTAATTGAGCTCAATGTGGCCTATACGGACGATCCTGAGGAAGCCATCAAATGGATGAAGGACTACTGGGCTGGAGCCTTCGTACCTGCGCTCTTCGACCAGAAGATCTACACTCCCAGGGAATCGGCCAAGAACGGGAGCGTGGTTGGGTCTGATACAATGGAGGAGAAGATGTGTATATCATCCAAGCCTGAGGACCACGTCGAGTTCGCCGGGACCTATACCGACCTTGGATTTGATCACCTCATATACCATTATGCAGGCCCGGATCAGAGGAAGTTCATAGAGGGATACGGCAGGGATGTGCTGCCGAGGATAAGGAAGCGGTAGATTCCGGGGTTGAAATTTCTGGGCTGAGATCTGATATGCTTCGTCCAATTATGGGCCGAAGCTTACAGAGTCCTGAATTTTTCACCACTTACCGCCTACTGCCCATATGGGTTTAAAAAATTGAGTGCCTGGTATTATCCCTGGATAACGCCGCTAAATTGCAGTTTTTAATTCACTCGATGGAATCTATCGATGAACGCTCCGGCCCGTTCTCCATCTTCAAGGTATGCCAGCTCTATCGTATCATTAGAGGTGATAGTGCCTATATCATACCCCTTGTCATACTCAGCCATGTAAATGGTCCTGTTATCCAGACCAATTATGCCTGAGAATCCTTCTGTCCCAAGGCCCAGGTCAGTGTGGTTCAAGCTGAAATTTGTGCTTAAGGTGCCAGTGAAGAGCCGACCCCTTTGCTCGGAGATTATCATGGTAAAAGCCCCGGTTTCGTTCACATTCATATAACCCGTGCCCTTTTCGTATCCCTCTGTAGAACCAGTCCAAGTCCCTACGAGATTAGGGAGATTTGCTGCTGATAGCCCAGTGGCCGTAAGCATCAGGGCCACCACAATGAACGCCAGTTTTGCAGCCATAAGATCATCTCTGGACAACCAGTAAGAATGCATATCATAATATCTTTTGCATTTCACATCTTGATATTAGGAGACCCCAAATAATGACCTGTATGGGCCACAAGGCTTCAGCTTATCATGGCAGGCTTATAGTAGCTACCTCTGAGTGTATTATCTGGCAACAATTATAAATATCTTGAAGTGTAATATATTGTTTGAGGCATAGGCAAGTAATCTATCGCTTTCGGACGATAGAGATCCCTGTAAAAGGGGATCTGGGTTAAAATCCAGATACTTATCTATGCCTCACTTGATTTTTGTCCATCAACTCATTCACTTGATTTCCAGGCCTATAGACCCTATTCCTTGCACTATGCCTCTTCTCCCATGAGATAGATTTGATTAGATTACAGACCATGGACTGTATGCGCATGCAAGCAAGGCCTGGCCAGTTGAAGGAGTAAGCTACCCGCCCCCTAAAGGGAGCGGGCTTTCAGTAGCCCTGATGCAGCCTGAAACATAGGCAACATCGGACCTCTAGGCTGGCCTACATGCAGCCCAATCAAAGCAATCATATTAGCCCCATTGAAATCAGCATCTCCCGACCAACCGCAATATGGGCAGCTAAACTTTTTGCCCTTCCTGATACCATGCCTGCCGCACTTGTGGCAAGTCTGGCTGGTATA
>Ga0074195_1002711_pt1 | contig 18782 bp, 24 predicted proteins | sample EPASupsiteHSE623_FD_64525 | JGI IMG/M metagenome (GOLD analysis project Ga0074195, IMG submission 64525) | Bioremediated contaminated groundwater from EPA Superfund site, New Mexico - Sample HSE6-23 | ecosystem: Environmental > Aquatic > Deep subsurface > Groundwater > Contaminated ...
GTATTTAATGCTAAGTACCAATGCGACTACTGCGCTGTATGGCAGCTCATTCTGCTGGACAGACACGACAGTTATAATATATTTTACCTGATTATCCACGATAATCGGCGCCGAGCAGGCATCGCCGCCCTGGCAGTCTTTAATCCACATTTCCGGTCCAAACATTAGAAAAGGAACTTTATGCCGATAAGCAATACTTACACTGGAAGTGCCGACATCTTCCTCCCGCATCCGGGCTCCTTCTAGCTCTCCTGCTGTCTTTTGGTAAAAAGGCATGGCATAATTCTTTAATACATATACATCCTGATCAAATAACAGCATACTCAGATTGTAAGTGGTGAAATGTTCTTTAATGTCTTCATATAGTCCGTCAAGAAACCCAATTGCCGTACTGTACTTAGCCTGACGCTGGGCAAGCTCCTGCGTTGATAATTTAACGTCAAGGTGAAAACTATCTTGGCCTACTCCTAAGTCTTGGCTGCGCTGCCAGGATTCTGCCACCCACGGATGAATATTGGGGTCAATTACGCCATCGCGCACAAATTTTTCATAATACATTTCAAGTTTGGCTTTATTACGACGCTCACGAATCATACTATCCCTCCCATAGGTTCTTTCTTAATTATAATCGGGGTATTTTTCCTGTCCAGCCAACTATGCTATACACGCAAATGGAGGCGGGGGTTACCGCCCCGCCTCTAGTGTATCTGGTGTAGCTTAATACCTTCTTAGGTACGATACGTGTTGATATCCTCACTAAAATGTTGAATAACGGTCTTAAATTCAGTGATTTTACCCATCATATCCTGCAGTTTCTCATTATAAATATGCACCGAAGCGCTTACTTCTTCACTTGCAGCAGAGTTTTCTTCAGAAATAGCGGCCAATGATTCAATCTTGCCATACACTTCGTTAAGACCGGTCATTTCCCCTTCCAACTTGATAATCATATCTACGATATTTTCAGCCACCAGATGGATATTGTCTACATGGCGGGTGTTAGCAACCACCACTTCATTTAATTGCTTACTCTCAGAATCCAATACGTCAAATTCGGCTTCAATCATCATAACTACACTGTCGATAATATCCATCAGTATCTTTAAGTCGCCGGTTATGCTTTCTGAGTGATTTTGCGACTGCTCTGCCAGTTTGCGCACTTCTTCAGCTACAACCGCAAAGCCGCGTCCCTGTTCACCGGCCCGCGCAGCCTCAATGGCGGCATTAAGTGCCAGTAAGTTAGTCTGCCCGGCAATAGCGGCTACCATCCCGGTTATTTCATTAATTTTAGTGGCCTGATTCTGAAGATGCCCAGCTGACGATTTGACCTCTGCAAACTTATCCAGACTATGCTCCAGTTTCCGGCTGGATGCCTGCACATCGGCAAAACCTCTGTTGATCTCTTCTACCGCAGCTTCCAGACGTTCCTTGTTCTGGCTTTGCTCAGTTACAACCGTCCGCAGAGTTTCCAGATTGCCATTTAAAATACCGACAGCGGTTTCCGTTTCGGTCGCTTGGTTAGTAGCAGCAGTTGCCACATCATTCACAACTCCCGAAATCTCATCTGAGGTATCTTTCATGCGCGACGCCAGAGTGTTAAAATCATCGCCATATTTGTTCATTTCATCAGTGATCCCTTTAAAGCCGATGAATTCGCTTTTAACACGCTTCTTGTAATCGGACAGCATCTCCATAATATCTTCGAATTCATCACTAGAAGACAGTTTGGTTTCGGTATAATATTTACGCTCCTGAATACTGGCTAGCTCCTGTTTAATGGCGGCAAACGGCTGCAACAAGAGTCCAGCACTGCCGGCCGCTACCACGCCACTGACTAAAGCCGTCCAAAGCGGCACATTAACCCCGACAGCCAAAAGTGCACCGTCTACTAGCAGAGAGGCCGCCGTCACACCTATACCGATCTTACCCGGTATACTCTTAACTACTCCCAAAGTAAACAACTTGTTAAGGTGATATACTTTGGTATAAGTAATAGGCTTCGGGAAAGTGATCTTCATTTTTAAATGCTCTGCCGACGACTCGACAATCTCAGTCTTTATTTCTTCCTTAAAGAACTCGGCAGCGCCTGACAACAAGCCTTTCATATAGCCAAACATGCCGCGTTTCGAGCGATAACTTAATACCGCACTATATTCTGATATCGGATCAATTAAAAGTTCAGGCGGGTTAGCCCCCGGAATTCTTTTAACCATAACAACATGAACATCATACATAGATCGAAGGAAAGAATATAAACTTTCCTGACGAAAGAATGCAGGATAAGCCTGCGAAAAAGTCCTAACATTATCTTTACCAATATTCAGCCATACTTCATCCTGACTCTTGCCAGTCTTTTCGGCTAAATACTTTACAAATGCTTTAGGCTTGGCATCATCAACTTCTTCTGTGGGCAAAAACATTTTATCTGGCTGCCAGCCAACATGCTGCATTGCTTCGCTTGTTAATGAGTCGCCCCAAACTTTCCGGGCCGTGTTGACCCATGTCCCAACAACAGTCCCCTTCATCAAATCCACTCCCATAATCCAAAAAGTATTGTATTTCGTTGGAAATAATTATTCTTTGTATTATTCGAGCTGCCTTTGTTGTTTTCCTCTAACAAATTTACAAATTTTGCGTTCCTCACACATAATAGCGAGCTATATATTGCCTGCGTGAGATAAGTCACAACGCGATGATACAAAATTCGCTATAATAGTCTTAAAATACCGGGAGGATATTATGGCAAAACCTATCACACTACCACTCGCACCACACCTGCCTGGCGGCCTAGTTACGCCTGAGCAGTTACGCCACTTGGCTCAAATCGCTGAAAAATATGAAGGCACCATAAAAGTTGCCGGAAATTCATTAGTTATTCTGGGTTTAACCCCTGAAAACCAAGCTCTGGCTTTAACCGAGCTTGGAATTGATAGCCAAAGTCTGTCCGCCAAGGCTGTCCGCAGCATTGCGGTTTGCTCAGGCAAGCCGCACTGCCGCCGCGCCTTACAAGACAGTACCAGTCTAGGGCTGGAACTTGAAAAACATTTTTATGGAACAGAGCTTCCCGGCAAACTACGTATCGGCGTAAGTGCCTGTCCCAACGCCTGTTCGGAGATATTTATTAAGGACATCGGCCTTTATGGCACTGCAGCCGGCTATACCCTTACTGTTGGCGGCCGCTCTGACCGTACTGCCCAGGCCGGTCATATTATTGCAGAAAAAATACCGCCAGAGAAAGTATTGCCTCTGATCGGCAAAATCCTTGCTTATTATCAGCTACACGGCAAAGCCGGCGAACGAATTGGACAGACCATTAGCCGCTGCGGCTTTACGGATTTTACTGCCTATTTTGGGGTAAATGGGGACTTAATTTAGACAGCTTTTTAACGCCGTCTGAATTGTAGTCGAAATTATCTAGGGACTTAGCCGCTCTTACTTATCGATTGCAGAAGCGGGAGTATTAGAGCGGGTAGTCATCGGGCAAACTAACGCTATCACGCAAAGTGGGAGGTGATGGTTTGTCCAGCAAAGAAGACTGCTTAATCTATAGCTTTTGGAATGGAAAAAACTTAAATGGCACCAACCAGTGTTTTGATTACCGCAGCAGCAATACCAGCTGCAGCCAATGCGAATTTACGTGTGTAGAAGGCACTGAAACCATTTGTGCCGACGAACTGTAAACAATAGAAAATCCGCGCAAATTTTGTGCGGATTTTCTATTACTTACATTACCTGCCGCCAAGCAGCGAAGTTGTTATAACTACTGGGTCCAACGCCTGAAAACGCGTATTTTCCAGCATCTGCAGTTCTGCGGTCAGCTTATTAGCTTCCTCTTTAAGGACTGTCTTTGTATAACCAAACTCCTCCAGCTTGTGCGCCGCAACATTGAGTTCATTAATTTTATCAACATACTCTTGATGAACACGAACTATTTCCAGACCTGATTTTACATTCATCCTTTATCACCATACTGTAGATATTCTGTAGCTACAGTATGCCCTATTATTACTGCACTAAGTCAAAAAAATACTTCTTTCGGACTTAAAAGCAAACACAGCTTGCACCAAGCCATTGGCGCAAGCTGTGTTTCATTATCCTCTTTAGACTGTCATGCTTCACAATAAGCACAACACAAACCGCAACCCTCTATTCTCAAAGCGCTAGCGTTTAGACACCGTTGCCAGCTCTTTAATAAAAACTTCTTTAAAAGCAGTATTTCCCTGCGGTTTCTTCTTCATACCATCTGCCGCACTATGCGGGTCACGGCTAGTAAGTTCTACACGAAAAATCGGCATTACTTTTGTTACCATCTTGATTGCCCTCCTTGGCCCAAGATTTTCCTGTTACTATATTATCGCATTATTTTACCTAAATATTAAGGCATTACAAATTCTTTGTCATTCAATCCAATTCTTACTTCGTGTTGCACTTGTTTGTCCTGGTTAAACTAGCAAATGAGGAGGTGGTATTATGTTTCATAAAAAAAGACGCAATTCAATGTTTGGCATGGATATGGATATGGATTTTGACATGACCTCCATGTTAAAAGTCGTAGCCGTCGGCGCAATTATGTACCATGCCGCCAAATTCATGATTACCGAAATGGTCGACGACTAAAACGCCTCCCACATTCCGCAAAGGAGGTGATAGTATGGCTAAAAAGCAAGAAAAAGGCTGCGGTGGCTGCAAAGAGCAGAAAAATGTAGAGTTTGGCAAAGAAATCTGCCCAGCTGCTAAAGACAAGAAAGAAGAAAAATGCCGCAAATAGCACATGTAATGGGGTGGAAAATTCCACCCTATTATTTTTTGCAAAAAACATGCGTCTAATGGTATATTTATCCACACAGGTGGAATACTAATCGTGGAGGTGAGTGGAATGGGATTTAAAGATCTGCCAGGTGCCAAACTCGACAAACAAGGCCAGTCCGCTTCTGACAAGAATCCACCGCAACAATTCTTATCTGCCGGTAACACCCAGTCCAAACCGGAATCCCTTACCAGTACAAAGTCTAGCCAATAATGAGCTTACGCTTAGATGGCGTTTTTTCCTTAACCCCCGTTGATAATAGAGTGGCGTTATGCCACTCTATTATTTTTTACATGACTTTATCCGCTACTTGATTCAAGCGACGTTAAAACACCATTTAAATCAAGTCTCCATTTATTGAAACGCGATTGTTTGGGCAAACTAATCCTGTACTCACTTAATTTGTGTACACGAGGAGGGATTTAATGAAAAAGCTTGTTTCTGGCATGTTTTCCAGTGTACCTGATGCTCAGTTACTGCTTGCCACCTCCGGCTATGAAGAAGAGGCACCTGAAAACGCACCTGATATGTTTAGTGCCAGCGGCCTGGAGGCCGGCCAAAACCGCACTGAAATTAACTCCTCTGCTGCCGCAAGCAGCCAACCCAACGAAACTACAAATAACACTATTGATGAATCTCTGTCCTAGCAGTTAGACCTACTAATGACAAAATCCCCGCACTTCCTAATCTTTAGGGGATTCTGGCGTTAGTAGGTCATTTTTGCGAACTAGGATTTCCCTGTACACAGCAATAATATCTGAACTCAGACCTGCCAAGACTTCAGGCGCAGCATCCGGAGTCAGTTTATACCGCTGCTTCATCATATCCAGCAACTCATTCAGACGGTTTAAATTTTCATCTGCCCTTTCCATCTCTTCCCGATACCAATTCATCCCACACATGTATGACAGCTCCTTCTACAGCTTCTAGTAAATATAAAAATAATTAGATAAAAGAGAGATTTATCTTAAATTACTCATCAATATTGATACCAAGTTTTTGTTTGGCAAACGCTTTAAATGCTTCTACGGAAACAGCCATTTCTTTCGCGTCCCGCGCAAGCTGGATTCGCTTTCCCATATCTGCGCAAGTACAATCAAACGGCATCTCTTTATTACAAAGCATACATTTCAATTATACCACCCCCTACACAACTACATTCTAGCGAAATAAATGATTTCCTGCTTTGTAAATTTATTGAATATTACCCAGTCTTAAGGATGGACACAATAGAAAAAACAGAATATAATGAAAATAAGAATAAGAGGGGAGGATGGTACCATGCTTAAGGATTACCCTGCGACTCAATTATTTTTTATCTCGGCAGCTATTTTAATAGCGCTGGTTTTGATTACCCCCTTAGTAAAAGAGCTGGCATTGGTCAGCGCTATGCTAAGCAGCATCAAATTCATAGTAAAAGTAGTCTGCGGTTTCTTCTTACTCTTTACGATAATTGATATTATCGATGGTATTCATTCTCGCAAGCATCATCATATTCATTAAACTAAAGACGTGTTATCCATTATTATAATAAGCTAACATTTATATAGGACAATCCTGTTACCAATTAGGTCGTGTCGAAACGCAAGGGTTTCAACGCGACCTAATTTTTCGTCTCGTGACGGCAACATATCAATGCAAGTATTCTTCATTGTTAATTCTACGCCAGGCGGGATTTCTGCATGTTGCTGCTTTCTCCTGCGACCGGCTGCGGTTAATGGTAGTACTGTCAAATAACCACCAATAAAATAACGCCAAGTGCAATAATCACCTGCCGCTTAGTTAAACTAATCATACATTATATCCCCTTACGCGCCGCTACCTAGCGCCGTTTTTTATTCGTAAAGGATATTACCGTCAAATTCCCGCCCCTCAATCTCCAGGCTATCAGTAAACTGCCACATATAGCCTTTAATATCATCATTGTTACCCCATTGTGCATTCCACACTGCACAACCAAGACTACGCCAATCGATATAATCAGTCAGCCAAGAGTAAGAGGCGTAAACACCACAATCTAAGCCGATATTATCAATAAATGCTTTGCACATAGCCGTAATTTCTTCAGGATCAAACGCAAAATCATTGCGTTCTTTATAACCGTCTCCATCTTCCATGTCAAAGAATACTGGCAGATCTAAAGCAACGCCAGTGCTTTCAATCGCTTCCTTGCAATTAGCGGCTTCCTGAATTGCATCCTCTACGCTCAGAGCGTATGAATAATGATATGCCCCAACTTTCAGGCCGGCAGCTTTTGCACCAGCTACGTATTCAGCAAACCTGCTGTCTTTTGATCGTAGGCCGTATGAGCTCCGTACCATTACAAACTCAATACCAGCATTCTTGATGGACTGCCAATCAATGTCACCATTATGATAAGATACATCAATACCCCTCATAATTTCAGCCCTCCTAGTTTGTTTTCAATTAATACCAATAACGGCTCGTTTTGAACACCTGCATCTCTAAAATTCTCGATAATTGATATAGCTTCATTAACTATCAAATAATACAACGATACATTAAAACGTACTCCATTGCCTCCATCCATAACATCAATATGCACTGTTGCCGCAACTAGAACCATATGGAGTATCAACTCTCTAGCATACTTTGTTTTCTCCGCCTGTGTTTGGGCATAAAAAAAGAGCCTTTTCAGGCCCTCATCTGACTGAATCATATTCCTGCATCTTGCTCCTAAATGCTTGAATTGCCCGTTTGGCTTCGGAAGAATTAGCGCCCTTTTTGCTTATAGCATCATGCATCTTCTCTTGTAATAGCTCTACTTCCTTCCACAAATCTTTTTGATTATGCACATTTACACCATCTTTCGAAATTTGCTTGTGTCTATTATACCACAGAACAACCGTTTGGTGTAATACCTATTCGTAATAATTTAAAAGACGCCTCAAAAATATTACTCCGCCTGTTCACATCATCTCACACTATTTAATTACCATGGCTGTATTCCCTATTTTTATGCAAACATTATGATGTCTGCTCTCCGATCAGTATATTTTTCCTGCTCTTAAAAACCGAACCTCGGCAATACTAAATCAGGAGGTGATTATTTTGACTAACAACAAACGAACCCAGTCGCCGGACAAAGTGTTTGATACCCGCGGCATTGAAACTTCATTAACGCAAAATAGTCTCATTCAGGCATTTGATAGTGCCGAGGATAACACAAACCAACCTCAGCCATCCACCGACTTAGATAATAAAGCTGACGCACTTGTTATTCTAAACGGAGTGCCTGTCTCAGCATCAACAGGCACCACTAGAACAGCATTGATGAACCAAAATAAAAAGCAAAGCAACACCTTACAAATTGATGAGGATTCACGCATTAGTACCTACAGATAAATTTACAGGCGATCCCTAACCAGTATAATAGTAACACATGAATTGCATACTATAGAAAAAAGGAGTTGAGAATATGGATAAAACTGCATTATTTTTAGTTATTGTCGGCGCACTCAATTGGCTATTGGTTGGTTTATTCCAATTTGATTTGGTTGCCGCAATTTTCGGTGGACAACAATCACTTCTTAGCCGGGCTGTATATTCATTAGTCGGAATAGCAGGACTTTGGAGTATCAAAATTTTGTTTAGCGATCGACCGTCTTCTAATCTAATATCACAACCTGCCCTGAAGCACATGGAAAATAACGATGATGACAAGTAATACCCCTAGTATTTAAGGCTGGCTTATGCTGGCCTTTTTTATATTGTTCTCATTTATAGACGGGGTTCCAGCAGCCTCCGCAACCACCACCGTCCGCTTCCTGGCCAATTCTTCGAAAGGCAAATCAACCTTCTTAGTCTTTGGCTTCCTCCGCGCTAATTTTTCTCTGCCCTTTCTTGGACACAGTTTTGGACAACATAAATCAAGCCCCCCGCATTTCTGCGAAGGCTTGATTTTACCATATCACTTGGAGCCGATAGCAAGATTCGAACTACTTGCGTGGGCTGTATAAAGCGATAATTATTTGGCGCTAGTAAATATATCTTTGAATTTATCCAACCATTTTGTCTTATTTGCCATAACTACTGTTTCGTCATCATTGATAATGTTAATCTTTGATTTTTCAATCAAGCCCTTAGGCGGTTCTACATCAGTACGGATAGAGCGTCTGTGTAATTGGTTTACGACAATATTCTGCGCTTCTTTACTTGTAACGTAATCAATGAACTTTTTGGCATTTTCCATATTTTTTGCACCTTTGACGATATAGACACCATCTGGCTTAGAAATAACGCCTTCTTTCATATACACAAGGTTTACCGGTGCACCATTGGCAATATAGGTTGCGCCAGCCTCTTCATATGTACACCCTACCGCATATTCACCATCAGCTACACCTTTATAAACGGCGGAAGAACCACTAAGAAGCTTACCGTCTAAATTAGCACTGAAGGCTTTTACATAATCCCAGCCTTTTTCCGGATCACCTTTGCCCATGGCATAAAGCATATTGATTAAATGTTCATATGACGAAGAAGATTTTGAAGGATCACAAAACGCAATTTTGCCTTTTAGTTTCGGATTTAGTAAATCTTCATAGCCTTCTACCTTGATATCGCCGATTAATTTGGTATTAACCATAATTACACTTGGAATATCAGTAAATCTCGTTAACGGGCCTTCGGTATTCTTAAAGGCTGGCTGGATCTTATCTTCGTTCACCGAGGCGTAGTTTTCAAACAAATTGGCTTTAGGCTTTATTGTAGCAAGCGTACCACCCCAAAAGACATCACCGAGTGGATTTGCTTTTTCTGACTCTACACGTTTGAGTAGTTCACCACTACCAGCAGCCACTACTTCTACTTTTACTCCGTTTTGCTTTTCAAATTCAGCTACAAACGAATTAATCATAGTTAGTGGATGCGAAGAATAAATAACAAGTTTATCGGATTTAGCGGCAGTTTTTTCTGCGGTTGCCTTAGTCTTATCACCTGAGCAGCCAGTAATAATTAGACAAGAAAAAAGAAAAACGGCTATCAAGAGCATCACTTTTTTCATTCGGTTTCCTCCTATTTTATACATATTTATCAAAATTATATAAAACTATTTCAAATTCTACAATCCTAAAATTATCTAAATATTAGTTTAATTATTCCTTTTTAACCAATTGCTTTAAAAAATCGGTAATTTATGATATATATTTGTAAATCCAATATAATTATCTCGCTTCTAACACATATATAAAATGTCCATAATCCTTAATATGTCTACCTAATTTTACTTTCCAATATTCCTTATCCATTATCATTCAAACTCATTCACATAAAAACAGCCTCAACCCACGCCTCATTCAACAAAGGTTGAGGCGCTTTTCGCCATTACCAGTGCTACGGTTCTCCTTAGCTAATCTTAAACAACTATTGTCAAACTCCAGCGAGCGCCTGGTGAAGCTAGCCGAAGTAACCATCGCCGCACTGAAAAAAAGAAAAAGCCCGCCAAACCGAATTTAAACTTCGCTCTGGCGGACTCTATGAAGACCGGGACTTTTGCTGGGCCTGGGACGATGGACGGCCACACGCCCCCTACTTACTATACAAAAAGTTTAGAAAGCTCCTAGCACAAGTGGGATTACCGGTAGAAGTATAGAAAAAAGGCCTTGCGGGAAAAACCCGCAAAGCCTTGATATTCCTGGAGCCGATAGCAGGATTCGAACCTGTGACCCTCTCATTACGAATGAGATGCTCTACCAGCTGAGCTATACCGGCAAATGAACACTATCATTTTACCTTTTGACGATATAAAAGTCAACCGGTCTGTGGCTTGACTACCGCCAGTTCATTTGCGCAACCTGTTCAGTAACAATACTTAGCGTGTTACTATCGCTGAATAAATCGCCGACAACGCTCCCGTCCAATTTGCGGTTGTCGGCCATTCCCTTCATGATCTTTTGGACTTGCGACACGGCAAGCGGTTCGCGATATGGCCGATTTTCGCTTAGTGCTACATATACATCAGCCACACTTACGATTCTCGATCCCAATCGCAGCGAGGCTTCCGGTATGCGAAAAGGATATCCTGCACCATCTAAGGTTTCATGGTGAAAAGCCGCCCATTCAGCAATAAGGGAAAATCCATCGATTTTTTCAAGAATACGGTAGGTATAGTAGGGATGCTGTTTGATTATGGAAAATTCTCTATCTGTCAGTTTATTGGGGTTTTCCAACAGTTCATTAGGTATTGCCAGTTTTCCCAGATCATGAAATAACCCGGCAATTTTAATTAGTTTTACTTCTTCCAGGCTATAGCCTCTGGCCTTGGCCAAAAGCGCGGAAACCTGAGCAACTCCCCGGGAATGCATACCGGTAAATCGGCTTGTCCGGTCAATGATCGTGGCAAATATTTCAGCAATGTTTATCACATCATCCATATTGAATACCATGCGACCATAGCCATCGATCTGGCGAAAAAAATCCTGATAATAGTTAGGGTTCATCAAGTCTAGCCAGAAGCTTTCCTGACGAGCAAACTCATGCAGGGCTTTAACCAAATCAGGGTCAAATACACTGCCGCTTAACTCTCGTATCGCAGATAAAATTTCGGGACGCTGCTCAAATATATAAACTTTATCTTTCAGCAATATCTCGAGCCGGTCAGCCAGGTTGATTATCCGTCCGGTTATCGGGATAGCCTTACCTGTCAATCCGAATGGATTAGAGCCATCCCAGTTATCATGATGATGCCTGATTGTTTCGGCCAACATGCCCAGCTGCTGCGAATCCTTTAACAGCTCGTAACCAGCTTCGGCATGGCGATAAATGTCTTGTGTTACAGCAAAGTTTTGCAGCCTTTGTTTTTCAGACCAATTGGACACTGCGCCAATATCGTGGAGTAATGCGGCATACACCAATATTTGCTGCTGCGCTTCATCCAAGCCAATATGCTGGGCAATTCGGCCTGCAATCAACGCTGTACGCCAGTGATGCCTGGATATGCCGTCTGTTGAGAGTTCCAGCGCTGTCGATAATGCGCTCACCAAATTACTTGGATGGATAGTAAACAACATGCCTGTTTTCTCGCTCCTTATAAAACAAATAATCCGCGGCATAGCCTATAATGCAAATACCGCGGAGATCTGTGCTACATATGTGATACCCTGTCTGCTAATTCAGCTTGCTTAGGAGAGTTAAATCGATCTTCAGTACTTAGATAACCGGTTATCCGACGTATCCGCTTAATCGGCGAACGCTCAATGGCCTTAACCTCTATTTCATCACCCTGGATACTTAATTGCACTGAAGCGAGGTCTTTACCGCGCCGTTTCCACATCTGTACTTCTTCAGCAACAATTTCCCGGATTTCCTGATCTGTAATTTCCGAATCTGCAATAACACTTACTCCATCAATTACCATGTATGTACCCCCATTTATTAACTCTTTATCTGTTAGTATTTATTCGCCGTTGACCAGCAAATCCCTTTTAGCGTTTGCCACTTGTTTAGGAATTAACTTTTAATTAAATTAAAATTCCATTTATATTAAGCTCATTCCCACTGTAAGCGCTTTGAGGTTTAACTCCACAAATTGCGCCTTAACATTATCGCCGATTATTTTTTTCCAGTCAATATCTTCAAGGCCCATGGCCTTGATAATAGTACCTAGCAGAATAATATTCATAACTTTCGGGTTGCCAATCTCAGCTGCATGCTTGGCCGCATCGATAACTATCGTGGGCACCTTGCTTGATAACTCTTCAAGTATTCCTGACGGATAATCAAACTTTCCGGAAAGAATGGGCATCGAGTTTATTTGATAATCATTGACTACTACTTTTCCTGTTGGTTTAAGATATTTCAACCAACGCAGCGCTTCCATTTTTTCAAAGGATACCAAGATATCGGCACCGCCAACCTCAATAACCGAAGCCTCCACTTTATCACCATAACGAACTTGCGACGACACTGACCCGCCCCGCTGGGACATACCATGAATTTCGCTCATTTTTACGTCATAGCCGGCTTCCATCAATCCGGTTGTCAGAAGCTTGCTGGCAAGTATGGTGCCCTGGCCGCCTACCCCTACCAAAAGAATGCTTTTTACCATCTCATGCTTCCTCCTTTTGAATAGCCAGTTTCGGGCAAACCTGAAGACACACTTCACACCCTACACAGTCTACGCCAATACTTGACTTTTTGCTGACTTTATCGAAGTATATTGCCGGACAGCCGGTTTTAACGCATTTCGTACAGCCAATACAAGCTTCCTGGTCGACCTTGCAGCGGCTTGCAAAGCTTCCTTTAAATTCTTCTTGATCTTCCGGAGAGAATTTCTTTAGTACACACGGCCATCTGGTAATGATTACGGACGGCTCGTCAAGGCTGAGCGCCCAATCAAGCGCTTCTTCTACAGCGTTAAGATCATTAGGATTGATGACTTTTACTTGTTCAATCCCACAAGCTTTTACCAGTTTTTCGATATCGACCACTTTGGTTTTCTTGCCCTGCAGGGTATAACCTGATCCGGGATTTTCCTGATGGCCTGTCATACCGGTAATTCTATTGTCTAGGATTACCGTAATGGTGTTGCTGCCATTATAGGTCACATGCAGTAAGGAATTGATGCCTGTGTGGAAGAAGGTGGAGTCACCCAGAACGGCCACAGCCCGCATTGGCGCAGGATTTTGCATAGCGAAAACCTGCTGTGCTCCATGACCGGCGCTGATGCTGGCACCCATACAGATATTATAATCCATGGCATTATAGGGCTCGGCAAAGCCTAAGGTGTAACAGCCAATATCACCGGAAATCAGTAGATTCTTGCGTTTGCCAATTGTATAGAAGAAGCCGCGATGCGGACAACCTGCGCATAAGGTTGGCGGTCTCGGAACCACTTTATCCTGATCAAAGTCAAGCGCCGGATTCTCTTTGCCAAAGACGGCTTTTCTGATAACATCAGGTGTTAATTCACCACAGAAAGGAAAGACATCCTTGCCATGACAGTTGAAGCCCAGGATGCGTACCTGTTCTTCAATGTACGGATCATTTTCTTCAATAACATAGACTTTTTCCACTTTGCTGCAGAATTCCTTGATCTTCTCATCAGGCAGCGGATGGGTGAAGCCTAGTTTTAAATAGGATGCGGTATTGCCAAATACTTCTTTGGCATAACTACAGCAGCCGCCAGATGCAATAACGCCAATTTTGGTATCATTCCACTCAATATAGTTCAGGCTGGTTTCATTGGAGAACTTCTGCAGAGCCTGCAGCCGTTCTTCTACTTTCAGCCGCAATATTCTTGCATGCATCGGTACAGTTAGATACTTTTTAGTGTTTTTTACATAGGTTTTAATGCCAACTTCCTTGCGATCTTCGCACGCAACAATGGCCTTTGAATGGCATACCCTTGTTGTCATCCTGAGCAGTACCGGCGTATCATATTTTTCACTAATCTCAAAAGCTATCTTAGTCATATCTTTGGCTTCCTGGCTGTCTGTCGGTTCTAACATCGCAATCTTAGCAAATTTAGCGTAATTGCGATTATCCTGTTCGTTTTGAGAGGAGTGCTGGCCGGGTTCATCAGCCGTAACAAGTACCATCCCGCCGTTTACACCAGTATAAGCGTAGGTAAACAATGGATCTGCCGCCACATTTACTCCGACATGCTTCATGGAGGCAATTGATCTCGCACCAGCTACCGATGCACCAATAACAGCCTCTAGCGCAACCTTTTCATTAGGTGCCCATTCTGCTAGAATATCGTCTTGATACAGTGCAATATTCTCAAGTATTTCTGTGCTTGGTGTACCCGGATAGGCAGAAGCATATTTTACACCAGCCTCATAGGCACCGCGCGCGATAGCCTCATTTCCGGTTAATAATTTCTTCATCTGCAATTCTCCTCTACTTTCTTGAATAATTTCAACAGCTTGCAGCTGCCAGATAGCGAGATTAATGATTAATTTTTGCGGGCTGGTATATGCATGATAAAGTCTAGTATCTGATGCCGATATTCGTCCTGATGTTTAAAATAGGACATAACGTGAGCATCCTTGGGAAATATCCGCTTTGCCTTATAGCCTTTAGTGGCAGCATACAGCTCGTCACACATGGCTGCAGGCACCAGTACATCAGCTGCCCCATGCAAATACAATACAGGCGTTGTCACCTTTTGTACTGCCTGGATAGGCGAGACATCCTCAAAGCGAAAACCCGACTGCCAATTAGCAGCAATGCCGGAATACCACAAAAGCAGTTTTACCCAGGTAGGATTATTCAGCCTGACCGCGGTATCAATCTGACCAATTAGCAATTCTTCAAGGTCAGAATATGCACTGTCGGCAATATAAAACTTTACCTTGTGCGTAGTTTCGTTCATCTCTGCATGCATGAGTGCAGTGGCAGCTCCCATTGACATACCATGTACACCAATAACGCCGTCAGGGTTACGCTGCTGTACCCAGTCAATCCATTGGTCAAGATCATATCTCTCATAAAATCCCCAGGTTACCGAATTACCGCCACTCTCACCTGATGCCCGGGAATCATATACCAAGACATTATAGCCCAATTCCCAGTATAGCGGCGCATACCACAATCCCATCAAGCGATTGGCGGCAATACCATGCACAAATACAACGGTATTGTTGGTCGGTCTAGGACTCGGCAGGTAAGACCCCTGCAAGGTGTACCCAAGCCTGGACTCAATACTGACATTTTGCCAATTTTTTGTTCTATTGCCTTCGTCTAAAACTGCCTTAAGTGGTTGAAATCTTTGCAGGCCAAACCGGGTATGCCATACACAAAACTCTTCATAAAATGCATTGCCTACAACTAACCCGCCGATATTAACAATAATGAAAAAAACCAGTGCAATTGCAAGTGCCACCAGACTGCTTTGAAACCAAATCTTCTTTTTTAGCGCTTGCAGTTCAATATCCTGGTACATCAGAATCTCTCCATATTATTTGAGACAAACACTTACATGCTGCTACACCTTAAGGTCAATTACTCCCTCTTGCTGTTTCAATACCGGCTTATCTTCATTAACTAATTGTTGATTTCTTTGCTTTCTTTTTCGCGTGTCGCTTTGATCGGGCAGGGGTTTAAAAAAACGAATAGGAAGTACCGGCGATATTCTGCCTAATCTTTCAACAGGCTGCGATGATTTCCTTTCCATTCCCACACTCCCTCTCTTTAGTTAACATGCACATTTTTATTATACCTGAAGATTTTTAAATTGCATACTCAGCAGTTCTGAAACGTTAAACAAAAAAGCCTGACGCTTTTCCTGAACGCCAAGCCTTTACGCTTCAATTCTTTCGAGTTTATACAGCACCGGGTGCAAACCATCTGCACAAGCAACAATCTCTACCCCTTTTTGTTTAACCCACGGATAGTCATGTCCAAGTGCCAGATATACTACTTTGTCCTGCACGGCTACCCAAGCCCAGCTGCAAAACCCTTCCGGCTTTTGGACGTTTTTACAAAAATATTCCTGTCCTTCTTTATACTTGCTGCACTGAACAGCCACACCATCTGCGGCATATTCCTTGTGGACATCAGGCACTTCCAGTTTTTTTAGAATGGTAATCTTAACGTCATAATACTTTGTACCAGCCATTGCTGCTGCCTCCCGTTACTCCCAGTCAAATTCCAGAGTGACAACAAGCCCTCCCGCTTCAGCTTTTATGCTGAAATATGAACAATATGACAGTATTTTGCGTAAGGAGCGCAACTGCTTGGTAGAATCCCCGACTATTTCCGGCACCTGAATTGTTACCAGTGCCTTATTTCTAAAATTCTCGATAACACTTACGTTATTTGAAATCAATTTTATAGCCGTCAATATCCTGATAAACGTTGCCCTGTTCATAGACATTACTCCTCATCTATTACTTCCATTTTCATTATAGCATAATTTCCTATCTTTGGAAATTAGAACAAGGAAATTACTAGAAAAATAAAAAAGATCTTGATTGTCGCATCAAGATCTTTGCAATGTCATCTAATCAATTTTTATCTACGTGTCCGTTTCTTCTGCTTATAAACGGGCATACGGATAAAAACTGCTTTATTATGCCACTACAAGCAGCACATTATAAATCAATAAAATCATTATATTTATCTAATTCTTTTAGTATTTCCCGGGCCTCTTCAATTGACCGGCCAATCATTTTACTACTCTTGGTTTCTATATGGACAAGCCAATATTCTCCTGATAATATGATTATCGCTTCTTTTTCATCTTTACTAATCCAGCGTTTCACCTCAGCTACATTACTCATTGAGCCAGTACACCTCATTTCACTATTTACTATATAGTTCCGCAATAGGAACAAAATCCCTTTAAAAATGATACTGGCGCCAACTATGAATCAAGCTGACGCCAACATATTACTGCCTTTCGACGATTTGGTGATTAACTTTCATTTTCCCGCAAATCGGTCAGGCCATAGGTTTAAAATTAAAATTATAGAGACTTTCCAGGTCTATAATCCCAATTGCTGGCCGACTTATAGCCGCCAGTCATATTTTTAACTTTAAAGCCATGCTGTGATAAGATTCTGGAAGCAATATAGCCGCGCAATCCAACCTGGCAGTAGCCCATTATCAGTTTGCTTTTATCGAGTTCCTGCAGTCTGTCGCGCAGCTGATCTACAGGGATATTGATAGCCCCGTCCAAGTGGCCTTTGTTGAATTCAAGTTCAGTCCGCACATCAAGAAGTTGAATATCATCCCGGTTGTAGGTTGTCAGTTCGTCATAGGTGTAGGTGTCTGCCCGCCCAGCCAAAATGTTTTCCGCCACATACCCTGCGATATTAACAGGATCTTTTGCAGAAGAATACGGCGGGGCATAGCAAAGTTCCAGTTCGGCCAAATCCGAAACCGTACCATTTAGGCGCATGACAGTGGCGATTACATCAAGGCGTTTGTCGACTCCATCAGAACCAACCCCCTGCGCCCCTAAGATTTTGCCATCTGTCGCAAAGAGCAGTTTAAGCGACAACGGCAATGCGCCAGGATAATAGGAAGCGTGAGATTCGGGATGAACATAAATCACTTTATGCGGCAGATTCAATCTTTTAAGTGTCCGTTCATTATTGCCGGTACAGGCCGCGGTTAGTCCAAAGGCCTTAAGGATGGCGCTTCCCTGCGTACCCTTATAGGTTGAGACCAAGCCGGCAATATTGTCTGCCGCAATTCTTCCCTGCTTGTTGGCAGGACCGGCTAATGGAATCGTAGTGTTTTGTTTGTTTACAAAATCAACAACTTCAACGGCATCGCCTACCGCGTAAATACCCTGACAAGAGGTTTCTAGCCTTTCATTGACAAGGATATGGCCTTTTGTTCCTAATGCCAGACCGCTGTCTTTTATGAATCCGGTGTCAGGAACAACACCGATAGCCAAAAGCACAAGGTCAGCGGTGATTGTTTGGCCACTGTTAGTCACAACTTCAATACCTGTATCGGTCTCAGTAAAGGCTTTCACGCCGTCACCAACCAACAGCGTTACACCATGATTTTGAAGTTCGCTTTCGATTACAGCCGCCATCTCGGAATCAAACGGCGGCAGGATGTGAGGCGCCGCTTCGATCAAAGTCACATCTAAGCCTCTATCCCTTAGGTTTTCGGCCATTTCGACGCCGATAAAGCCGCCTCCGATAACGACCGCCCGCTGTACTTCCTGCCGATCAACAAAGCTTTTAATCTTATCGGTATCCGGGATATTGCGCAGCGTAAAAATCCGCTTGCTGTCAATACCCGGGATAGGCGGCTTTATGGCCTTGGCTCCTGGCGAAAGGATCAGGTAGTCAAAACTCTCTTCATATATTCCTTTTTCCTTGCTGTTAACCGTCACGATTTTGCGGTCAGGTGCTATGGCTGTTACCTCACTGTGATTGCGGCCATCAATATTAAAGCGAGCTTTCATGCTCCGCGGCGTCTGCCCCAGCAGCTTGCTTCTGTCCTTAATGCTCTCGCCAATATAATACGGCACGCCGCAGTTAGCAAA
>Ga0074195_1002712_pt1 | contig 18775 bp, 20 predicted proteins | sample EPASupsiteHSE623_FD_64525 | JGI IMG/M metagenome (GOLD analysis project Ga0074195, IMG submission 64525) | Bioremediated contaminated groundwater from EPA Superfund site, New Mexico - Sample HSE6-23 | ecosystem: Environmental > Aquatic > Deep subsurface > Groundwater > Contaminated ...
CTTCCTCGCCTTCGGCGTTGTCAAAGGCAATGTTGGATGCCGCTTTCTCGCACGACGTTTCCGCCTCCGAGATTGAACCTTCCGAGGACTCCTTGGAGCAGTTTGTTGCATCTACGAAAGAGAAGACCGCCCGTTTAGTCTGCACTTTTTGCCATAAATCTTTCTCGGTTTCGCTTTCAGACGACTGGAACGAAAAGATTTCCTGCCCATTCTGCGCCTCCTCGCAAGTCACCACAGCTGATTACGAGGAAATCCTGAAGGAAAAGGAACGGAAAGAGATTTTGGATAATTGGAATGCTGGAACTAAGGCCGCATTAGGAAAGGCAACAAAAGCGTCTTCGAAGTCGAAGAAGAAAAAGCGAAGGGCAGAAGCGCAAGCTCCAACAGCAGAAACCCCAGCAGCGGGAACTTTTACCTCTGCTTCGAAAAAGAAAAAGGAAGCGGATATGTTTGCAGTCGCGGGTCTCATCGCCACGTATGGGATGCGCGCAGTGATTGCCCTCGAAGTCTTTGGAATCGGGCCGGAAACAGCCGCTCGTCTTCTCTCGCGGATGCACAAGAACGAGCACGATTTCTTCTATGACCTGTTAGTGGCACAGAAGACGTTTATCAGGACGAAGAGCTTCTGGAAGAGATAAACCGAAGCACAATAGCCTCTTATATTGGCAAAAATAACTGTTTCTCATGCAAAAGCGATTGCGCAAAAACGACGAAGAAAAAATCCGAGAAAAACTGACCAAAATCAAGAAGTTAGGATTTGTCAAAACCCATCGGACTGGACCAACCGGCATCGGAAAGACACTTGAAGACTTGTCCGGAATTCCAGAGAACAACATCGCCGGACCGGATGACATTCTATTCGAACTGAAAGCGGGCCGGGCAAATTCGTCTAGTATGCTAACTCTTTTTACCAAATCACCCCTTCCCAAGAAGGCTAATTCAATACTGCTTGAAAGGTTCGGATATGTCGCCAGGGAAAATGGAAAGAAAGAACTGCACACCACGGTTCTGGCAACACAATTCAATAACCTGAGGGGAAAACCGGGCTTCCGAATTGCAGTTGAGAAGGAAAAAATAGCGCTTATCTCAGTCGAAGGGGAAGAACTGGGTTATTGGGACAAGGAAACCCTGAAAGTTCGTTTTGAAAAGAAATACCCTGGTCTGCTGTATGTCAAAGCGGAAGCCAAGGGAAAAGGAAAGAACGAACAATTTTGGTTCTGCGAAGCGTGGTTCTTGTGGGGATTTGATTTTGAAAACTTCGTCGAACTGATAAAGCAGGACATAATCAAAACAGACGTCAGGATAGGACAATACGCCGACGGAAGCCCGCACGACCATGGAACGGGATTTCGAGTAATGCCGGCCAGACTAGACGAATGCTTCAAGCACAGAAAGAAAATAATCTGATTATTTTCTCGTCAGGATTACGATATACTCCTCGTTCATCGTTGACAAAGTTTTACCCACGACATTCGAGGGACTGTTCCGTATAGGCATCCTTTTCGAAGGTATGCGCCGGACTATCGTTTCACCGTGCAAATACCCGAAACCCTGGAAGATTTCGGCCATTATTTCATCCGTCGGGATTTGTATCCCTTTGACGGTGCGATTTCCCACCACCAAACAAACCGTCGATTTACTGCGCATCAGTTTGTTGATTTCAATCGCGGCTTTCTGAAAATCGACGTAAAAGGAAAGAACTTCCCTCGCGCGAAGGTCGTCTATTTTTGCGATTTCTTTAACGATTTTATCCAAGGTGGGCGAACTGAAATCAAAAGAAAAATCAGGTGTTGGTTTTCCACCCAACATTCTATTGTCTAAATCGATTACTTTCTCTCTTGGAAACCCTAGCCATTGAAGACTAAGGCGACTGAACTGACCATAAGCGACGGTTGTACGGCTGTCGCCGTATGGTGGGGAAGAAACGATTAAATCGATTGATTTTTCCGGGATGCCAACAGGATGCATGGCATCGGCGTTGATTACCGCGACGTTCCCCAGTGACTTGTTTTGACTTATCTCGAACAGGGAAGTCATTCCTGAAATGTTTCTTTCAACTACGTTCAAGAAGATTTGTTTCGCGTTCGGATTGTGTAAAGCCAATTTCTCTTTTGCAATCCGGTAAAGCTTGAATTCGCTACCTCTAGTGTTGCTTGCTTTCCTTACGGTCTCGCTAAAGCAAACGAGGAAGAACTCCCTGAAAGCAACGTCTTTTTCCAAATCGATTGCTCGGCGAATTAACGAAAGGTCGCGAATGACTTGTGGCTTGAACCAAAAATCAAGATTCTGGAAATCGACGATAGAAACGGGTTTGCCGGAAGAATAATCTGAAATCCTATCCTTGATTTGAATTATTTTTTTTCGAAGTACTGCGGGGGATAACGGCTTGGTTTTGACTCGGCTCATCATCGCAGCCAATGGATTGATATCGATTCCATAAGAATCAACGCCTGCCGTTTCGAATTCGAGTAAAACACTACCCGAACCGCAAAAAGGATCAAGTGCCTTTTTCGCGTCCTTTCCATATTCCGCAATCAAACGGTGCGAAACCTGGGGAATCATCATGGCAGGATAGGGATGAATTCCGTGAGTGCAATACTTAGTGTCTACGTTAGCGAAATCCCAAGAGTGGTCAATTCTACGTTTCATTTTTTTCACGGATGTCAACACTCGTTTTACATCTTAAAATCTTGCTAGGCGTCATTTCCCCTGATAGGTAAACTAAAAGTTTACATAAGTACAACGGGATTATTTTTTAATGGGTTCTGGCAAAGGAAAGGGTTACGATTGCGAAAGGAAACAAACCGTCGTTAAATAATTCACTTAACTTCTCTACAAATCGTTCGGTAATAGCATTCTTTGCAAAAACACGATTTCTTTGCCTTGAATTTGCATGCAACGATTTTTTCAATAGTTTGAGATGCTTCCTTCTCCGCAGCACCTAGATTACTTGGCGAAACGAATGCTCGTCGATCTTTGTCAGAGTTTGGCTCGATTTTTGCGTTGTCAAGATAAGCAATGGACGCGGCGGTGGCATTTCTTCCGACTTTTCGCAAGCCGATGGTGTATAGTCGTACCTGAAGAGCTGATTCGCCAGGTGTAGTTATCTCCTCGGAGGACTTGTAATCTCTAACTTCAAGCTCTCCGGGCGAGTTACCAGAAAGTATGACGTCAACTCTTCCCGAAATATTCGCGTTCTGAAGCGGAAATTCCAATCGTGCTTCAGTTTCTTGAATATTTAAAAGGTCAGCTTTGTGTTTGGTTGCGAATTGTGTTAGCACTTTTGCAGCAGATTTGCTTAGTTTCTTCTGAAGACTAGCGTCAGCATAAGGCAAATGAAAGGTGGTAGAAATGACCGTTTTTACTGCATCGTCAATTTTCTTTCCCCGTTTCAATAACTCACTTAGCTCGTGAAGACAGTTGTGAAGAGATTTACCATAACCCATTGGAGAATCAAGCGGAGCGTGATATCCCCAATTCTCTCGCAATCGATAGTAGTACGGACACTTATTGTATTCGATTATTTGCGCTGGGGAAAAAGACAATACGTCTTCGCTTTCATTTTCTTTTACTACGTCGATTTCAAGTGCGTGTTCTTTCGTTTTAACGGTTAAATGGATGGAAATGTCATTCAGGTACTTACTTTGTGACCTGTTTCGTCCACTCGTTTCTTTTGTGAATCGACTCATACAAAGTAGATCCTTCGGACGAGTAATAGCAACATAAAAGGCCCTTCGCTCTTGCTCATCGCCTCCAGTATATCTTGTCTTGTTGTAAAGTTCATCCGGAACCATACACGAAAACTCTTCGTTGGCCCTAGAAGACGGAAAACGCTTTGTAACCAAGCAAGGGATAAATACGACAGGCCATTCCAAGCCCTTTGCCTGATGAACGGTCAGAAGTTGAACCGCGTCCGTTGTTCGGAGTATTTCTGCGGGTTGTTCTTCATAAGAAGAAGTGGCATAGCTGACTAAGAACCACCTCAGAGCGGAACTGTGCTTTTTCCAATGAAGGTAATATCCACCAAGTCTGATTGACGACTCAAAATCATTAAGTATGGTACCGAATCTGCCAATATTTGCGAGAATTACTGCATCAAGCTTATTTTCAGGATTAAGTTTTTTGAATTCTAAAAGTATCAATAGCTCATTGAATGCCTTCGTAAATGAACTAAACTTTCCTGAAAGAGCGAGTTTTTTCCAGTTCTTTATCTTCTTTTCAGAAACGCTGATTTTAGCAGATTTGGTTGCGGACGACCAATGAGCCAAGGCGGTTTTTAACAGGTCTTTGTGCGGGATTTCCACACCATATTTGCCTTCTTTCCAAGTTCCACCGTCAACCAGCCAAGAAAAAAGCATACCTAACGCTTTCGCTTCATCCCTTTGGAACAAACCCAAACGACCGCCTACGAAATACGGAATATTCTTTTTTCTGAGTTCCTGAGTAAACGGACCGGCCGAGGTAGAAACACTTCTGAAAAGAAGAGAAATGTCAGAATAATGACAGGCCTTTTTTTCTTTGACGAGTTGTTCTATTTGGTTGCATATCCATTCCGCTTCTTCCTGTGGTGAAGAACATTCAACAAGAAAGACCTCACCGTGCTCTGGACGAACGTTTTTCATTGATGTATACTTAACAGAAAGGGTATTCGAGAAGGTATTAGCCGTTTCGATTATTTTGGAGGTACTACGTCGATTCTCAGTTATTTCGAGTTCTTCACATCCCTTGAATATTTCGCTAAACTTCTCGAAGCAAGACTCATCGGCACCACGCCATTGATAGATGCTTTGACGCGGGTCGCCGACAATAAATACACGGGCATTCTTTCCAATAAGACGTATCAGTTTTTCCTGAGCGCGATTTATGTCCTGATATTCATCCACTATTAAGAACTTACAATTCGCAACTGCGCTCGGTGTTTTTTCCAAACGGCCAACGGAAAGGTCAACCATTCGATTGAACGTGAGAAGTTTGTGACTATCCAAAATGCTTTCGTATTGTTTCAAATGCCTCGCAAAATCAGGGGCTTTTTCAGTCAATTTTGTTCTATCAATAAGTTCGTTGTAAACCACGCCAGCAGATTTGAGAAATTCAACGCAATTGTCTGGATAATACCCGGAAGTTCCAAGACCAAGACCCCAACCTTCTCTCATTAGAAGTGCCATTTCCTGGTTTTCATCAATTGCATCAAAGTCGCCGTATCCGAAGTGATCTTGAGCTAATCTAAAACAATAGCCGTGTATCGTTCCGATATACATTTCTCCAAGTTTTGCACACGCTTGATCCCCGCCAAGCTCTTTGACTCTTTGATAGATTCGACTTTTCATACTCTGAGCAGCTCGCTCAGTAAAGGTGAATGCGACTATGGCTTTTGGTTCTATATCCGCTACGAGCAACAGATAAGCTATCCGACGAGTAATCGTTTCAGTTTTACCAGCACCAGCACCTGCAACAATTCGCATATGTTTGCTTGCTGTTACTACCGCTTTCTTTTTCTCTTCTGACAATGGTTTTGGCGTCTCTAGTATGCTCTCTAAAAATTTTTTCTTTTCTGCACCAAGTACCATCTACCCACCAGCTTACATGTATTCTCGCTTAAAGAGCATCCCTTCAGGTTTTTCAGTAAGCACCGCTATCGTCGCAGCATCCAAATCAAAACTAAACTGACCATATTCCAAGGACTTCTCTTTTGAAAAAAAGAGTTCGGATTCGTTGGCTGTTAGAATATACTGGAAATTTTGATTTTGTAGGCTCTTCGAATTGACAAAATTAAGCGCTTTGATTACGGTCCTTGGAGCTATCCCATGTATAGCGCCATCGTGAACCAGAAAATGAGGTAACCCTCGACCGCTTTCAACAATATTGAAAAACACGGTTAAGTCATATGAAAGCATAGTCAATCTGTTCCTGCCCTGGGATTCCGACTTTGGAACGTCGATTTTCATTTTAAACGGCCTTTCGGAACCGGGTTGCGCGGAAATATCGAAGGTCGCATCAGTTAGACAGTCTGAAAAAACAGTAGCGTGCATTATTTCAAGGAACAGCTTTCTGATGTTCTTTATTTTTTCATCAACACGAGCTATGTCATCGTATACTTTTTTTATCGTCTCAGATTTCTGTGTTTGTTTTTCAGCTAATCCGTCTTCAATAAACTTAATATTGCCAAGTTTACTCACTAACGCCTCTTTCTTTGCTTTCTCTTCAATATAACGCGAGTAGGTGTTCTTTATCGAGTCCAAAGCATTCCGTTCATCAAGCAACGTATATAGATGAATCCGACGCGCCTCTAATTCGGAAATGCACTTAGAGATTTTCTCGATTTCCTGACTCAATTCAGTCTCCCGTTCCGCAAGGAATTTCTTCCGGTTCTCTGCCAACTTCACTCTAAATCTGATTACCTCTTCAAGCTTTCTCTTAATGACATTCGAAAACTCCTCGTTGACCTGGCGGTAGAGTCGTACAACACGCTTATCATCGACAGAATAATCTACGTCATAAGCAGAACGTATCACTTCCAATCGGTTTCGCATTGTTGTTTCGTCGGATAAGAACTCAGTCATCTGACATGAGATGTCGATTAAATCCTTTTCAATATCTTCATAAGTTTCTTTTAGGCGATAATTCTTGGTGGCGTTCTCAAGCCGCCCAATCTGTCCGTCAAGCAGGATTAGATCAGACTTAAGCGCCTCGATTTTACGGCCAGTCTCTTCCTCCACTTTTTTCCGCATAGTCTTGCCCTGATCGTCCAAATGCTTGATATCCTTATTCAATTCGCTCATTCGGTGGATATTTCGGCTAGGCAACCCCAGAAGAAACAGATTGTAGGCATAAACGTCGTATTGCGAAATGTGGGGGTCGATAAAATTAAATGGGTCTTTACGCCCTTCCTGGCTTAAATCGTCCTTTACAAAAAAACGCAGTAGGTTCCGGAAAGTAAGCCCCTCCGTATTGACCTCGCGATTTTCGCTTTTGAAAAACAGACCCTCGAATCGTCTTCGAAGTTCAGTATCCCTGAAATCGGACTCTAGTCCATTCTTTCCAAAGGTGACTGCCGAATAATCCTGAAAAGGACGAGTTATACTATAGTCATCCGAACCTATTGAAAAATCTAGGGAAACAGAATGATTCTTTAAAAAATCATGAGTGTCCACATCAAAAAAATTATTTCTCCCTTCGTCAGCGAGCAGAGAGAAATCGATTAGACGCACTAAGGTGGATTTGCCAACACCGTTTATATCCAAAGGCTTTCCGTACTCGTCATACTTCTTTTTCTGAGAATATTTCGCTAGGATAATATTTACCCCTTTGTGGAAGGTTACCTCATCGAACAACCCTGTTTTCGAATAGATTCTGCGGAGCAACACCATTATCGTACACCAACAATTTTCAGCCGGCTACTTTCTTCATCGATAATCCCAACCAGATAAAGGAACGTTAATGAATCAAAGAAAAGTTCGGGGGTTCTCCGAATATCTTTTGAGAGAAACTTTCGCATAAGAAGGTCAACCACAACCCCCGAGGTATCTTTTCTTAAAGCGTCAATTATGTCGGCAGACACAACCAGCACGTTCAGTTCGGGGTTCGATTCAGGTTCAAGAATCATCTTCTTCACCTACTCGTGCACCAATCAAACAAATTTCAAAGCAATACATCAAGACCACGCGGACATAAAAATTATAGAAATCGTCCCCTGGATGTCCAAACGCAGTCTGAAGCTGGTTGAGTCTTTCTTTATGGGTTCCGGTAAGACTAGAATACGCGGTGCTTATTTTATTTTTCAGCGAGGAAATTTTTGCATCATCATATGCTTTCAAAATTTTTTCTAATTGCCCGAAATAACCCGCGCAGTCGAAATAATTCTGAATAGACGCATCAATATCTGCTTGGTTAGCAAAATTCTTCCTGATTTTATCCAGCACATAAGGTGGGCGAGAAACCTGAGAAACCCGGGAAATAGATTCCTCATGTTGGACTAAGTCGGAAACAACTTCTTTCAACAGGTCGTAAACATAATACTGCTCAGGAATTTGGAGGGCGTTCATGACTTTGCACTTTTTCCCGTGAGTTAATCCATCTATAAGCGCCATAATACCGTTGAGTTCGATTAAACGCGCATTCTGGCCTAGGGAGAACACGGCGTTTGACATTTCAGAACTCGCTTCACAATTAATCACAAACAACCAGTTCGGATAGTTATTCTTCCAATTATCGCAGTACTTTTTATAATCTGCTTTGACCTTTTCAGTAAACCGCCCAGAATCGATTTTTTCCGGACCGTAAACAGCTATAACCGTGTTTCTGTTCAGAAAACCGTCACAACCCATATCTTTTGTCCGCCTTGTTTGTTGAAAATCGTCAGCGTAAGCTATATGAAATAATTTGCATATGAAGGCTTGAAAGTTGTCACCAGACAGGCTGCAAATACTGGTCCTAATTTGATACTCCAGTGTCTTTTCCATTATAACAGCCAAAGTCCAATGCATTTTAAGTTCTTACGATACAAGCCGAAAAGAGATTATACAGCCTCTCTGCGCTACTTCCTAGCGTGTATTACTAATTGTGATTTGCTTAAATTAGCTATCGAAATTGCTATGAACGGTAGCCATCTGCTTTTTTCTTCTCAAACCCAATCCTGTAAGTCCTGTTGATGTCGATTCCGTGCGCAGGGTACCACGCAAGCCAGCCTTCGACCGTCTCAAAGCCTTCTTCCTTTGCCTCGCAAAGCATCGCCGTTTCCTTTGCCGCCGTTCCTTCAAGAGGCGCAATTTCCATAGCGTACCATTCGCCGTGAGTAACGCAAGTCGTGACTACTGCCCGGCAGACTGCCTTGACTCCTCGCCCCGGCTGGACCGCAAAATCAGTTCCAACCATCAAAGGTTTCAACCGACGAGTAGCGATCTTGGAACCGTCCAATATCTTCTTCCACGCCGGCACGCCTAATTCATCTTTGCTTACGAAAATCATTTTCCAAAGCACCTCCGTGTGAATCAAGAAGTTGGGCGATTGGAAAGCATAAGGGATTGACGGGACGGGATTTCCGCTGAAAGCAAGCCGTGGAAAACTATGCAAAAGAAAATCATTTGATGAGTCCGACCAGTTCCTTAGTCGTGACAACCCGCACTTTCGCCTGCCTTGCCATTCCGGAGTCGTTCGACCAGACGGCGCAGCCAAGCGACAGGGCAGCTGCAAGGTAGGGCGCGTCCTCGGGGTGGGGCGCAAGCGTAAGCGCAACCGCCATCTGTTTTTCATATTCCTTGGAATCCTTCTCGGACAATGGAAAAGTCCTGATGAACTTCAGTAGGGAAAGGTAAATCGAATGCAGCTCCTTCGGGTCGTGGTGCGTCTTTGCATGGATGTCCGGGTTGGAAAGCACGTTCCGTTCGACTTCAAAGAGCAGATGATGGGGCGCGAAAAGCTCAAGCCGGCCGTCCAGGATAAGGATTCGTGTCGTCGAGTCGAGGGATGATCCCGGAAAGGAGGATGTTGGCGTCAACGACCAGCCGCATGTTCGTGTCACTTCTGTTTGCCGCTTTTTTCCCAGATTTTCCTGTTGATTGAACGGCCGAGGGCAATTGCATCCTGTTCCGAAAAGTCGCTTTGCGAAAGCATCGCGTCCATACGTTCAAGGAGAGAAAGACGCTCCAGGATTGCCTGGCGCGCCACTTCCACCCAACGGATGTCACGGCGCTTGTCCATCTTGGACTTTACGTCAACGGGCAAAGGGACTGAAAGGATTGCGTGTTCCATCGAAACCACCTGAAATAGTATGAAAATTAATACTTTTAATACTATTTCATGAATTTCCGGTCCACCTGATTGAAAGGTTGCATTTTTCCCAGCATAGAGAAAATCAAGCACGAAGATATGGTTTTTTCGGGACCGCATTTCCGTTAACTAAAAGTTGATTTCCGCTGGGAAAAGGGAAAGGAAGGGGCGCACAATCAGGCTGCGTGAAAAGAATCAGAAGATGCCTAGATTTTCTCTAGTCTCAGCCCGGGCACGCGTGCAAAGTGCTTTGCATTTCCAGTTGCCAGGCTCTCGCCGTGTGCCATGACTATGCTTGCAATCAGGATGTCGAAGTCGCCGATGGCCAGGCCTTTTGCGGAAAGAGTCCGGTGGCACTCGCGGAAAAGCAGGCATGCTCGCATGTCGAGGTCATATATTTCAAGAAAGCCGAGGAAACGGTCAACTTCGGACCTGCCTTTTGGCAGGCGTTGGTCCGAGCCTTTGTAAAGCTCGCAGACGCTCATCACGGTCGTAGAGAGGCGGTTGCCGGCTGCAAGCCTTTCGTTGACAAAGCGGACTGCGTACTCCTTGTCCCTCAAGTAGTCAATCATTATGTCTGAGTCAAGGCAGACCATCAAAATCACAGCGGAAACGACCGCAGCTTGGCAGTCCTGCGGTTTGCATAAATGTCGGCCTTCATCTTCTCAAGGGCCTTGGACTCGTCCTTCAAAGACCCGGCAAGCGCAAGTATGCCGCTCTGATCCTTGCCAACAAGCCGAACTACAACGGTGGAGAATGAATCGCCTTCAAGCTTGCGCTTTGATAGGAGGGAATATGCTTCGTTGCTCAAGGACACCAACTTTGTCATATAGTATATGTATACATATATGGTTTTAACCTTTACGAGAAATGCAAGTATTGAACAAACTAGCAAAGAATAGGTGGCTTACGGGACCGCGTTTCCGTTAACTAAAAGTTGATTTTTCGCTCCCAGGTTTTCTTTTCCAGTCCGTTCAAACTTCCGCACAATTGCGCAAAATCAGATGCCTGACATCCTGCGCAGGGTCTCGTATGCCTCGTCGCGGTTTTCGTACAGGATAAGGGATATGATGCCTTTCTGCAGGTTCACTTTGTAGATGAGCCTGCGGGGCCCGGTACGCTTTGAAAAGACGTTGGAGTGGTGCTCCATCGGTTTACCGATTTGCGGATTACTCCGAATGTTTTCAAGGAGTTCCTTTAGGAGCATGCGCTCATGCCTGTCGAGTTTCTTTACTTCCCGGTCAAAGAGGGGGGACTTCTCGAATTCCATAACTGGTTCAGTCCAGCTCGCTTAAGTTGAATTTACGCATTTTCATCTTGCCGGAATCTATCTGCGCAAGCACTTTTCCAGTGACCTTGTCAAAGACCTCGTCTTCTGTAAGCCCGTGCGCCTGGTCGAACTGGTATATCGCAAGCCTGATTGCCTCGGTCTTGGTCTTTGCATACCCGCGGCTTATCATTCGGTCCACCACATTGCCGGTGTACCCCGTAAGCTCGATGTTGGCGTTTGCCATGAACTCAACCTCCATTACTACTGTTTTCATAAGATTTCAATACGAAAACACTAATAAAAGTGCGCAAACCGGCTTTCCGGCAATCGCAAACGCCAAATACACAGGGGCCGGAAACAGGATACTAAGATTTCGGGACCGCATTTCCGTTAACTAAAAGTTGATTTTCCGGAGTGCTTTTCACAACAGCGCATTAATCGCCTTTATCGCAGCCTCCGCGCTCGTCAGCACGATGTCCGTACCAGCAGCTCCGGAGTAGATTTCCTTTTCTCCCCGCCACATCCTTATGCTCACAGTAATCAACGCATCCCACCCACCGGTAACTGCGTCCACGTGGTACTCGGTAAGCGAGATGTCCGCCTTCCCAAGTGCTTTGTAAACTGCGTTCAAGGCCGCGTCAACAGGACCGTCTCCTTCACCATTTGCACAGCGAATTTCATCCGAACCGTTCTCGGAAAGCCGCAAACAAACGTGTGCAGAGGGTTTCACATTTTTCCCAGTCGAGGCAGTAAGCTCTTCCAAAAACACAGTCGAGTGCCCAACACCGGAAACGGATTGGTAAATCGCAAACAAGTCCGCGTCAGTTACCGGTTTTCCCAAGTCGCCAAGCGCCTTGACTTGCAAAAACACCTTCTCTAGCACTGCAGGGTCGCAGGCAAAGCCGAACTCGTCGAGCTTGAGCACAACTGCCTTGCGGCCGGAAAGCTTGCCCAGGAGTATCTTGCGCTTGCGGCCAACCAAGGAAGGCGAAATTGCTTCATACGTTGCAGTGTCCTTCAGAAGGCCGTCGACGTGGATGCCGGACTCGTGGGAGAAGGCGTTCTCGCCAACAAGCGGCTTGTTGCAGGCAAGGGCAAACCCGGAGAGGTTTCTTGCAAGGACCGACAGCTCGTAGAGCTTACCTAGCGTCAGGGTGGGCTTGGAGTAGAAGTAATCAAGGCCAACCGCAACTTCCTCCAAAGCCGCGTTGCCAGTACGCTCGCCAATCCCGTTCACTGTAGCGTGGAACTCGCCTGCGCCAGCGCAAAGCGCTGCCAGGGTGTTGGCAGTTGCAAGCCCTAGGTCGTTGTGGCAGTGAACTGCAAGAACCGCGTCCTGGCCAAGGGCTTTCTTCACATCGGAATAGAGCGCATAGGACGATTCCGGAGTAAGCACTCCAACGGTGTCGCAGATGCAAAAACGCCCGGCGCCTGCTTTTGCGCCTTCAAGAAAAACCCTCTTGAGAAATTCAGGCTCAGCCCTGCTGCCGTCCTCGGCTGAAAGCTCGACAAAAAGGCCCAGCGACTTTGCGTACCGCACGCAATCAACTATCAGCCCAAGCGCCTCGTCCGGGGTCTTGCGCAGCTTCTGCTCTATGTGGAGCACGGAGGAAGGAAACACCAAATGCACGCCATCAACACCGCATTGCGCAGCAGCGTCGATGTCTGAAGGCACCACGCGCGCAAAGGAAAGTACCTGGGCATTGAGATTGGCGCTTGCTATTGCCTTCAAAGCCTGCTTTTCGCCTTCGCTAACTGCCGCGTTTCCTGCCTCTATCACGTCCACTCCGGCCTCGTCAAGCTTGCGTGCAAGCCAGAGCTTCTTTTCTGGCGTAAGGTGCGTGCCGGGGGCCTGGTCGCCGTCTCGCAGCGTAGTGTCAAGCACCAGGATGTCGTCGCAGAAGTTCTTTGAAAAATTCACTGGCTGGTTTTGCATGGTTCACACTCTCCTTTGGAAAAACAATCTTGGCGCATTGCACGCCTTGAAAATAAGCTAAGGCTAAGGAATTTGGAAAACACAATCAGAAAGTTAGGGACGCGTGCAACACTACAGCAAAACGCGATAGTGTTCCGACACTTACATCCGCGTTTTGCTTCTGACGCAACTGGGTTTTGCCTCGGACTACAGTCCCAGTTCGCCATAGAAGTACGACTGGGCAATGCCTGCAATAAAGAAAGCCCTTCCGTACACCTCAAAGCACCGTAATCAAAATTGGATAGGATGCTTTTGGAAGGACGGGTTTATAATCAAGGGGGAAACGTGACGACAGTTGCGGGTTGTGCGCTTCAGCTTTTGTACCACTTTTCGTACTGCTTGTGGTCGCCGACGAAGATTATCGTGCGCACCCGCGCAATTTCATCCGAAAGGTAGACGATGCGGTACCCGCCGACGTCTTCGACGAAATGCTCAAGACCGTGGCAAAGGTGCCTTCCTACAATCGGGCTTTCCAGCTGGTGGATCTTTTTGTAGATTATTTTCTGGGTTGACGAGTCGAACTTGCGAAAGTGCCTGTTCCAGCCAAGTTGGTAGGATATCTTGTATTCGTCCAGCAATTCCAAAGAAAACGTCATCCCACACACAAAAGAATTAATCTCGTAGGTGGGGATACTTCTTCAGCACGTCTTCGTCCGTTTCCGGTTTCCTGCCAAGCTTGCGGTTCTTTGCAAGCACTCGCTGTATCTTTGCAGACACCAGCTCGTCCTCCGCGCTGTGCACAAGGCCGTACTGCGAATTGAGCGCAAGAATGCCAAGACGGATTGCATCGGTCTTGGAGCGCGCAATCCCCGCCTCAACAGCCCTTGACAGCACCAAATCAGGAAAGCCAGTCACTGCGATAGTGGTTTTCATAGTCATCCTAGTAGTCAAACCGCTATTTAATGGCTTTTCCGATGGCTTTGCGCTTGTTTGCTGAAAGTTTCCCTCATCCATAAAGTAAAAGAGAAAGGAAAGCGATAACGTGTTTTCGTGACCGCGTTTCCGTTAACTAAAAGTTGATTTGCCCAGCACACACCCGGCGCGGTTTAAATGGCGTCCGGGCAATACTATCCTCATGGCCCTGAAGCAAAAGATTGCCCCGGCAATGCGCGAAAGGAACCCGGTTGTTGAAGCGCGCGAGCTTGAGCGACGCAACAAGTACAGGGACCCCCTGATGGAAGTCAAGGTCCGAAGCGAGTTTGACAACATACTCCCGGCAAAGAAAAACGGCGTCGACTTGGGATTGTATGCGGCCGAGGCCTACAAGAGGAGCATAACAAAGATTGCGACCAGTCCGGAAAACTTCTGGGGCGTCACCGAAGGAATGCTCTCGGTGCAGGCGAAAAAAGAGCTTGAAAAGAGGTCGAAGGAACAGGAGCGCGTGCACTTCCTTGAACTGGGCCCCGGCTTTGGCCATGGCCTTCGACTAGCGGAAGGCGTGGCGGCCAACGTGTTCGCCCACGCGCTCGGCCTGAACTACCCGCACGTGGGCTCGCACCTTTTGAGGGGCAACTGGATCCAGGACTGCTTCGAAAAGATCGTCGTGAGAAAGAAAGGCTCGCGCGAGGGCTACTTTGACGTGATACAGAGCCGCCTCAGCCTGTACCACGCGATGAACAAGGCCATCGCGCTTGAGAACGCGCTGAACTCGCTCAAGTACGGCGGAAAGCTCTACCACGTGATGCCCGGAAAGACGTTCAACTCGCCCGAACTGCTGAAGGCCTTGGAAAGGCAGGGGTTTGCGATAGAACACACCCTCGAAGAAAAGAACGGCAACGTGCACGTCATCACGCGAAAAACCGGGGCAGTAGCAGACCTGAGGGCGTTCTACGAGGACACTGAATTCAACATCGTCCCGATAAGGGCGCGTTAACGCCAACACACAGCCCATGCCTGCGGAACCGCGCCGCCTGTCCGCCAACCAACATGGATTTTATTGGCTTTCCGCGAAAAGAAATAACGCCAGGTTGCAGGCCAACCGGAAGCGCACACTTAACGGGATGAAAGGGATGAAAAGGAAAACTTTGGAGGAGACAAGGGACGACGTCGCCCAGCTGCGCAAGCGCGACAACGCCGCCGCGTGGCCTGAGATGGAAGTGGTCAAGCTCAAGCCGTTCGAAAAAGGCAGGCTCCACGGGAATAAAAGATGGGACCTCCGCGACAGGACTTTGCAGGCACTGGGGACGTACTACCAGAACACAACTGGCAGGCTCAAGCCAGAAGTCACGGCGGAGCTTGAAAAGAGGGCAAGGGAAGGCGGCACGGTGCATTTTCTCGACGCAGGCCCAGGCGAAGGCTGGGGAATGCACTGGGCTGAGAGGATTTCGCCAAACGTAGTGGGCCACGGCCTGGGCCTGAACTACCCGTACGCGCTTTCGCCAAAGCCAAGGGGACGCTGGATACGCAGGCACTTCGAATCGACAATCATACGGCAGAAGGGAAAGAAGGAAGGCTTCTTTGACGTGATACAGGACCACTACGCAAGCATGCACGCACTCAAAAAGAGGGAAGTGCTGCAGAACCTGCTCAACTCCCTGCGGCCGGGAGGGGTGCTGATAAGCTACGGCATCCCGGAACGCTTCGTGCGCAAATCATTCGTGAACAAGCTCGCTGAACACGGGATAACCGTGGAGTCAAGGAAAAGCGCAGACACCATGCACGTGTTTCGCAGGGTGGGAAATTTGAAAATCAATTCGAACGGGTTTGATTAGCATGCATGACGTACTGCCAATATTTGTAACCGACGGCGGCGAGGACTGGTACGACGTCGCAGAGAAGGGAGCAAAGCTCCCGGTCAAGAGGCCCGATAAATTCGGGAGCACGATCGAGGGCGTTCGCGCACCGGACTACGTGAGCACGGAGGAGATGGTGCTTGACTACCTTCCTGCTGGCAAGTTCTTTGTCTCAAACGACCACGCCGCGACGTACCCGCTTGCAACCCGGCACGAAATCGCCGCCTTTGCGCAGGAAGACCCGGTCCCGGTTTCGCTCATCGTCTTTGACGCCCACCTGGACATCTACTCGCAGAACAAGGGCTCGGAACTCACCAAGGCGAACGTGTTCCGCGTGCTTGACGAGAAGGCGTTCATAGAAAAAATCGTGTTCGTGGGAACGCGTGCAAGCGAGGAGCTCATCCTGCGCGAGCACGGCCGCAAGGTCGCGGAATACAACAGGCAGTTTGCAAAGGAGTGGCGCGAAGGCGGCACTTTCGAGGAGCTGGGCGCGCAAATCCAGGTAATCCCCGCAGACGAAGTCAGGGACTTTGCCGATGGCCTGCAGAAGGCGATTGCCTTGTGCAACCCAGAAGGCATCGTCGGAATCGACGTTGACCTGGACGCTTTTGAAAAAATCGGCGCAGTGCAGTACGACGAGAATTTTGGAAAGGCCGTTGAAGAATTCATCGAACAAAGAATCGCTTTCGCAAAGAAGAACAACGTCAAGCTTGATGCTGAGAAAATCAAGGAAATCCGCGACTACGCCCAGTTCGCATCAAACGAGATGAACGAAAAGGGACTACCGACCAAGCTTGACTTTACAAGGATTGCCTCAAGCTTCGAGAAGCTCGGCGACCACCTTGCATTCCTGCACGTCACCGAGTACGAGCAGGAAAAGGACGGGAATGGAAAGGCCGCAAAGCTAATTGACGGGTTGATTGGCGCAGCAGCAGACGGCCTTGCAGCTGCTGCAGACAAGCCGGAAAAGGAAAACGAAGAAGACGATGAATAGAACTGCAACAGGGGGTTTGGGCGGCCAGCGAACACTAAGGGGGTCTTGCGACACGTCGCAAGATGGAGGAACAAAGTTCCGAACAATGCGCCCCCTTGGGGCTCGCAAGGAAAACGAGGAGGACGACGAGTAACCGCCACGCCCGGCCGATTGCTCGCATTAGCCGTAACCAACTGCCCGGCACGGTTTGTCACAAAAGATTCGGGGTTATATGCAGGCGGATGCACAATAGGAAAGGCAAGGTGCTGATGCAGTTGGGCTGCGCTTTCGAACGTGCAAATGATTTCCGTCCCCCAGAAGCCAGGTCGAAAAGGACGGATGCCGCAGACCTGCTCATCCTAATTGCAATCCTCGCCGCATTCATCGCATTAGGATAACCAGCCGCATTCACACACCCTTCTTCTGAGGGATAAACCAAAGATTGAAAACCAATTCAACACACTTCTTCCTAGGGGGGGTTGGCAATGACTAAATTTTCTATAGCAGTAACCGAAGGCGACGGCATCGGGCCCGAAATCACCGCGGAAGTGGTGAAGGTGCTCAAGAAAATCACGCAGACTGACGGCGTCGAATTCGAGTTCGTGGACGCGCCTTCGGGAGCTTGCGCTTACAGGAAGTTTGGAAACGCCCTGCCCGACGACACCATCAAGACGTACAAGGACTGCGATGCAATCTTCAAAGCCCCGGTCGGGGTGCCTGACTTGCCGCCAGGGCTCATCGAGCACGAGGCAATACTTCGCGCAAGGCAGGTGCTTGACCTTTACGTCAACTTGAGGCCCGCAAAAATCTACCCGGGGATGGAGAACCTCTCGCCCCTCAAACAAAGAATCATCGAGAAGGGCTTTGACGTTGTAATCGTGCGCGAGAACTCCGAAGGGCTTTACTCGCGAAGGGGCACCAAGACCGCCGAGGGCGCAACCGACGAGAGCGTGTTCTCCAAGAAGGGGGTGGACCGCATCATCAGGTACGCGTTCGACTACGCAAAAAAGAACGGCAAGACCAAGGTCACCTCGGTTGACAAGGCAAACATACTATTCACCTCGCAGTTCTGGAGGTCGCGCTTCGAGGAAATCAAAAAGGAGTACCCTGAAATCGAGACCGAGAGTATCTACGTTGACGCGATGAGCCAGTACTTCATCAGGTGCCCCGAGCGCTACCAGGTGGTGGTCACCGACAACATGTTCGGCGACATCCTCACCGACGAGACCGCGCAGATTGTCGGCTCGCTTGGGTTGTGCGCAGGAGCCAACATCAACCCCGAGACCAAGGTCGGGATGTTCGAGCCGATACACGGAAGCGCGCCGGACATTGCAGGAAAGGGCATCGCAAACCCAATCAGCGCAATACTCTCCGCCGCGATGATGCTGGACTTTTTGGGACAGCCAAAGTCGGCAAGGAAAGTCGAGGCCGCAGTTGAAAAGGCGCTTGCGGACGGCTGCAGGACAGGGGACATCGCGCAGGGAATGCCGACGCTTTCGACTTCCAAGTTCGGGGACGAAGTCGTAAAGAGAATCTAAAGGCAAAGCGGCGGCACCGGCAAAAGGACTATTGCCAAATTGGCCAGCGCAGCGTTTGCCTGGGCCAACAATCACAGTCCAAAAACAGGCGGGACGCGTGTGCGGGGGAGAAAAAGTATCAGCCGATGGTGGTGCAGTTGACGCTGACAATGCACCCATCCGCATCGCGGATGAACGAAAACGCCGAGTTGGGCTTTTCATTGCACGCCTGCACCGCGTCCGCAAAGGCCGCATCGCCGGTGCACTCGGGAAGCTGCATCTGCCCAAGCTCCTGGACCAAAAGCTCCATCGAAGGGGCGCACGAATAGCTTGACACGCACCCATCCGAACCGATTGCCTTTACCAGTTGGGACCCGGCCGCGCACTGGGGCTCGCTAAGGCCCGGGGTCACGCAAGTAACGCCACCCAAAGCAGGCGGGCTTGCAACCGAAGGGACGACGCTGGGAACGCCTTGCGGCGACGGGGAGGGCGCAACGGAGTTTGCCTCCGGGCTCCACGGGTGCCACAACGCCCCTAGTGCCG
>Ga0074195_1002713_pt1 | contig 18772 bp, 16 predicted proteins | sample EPASupsiteHSE623_FD_64525 | JGI IMG/M metagenome (GOLD analysis project Ga0074195, IMG submission 64525) | Bioremediated contaminated groundwater from EPA Superfund site, New Mexico - Sample HSE6-23 | ecosystem: Environmental > Aquatic > Deep subsurface > Groundwater > Contaminated ...
TTTGAAGATTTTCCTGAAGGACTTATTTCCTGGATAGAAAATATAGCCGTAGAAACAAATTGTAAAATAACTAAAACCGAATGGCGTAATAAATTTGATGATAAAATTTGTTATACTCACCGACCCGAAAACCCAGAAGAGTATGAAGTAACTGTAACTGTATGTGCAGAATTTAAACATAATATTGATTTTATTGATTATTTAATTGAGAACAAGTTAAAAACAATAAGCTATTTAAAAAATTGTCTTATAGAATAACTTAATATAATAATTTTTTTTATCTTCATCAAGACACATACTTAGTAGGAATTGTAATTACTCAGGTCTTTGCGAGCGACCAACGGGAGCGTGGCAATTGCAACCAACTTATTTGTTTCAATGGTTGATCTTGCGATCACCATGTCGGACTTTCAGTCCTCCTCGTGATGACAGGGTGCTGAGTAATTACTAGGAATTAACTGTATTTAATTGTTTTAATTAAAGAAAGTTAAACATTTTTTTGCTATTTGGTGGCTTAGATTTTTAATACTAATTTTATTTTCATCAAAACAAAGCTCATCACCGGTTCTAATATAAATATCAGAATAATTATTTTTAAGATCTTCTATGTTATTAATTTTTATTTGATTTTTTGAATAACCGCTTTTTTTAAGTTTATGTTTATAAGTTGATACCAGCCAGGTATCATCCTCTTTAGAATAATAAACATCGGTTAAACACAATTCTTTTTGCCCCCAAATAATTGAAAATTTAATACCAAGCTCATTAAAAACTTTTTTAATAGAGTTAAAGTAGGCCCTACTTATACTATCATATCTTCCGCCGCCAATAATAAGGCCGGTTAAGCTATCATTTGAATCAGATTTATTAGAACTTACCCTTTTCTTGATAATTTCCTGTATAGCTTCAAGAGTTCTTTTATCAGGTGTTTTTTGAAGACCTACCGGATATTGATGAAAGCACATTATTACTTTATCTGAGTCCATTACAGCACCAACATTACAACCGTGTATACCATCGGTAAAAACGTTTTGTTTGTTAATTACAGGTTTTGCATGTCCTCTGACTTTCCATTTCACATATTCATCTGATTGCTTAATTTTATTAACCGGTACTTTTTTATTAAATTCTTCTTGTGAGACAAATTTAATTTTTGATTCAAATGATACAGGTGATAAATCTTTTATTTTAGTCATTCTGTATAAATCCCCCCATAATAAATTGTATTTTAACAGAAATATAAAGATTATTCATGTAGTACACTATCGTTTGCTTTAAGAAAATTAAAGTTTCTCAAACATCCCCATCTTTTTCTCAGACTAACTGACTTTTTATAATTAGCCAGTGATGTGCTTATCAACCAATCAACAGGGTTATTGTGGTTCTTCTTGGAAATTTGTTGGTCTTTTTAAAAATATTAATAAAATCTATAATTTTAACAATTTGCCAATAATACATAAATCTGTCATCCTACTTATTAATTTTAATTATGTTTTAATAAAAAAGGAAAGTAGAGACTTACTATCATCCAGTCCATTAGAGACTTAGTACGAGAGTGTCCTATTTTGCCGGATAAGAGAATCTAGTACATAAACAATAGATTCTCTAAAAATTCAAGCATGACATAGATAGAGTCATTTTGTGCTAACTTAATTATTATTGATCTAACAATTCTTCCCCACAATAATTCAGGAAGAACCGTTATTGTTATGCTTTAACAATTATAACTGTTTTAAAGCATCTGTTAAGAATTTAAAAGCTTTTTCCGGGTCTAATGATTCCGGTTTCATTTCAGACAAATCTTTAATTTTTCTTCCAGTTTGTTTTATTAAATCATTAATTTGATTTGTCAAATGAGGAAATGAATCAAAATTAAACATTTTCCAATTAACAATTGTATTATCATCAAGCTTATAATCAACATTTAATGCGGATACGGGTTCTCGATCAAAATATTTATCATCGCTAATATACAACATAAATTTACCAATTTGTAAACAATCATTACCGTTAATATCATTTGTAGGTTTAATGTCAGGGGATGTTAAAAGTTTTTGTTCGACAAAATCTAACATTTGTCTATCTTCATAGACCCATGCAGTTTTACTTGCTTTTAGTTGACTTACTTCTCCTGAAGTTTTATAAATATTGACAGTACCCTTAAAATTAACATTAGAATTACTAATCATAAATAACCTCCAAGTTTTTTCAAACATTTAAATATACTCTACTTTAAAATTCAAAAACCCCTAAATTTTATATGTTGATAGTTATTTAAAGTTTTATTTACACATAATATAACAATAGGCCAGCAAAGCCAAAAGAACGGACAAGTCTGCATACACTACAAGCTTTAATACTGTCGTTGCAAGGCTACAATCTTATTCAGTACTGATAATAATATTCTCGAAGCAATCTAGCCAACAATATTGTAACAATTTTCTTTGTTAAACTGTTTTTTTGTTTATTAATTACTTACAAGATAGCTAAATTGCTTCGCATCAAGATTAATCTATCTTGAATAGCTTACAGCCTCGCAAAGACAATCACATCAATAGTCATTATTAATTTATTAATTTATTAATTTATTATTTTATTATTTTATTATTTTCTTAAAAACCTTGCTAATAGAGTTTTTACTTCTTCAATACCTAAAGCCATTGTCATTAAAGGCCATAGAGTATAACCAGTAATTACACTCACGGCTGCATATACTATTCTATAAATCACTGAGTAACTTAATTTTTTTTATTTACACACCTTTGTATAACTTGTTACAAATTATTTCGTTTTCACTTTAATTTATGTTTTTTAAGCAATTTTTATTTTTAGGTATCTTAATTAAGATACAAAAAGAATCATCAGATATAAATAATTTATAAGAAAGGATAAAACTGAATAATGTTAGACAAAATAAAAACTCCTCCAGCAAATACAGCAAGCAATTTAAGTTTTGGTCAATTAAAATTTACTGTTGATAAAAATTATAATAAAGATGCAGGATACCTGTTGGAAAAAATCAAATCTGATAACGGATTGGAAAAATCACCAGTAAGAGATTCACTTGAGATACAACCACAATTTACGGATGTTGAAGTAAAAGACGGACAAACTATGAGAGGAGGACAGGAATTCACTATAAAAGCAACTAAAGATAAGGAAGATTTTATAAAAGGACTTTTTAATAAACTCGGCATTAATGTAGTACAAACTGAACCTAAGACAGAAACAGTAGAAGAAAAAATTAAAAATGCCGTAACAGAACTAGCCAAACGACTGGATTTAATAAAACAATTAGAAGAACCATTACCAGCTGCCAAATTATATGATACAAAATTTAAAAGTGAACAAATTGAAGAAAAATATGGTGTTAAACCTGAAGATGTAGGTTTAGTAGTATCATCTCTTGGTAATGTATATTATGGGCCTGAATTTGAAAAGTTAAAAGAAAAATATGTTCCAAAGCCTGGTACAAGAAGGGTAGTTGCATAGAGTAGCACTATATTTTCTTTAAAAATCTGTCTAAAATACTTTTTACTTCTTCAATACCTAAAGCCATTGTCATTAATCCATAAAAAGAAAAACCAATAATAGCTATAAAAATTAATTTAGCTAACAAATATAAATTGGTATCAGGTAAATATAGCATCCATACATAATTAAGCAGGTAGCATAATGCTCCCATAAGCAGGCTAGCCAAGATAATTTTAATTGTTGGTACAATCATTTTCCTTAAGCCTATGTCCTTAACTTTTTTCCTTATTAATACAGTTAATAATGCCATATTAAATAACGTAATAATAGTGGTAGAAAGATTTACCCCAGCAACACCAAGAGGTTTTACCAATAACCAAACCAAAATAAAGTTTATAAATATAGCCAATAAACCTACTAATAATGGGGTTTTGGAATCCTCATAAGCATAAAAAATACGAGTTATAGTATCTCTAGCCATATAAGGTATCATTGAAAATGATAAAAATACAAGAGCTTCGCTGACCATTAAAGTATCATGATGATCAAATTCCCCTCTTTCAAGTAACACCCGAACACCATCAGCAGAAAATAATAATATATAAACTAACATCGGAAAAGCAATAAGCCATAAAGTCCTTATGGATTTATGAGCATAATATTTTAAATTTTCAATATCATTATTAGCAACAAAATTAGTAAACATCGGAAAAATAGGCACAAGCATAGCTGTGATCAAAACCCCTATAGGCACCTGTAGAAGCCTGTTAGAATAAACAATTGCTGTCCAGCTACCAACAGGCAAACTTGATACAAAAAACATATTGACATAAATATTTATTTGACCAATTGTTGTACCTACCATGGCAGGAAATAATATTTCACCAATCTGTTTTAGCCCACCAAGTTTAAAATCAAGACTAGGTTTAAATTTAAACCCACTTTTAATAAAATCCGGTACCTGAACTAAAATCATAAATACAGAGCCTATCAAAGTACCAAACCCTAATGAAACAATACCTGTTTGATCATTAATTGAGACAATAGCAACTATCATAACGATACTGGCAACAAGCGGGCTTGCTGAAGGCCAAAAATAAACATTATATATATTTAGGACCCCATAAAAAATACCTATTAATCCACCAATAATAAGTATGGGGGACATAATAACCAACAGTTGTGCGGATAATTGTTGTAACTCCTCTGTAGCCCCTGAAGTTATAAGTTTTATAATAGGCACAGAGAAAATACATACAAATAATGATAATATAGCAAAGAATAAAAAAGTAAAAGTCATGTAAGAACTTAACAACTTATTTTCTGATTCAGGTATATTATCTTTATTATTGATTAATCTTTTACCAAAAACTGCTATAGTAGCTGTATGAAAAGGGCCTCCTAGTCCACCAAGCAATATAAGCGCTAAAGAAGGTATTTGATAAGCATAAAAATAGGCATCGCTAATCAATGAAGCACCGTAAGCATTGGCCATAACCATATCTCTAGCAAAACCAAATACTTTGCTTAATATTGTAACCATTGCAATTAATGATACAGCCTTTAAAAGACTTTGTTTAGACATTAACTTCCCTGTGCTTCAAATATTTCAACCCACATGGTTAAACTTAACCCTTCACTATCTTTAATATTTGGAGGATAAAATATGATAATATTTTTACCCTTTTGGAGATAGGAAGAAATATTGTATTTATTTTTGCTTAATGCAGAACTTTTATTGTTAATAACAAGGTCTTTACCATTTATACAAAGCTTTACCTGTGGTATACCTTCATTATTAACCCATAAATAACCCTTTCCATCAGGAACGTAGAATTCTTTTTTTATTGGAGTTGCGCCATCTTCAGCAAACATTATTACCGGTACAGTTCCAATTGCTGTGCCAGAATAGTAGTGCTGTATAATTTTATCAAATTTATAACCTTGTTTGGACATATAACTTGCCCCGTACTGGCTCATACCCACCCCATGTCCAAATCCTCCACCATTAACTTTAACGGACAATATTTCATCAGAAGTGCCTCTTGTAATATCAAATACTATATTGGCGCTTGGTAACATCCTGCCAACCTTTGTAAACAGTCTCCTGATTAATAACTCTTTGCTAATCTGCCATGTACCATTGCTGGTTTCAATCTGTAAAGTCATAACTTTACCAGATTTACCCCTTTGAACAACTTTAATATTTTTTAATTCACCAAATAAACTTCCTGGGTTATATTCTGGCTTTATAAACATAGCATCGGTTCTATTAGTTGAGAGTTTTGATAAATTACCACTTAAAACTGTTTCTAGTTCAGATCTTGACCAAATCCTATTCCATCTATAAAAACTTGAATTAACGTCAAAACTAGGTGGTGAACTTTTATAAAATGCTGCTGCTGCTGTTTCGGAAGATAAATCATCCGCTTTAGCTATATCACATTTGGCTTTTAGGTACGGTAACGGTGTGGCTGGAAATTTGTTTGTTTTCGGATCAGAAAAAGCAGATTCATAAGCTTCACTAAAACCACCACAAGAAGAAGAATAAAGGGCAGTTATAACGTCACCGTTATATAAGGCAACAAGCCCAGCTGTTTCTTCTACGGCCTGATTTGACAAAGGTGCTTCAGTTCCATATCCAAAATAAACCTGGCACATAACTGAATCACATATATCAAACTGGGTATAAGTTTTTTCACGAGGCCTAATAGCATAGTTTCTTGCCGCAACAGCTTGCGCCTTAAGAGCTTCTAGTCCAAACGACGGAGGCAATTCATTTGGCACAACACCTTTTAAATATTCATCCATAGGTAAAATATTAACTACTGAAAGTTTACCTGAATTTGTCGGAGCTTTTACAATTTCTATTTTCCCTCTATAAGAGGGTACAATTCCTTTTCTTCTAATATCGACAAGTTTAATATATCCGTTATTTGAACTTAAACCTACTGTTCCTGTTATGTTGGAAACAACCGGTTTACCGCCCATACTTATTACAAAACCACCAGCTGTAATTTTTATTTCATAGATACTTCCCGGTTGAGCATTTATTAAAACCTTTCCAGTTGAAAGATCCATAATATCATAGCTAGAACTACATGATACCCTGACAGAAGGATATTCAAGATATTTAAAATCACTTGTACTAATACCGACACGTATTAATTGTTCCTGATAATTTGATTCTGCAAACGAAAAACCTATAGATAAAAGTAAATTTATAACAACAAATATTATTGAAGAATAAGGGTTAAGCATAATTCATTTTCTTTTTGACTACCATGCAATATAATAAACTATAAACAACTTTTAGGCTTCATTGTGAATAATTAATAAGAAGGATTACTAAACAATGTCTGACACTAAAATAAACATGCAAATATGCCAGGATCTAATAAAAGAGTTATTTGATTTGGCAAAGCTTTCTGTACCAGAAAATATAACGGATAATGAAATTAAAAACCTTATTATTAAGCTAAAAAGCGTTATCAATAAAGAACATATTAATCTCCCATCAGAACAATGTACTGACGAAGAGTTAAAATCAATTTTAGTAGTAGATGATTTAGGATTGGTTGTCTACCAATTAAGCCTATTACTAACAAAAAATAATTATAACGTCTCACTAGCTCGCAGTGAGCCAGAAGCTTATAATGTATTTAATGAACGGGGACCATTTAATTACGTTATAATGGACCTATTTATGCCAGATAAACAAAACGGTATAAACTTATTAAAAAACCTTAAAAGTCAAATATTAAAAAATAATTTATCAACAAAAATATTTATAATGTCTGTATCAAAAGATGAAGACACTATTAATGAGTTATTCAGACTTGGTGCGGATAATTTTATAGAAAAAAGCCAAGACTGGAAAACCAATTTAATAAATATGCTTAATAATTTACAAGCTGTATAACAAATAATATACTAAATTGTTGTAATAATTCAGATGGCAGATTCAAGGAATTACCCGTTAAAAACCGTGAAAATCTTTTAATATAGATTCCCATATTCAGATTTCATCTTTAATAAGATGAAATAACTTGGCTAATTTCAATATACCCCTTGCAGCGTTTATTAAATTTTTAGCTTGTTGAGCATAATAGAAATTTTATGTGCTTAAAATATATTTATTGCCAGCATTCACGTTTTCGTTTAACATTCTTAGCGGTTCTAATTTTTTTATTTGTGCAACGAGTTAAAACTTCACGAGCATCTTCCAGTACATCCAAAGTGAGATTATATTTGTTTGCCTCCTCACTAAGATTTTCATAGTCAAAATCCTCAGCCCATAAACTAAAGTTTTTGTTTTTCACGCGCTAATTCTCCATGTTTTAACTAAATGACTATAAAAGTGAAAAAAAATGAATAAAATAAACAATAAATAGTACATCGGATTAACCAATGCATTTCTTTAATCAGCTATTACAATAATTCTAAAACCAAACTCTTTCCTGTTTTTCTCATATATAAAAAAATATGTGCATAAACTGTGATAACAGTATTATACAATATACCGGTTTATTTTTTAAGATATTATTTTAAGTTTGTTTTTATATTGTAATAATAGCTTAAGCATATTTTTAGTATTTTTTACAAGGAATAAGAGTGTTTAAAGCACTAATAACAATAATTTAAGCCAGTTAAAAAAAATTTTAAAAAAATCTATAATAAAAAAAAATTTTTTTTATTTATATTTAAAAGATGGAACCTCTTTTGTGATTTTTGTGAAAATCGAAACCATAAAAACTACATGTGTTAATCATGCAAATAGTCTTTTTAAAAGAACTCTTTTAAGCCCCAACCCGTTCCGGTTTGTACCAGGCCAAACTTTTAGGCTTAAATATTATTTTAAACACTACAAAACAAACTACCACTGTCCATAATGTAATTAAATAAACAGCCGTAATTATAGACCATTTTAAAGAACTTAACGCACCCAAAGAGTCAAATTTTCTTATACTTATAAATAAAAAAGTTACAAAAAATAGTAGGATACCTAAAATAATACCAAAATTCATAAATATATGAGGAGGATTACCTAAAATTATATAAATGGTTTGAATTACCATATCAGATATCAACCAGATAGGCAGTACAAATTCTGAAAAATAAGCCATCATATCAAAAGAGGCTCTGGAAGATAGTTTTTTTGATGAAATAATAGATATAAAATTTTCCAAATACCTTCTAATACCACCCTCGGCCCAGCGCTTACGTTGATTTAAAATAGGTTTAATACTCTCAATGCCCTCTTCAGAAACATAGGTGTCATAAAAAAACCTTATATCATAAGCATTAAGGTACAATCTGGTTGAAAGATCAAGATCATCAGTTAGAGTATAATTATTAAAACCACCTACCGTATCCAATGCGGATCTTTTTATGATTTGACCATTACCACGTAATTCCACAGCGCCTTTCAAGCTATTTCTACCCAACTGTATACAGGTATCTATGCAATATTCATAGTGCTGACATTTGGTAAGTACGTTTTTGTCTTTATTTGATATAACTTTTCTAACCTGTACAGCTCCTACTTCATCGTTTTTTAAATAGGGCACAGCAGAAGACAAGAAATCCGGTTTAACTCTTGCATCAGAATCAAAAACGCAAATCAATTCACCATTTATAATTTGTAAGGCATCATTTAAAACAGCGGATTTACCAGGAAAAGCACCTTGAGTTCTTGAATAAACATTTACTTTACCTTTATATTTTTCAGCAAGTTCTTTAGCAATTTCTAATGTATTGTCTTTACTTCTATCATCAATAATTAAAATATCATAACTAGGATAATCAATATTAGCAATGTTTTCTATTGTATCTTTTAATACAATACCTTCATTGTGAGCAGGTATTAATATATTTACATGGGGCAAATAACTTTCATCTAATTGAATTTCATGAACTTTATCCTGGTTTGCTTTTTGTCCAAGACATAATATCAAGCTATAGGAAATAATAAAAATCAATATTAAAGACACAGATGGTATATAGGGTATATGTATTTGCCAAAAAACAAGGAAAACCCATAAAATCAATATTAAAACACTCAATATAAGTCGATCAAACATTATTAATAGGCCTGAATACGATTAAAATAATCCCTTAAAACTGCTTCTGCTTTTTTAGTACCGTTGATATCTTCTGCAAGATCAGCCATATTTTTAGCAGATTCAGCATAACAGGATGATTCTAACATCATTTCAATTCGTTGAGCCAATTTGTTAACAGAAAGCTCATCATATTGAATTTGAGTAGCTACTCCAAGTTCACATAATCGTCTTGAATTATTTTCCTGTTCAATTTGATTTTTATCAGGAACAATAAGTACAGGCTTTCCAAGTGTCATATTTTCCATGGCAGTACTGTGTCCAGCCTGGGTTATAACTAAAGACGCAGCTTTTATATTAGGAGCAATACAATCTACTATGCCTTTAATTTTTAAATTTTCAGGTATCTGTTCAGTTTCAAATGTGGTAAAAACATCAAAATCAACATCTTTTAAAATAGCAGCCGCTCCTATAACAGCTTCAAACAAAGGTTTTCGATAGGAATGGCCTCCAAGTGTTATAACTATATATGGCCTATTGGAAGTTCTTTCAACAGGAGTAATATCTGCTCTTTTCCAGGCAACAAGCGGACCAACAAATCTTTGCCTTTTCATTACTTTATAGTTATTGCTTAAGTTAGGTAAACATACTGTGTATGGTGGCGGAAAATCCGGTATAAGAATTTCTTCGGCAGAGCTTAACCAGGTTTTCATTATCCATTCAAAGGATTTACCAAATATTTTTATTAAAGCCGAGTTTTTTTCAAAAAAAGGATAAAAAGCGCTTTGGTTAGTAACGACAATACAGGGAAGACCTATTTTATCCGCTGCCATAACCGGAGCCAGCCTACCATCTGCCACTACACAGGTTGCGCCATATTCTTCTATTATGTCTATTTCATTTTGAATTAATTGGTTAAATGTTAATGCCCAGGCATGGTTTTTAATAATAGTTTTCCCAACGTCAAAAGAACCGTCAGAACCTATAAACTTTAATTCCTGTGGTACTGTTATACAGGGCAAATTATCTTTAGCAATTCTGTCATAGCCGTAGCTATAAGTGCCTATAATTATTTCATCTCTATTAAATTCTTTTGCTATTGCAATAGCTCTGCTTGAATGTCCATATCCCTCACTACTAACAGACAAATATAATTTGGGTCTTTTTTTAGCTAATTTGAATTTATTTCGGTTAAATATTAATGATGACATTTTTTCTCTTCTTAATTTTTAAATTCAGCTGATATAAATTATAAACCCCAAATAAAAACAAAGGAATTCCCATAATAAAAAGTATATTCATTACCCCGATTAAATCAGCGGCTAATGCAACGATTATAACCGGTAATGTTGAAGCTGTGCTCAATAATGTAAATTGTACTCCAAAAACCTTCCCCCTCATATTTTCCGGTATGGAGCTTTGTAAAATAGTTTGCACCGGTATAGCGATTAAAGCAGCTCCAATACCAACTATGCTTGCACAAAAATATGTATAAAGCATTCTAAAAGTAAGATTAAACCCTTTTAAAGTTGTAAAACCTAAGTCTATATAATAAATATGAATACCTAAATTCTTTGATATAATACCTGTTAGGCCTAATAAGATCAAACTTATACCAATAATAAAGAAGCCTGAAAATATTAGCACATATTTAGATTTTCTTCTTAAGGTTTTCACCACAAGCAAAGACCCTAAAACCATTCCCAAACCACTATAGGCAACTATATAACCAAATTTTTGAGCACCTAATACAGGATTATTATAATATAATATGTCTCGAGAAATACTAATAGAAAGTATACACAGTGCCACAATCATTGAAAATAATATTGCCAGCTTTAACATAGCATTAAAAACAACAGGAGTTTTTTTAATATATGCCAGGCCTTCTTTCAATTCGATAAAAAATTCTTTAACTGTTCTGTCATGTTCATGGGTTGGTTCTTTTTCAATAATACCTACAAGAAATAAGGCAGAAATAATAAATAGTGCTGTTATTGAAAAATGAACAAAATCTATACCAAAGGCATTTATTAACGGGTCACCAAGCACAAAACCAAAAATAACAGAACCCATCATTGTAGTAGTAAAGAGTGAATTAGCTACCAATAATTGATTTTTTCCAACCAGCATAGGTATACACGAGGCCTCCGCCGGTACAAAAAATTGCGTTACAGAAGATACTAAAAACGCCAATAGATAAATTCCTAATAAAGAGTTGTCTATTATAGGCAGCAATAAAATAAGAATTGCTCTTAGGATATTAGTAGCTATTAGAATATGTTTTTTTTTCAATCTGTCAACAAAAACACCGGCTATTGCAGTTAAAATTATTGCAGGTATAGTAAAAGAAATATACAACCAGCTTTGATAAGCAGTAGAATTGCCTATTTTATGAGCTATAACAGCAACAAAAATAACAAAACAAACCCTATCCCCAAGTTGGGAAAATATTTGTGCAAGCCACAAAGCTAAAAATGATTTATTTTGTAGTACTACTCTATATCCCTGCTGATTACTCAACTTTTTTTCTTTCTATAAAACGCTTTTTCATGATTATATACTAAACTCAAATTTCAACCTTAATATTATAAGTAAACGCATTAAATAAATTCACATCAGGGATTGAAAGAGTCGGGTGTTTTTGCCCGCCGTTGGCGGGCAAAAACACCCTGCAATTTTTCCAAATATGTCCAAATTTTTTATGCGTTGATTATAGTAAATTAATTTTACGTTAAACATAATAATGATTTTATTTTAATAAAATAAATTATACATATCTGGAAAAGTTAGAGAGTGTTTTTTCCCATACTGTAGGTACTGGTTCCAAATATTCTTTAGATAAATTATTTTCCACTGCTAATTCCCACTTAACAGGTCTAAAATTATTTTTTTCCAATGCCTGATAAAATGGGTTCTCTTTATATCCAATCTTGTTTTGTCGATTTTTATTTTTATAGAAATAATGATCCCATGTAGAATTACCTATAACCAACAAACCGCCATCCTGTAAATTATCGTGTATTCCTTTAATTGTTTTATTTAATAGATCAAAATTTAATTCATTTATGGTGGTATTTACTACGGTATTGTCTTTTGGAATAAAGCAATTACCTGTTATATGGTACCAGGCATTTTTAAATATTATTACGCCTGGACGATTATCTTTATTAATTTTTACATTGGCTAAATTACTTATATCTCCAATTTCATTACCGCCATATAATTGCAAAACTTTTGCAAAATCAGGATTGTTTATTAATTTAAAGTATGATGTTTTGTCATCAACCTGACTAGTATTTTTATTTTCGGTTAATTTAGCATATGATCTTTCATCTTTAATATCATCTATATTGTATTCTATGGGCTTAAATATAGGCTTAAGATACTTATTGAAAAGTTTTTTTAGTCTTAATTCCTTAATACTTAATTCATTATTATCTTTTAAAAGAAAATCATCTTGTATATAGTCAGTAGTAGTTGGGCGTATACCATATGTGTATCTCTTTGCCGTTTCAATAATCCCTTTACTGATATCAAAACCTTTTATTGTATATCTTTTATCAACATTATTTGGATCAGGATTAAGTAGCATCAATAGGGTTAAAGGTTCTTCACCATTAGAACAGCCATAATCCCGTATTTCAGTTCCTTCAGGAAACCTTGTTTGTACTTCTTGACATATAAATTTAAGGGTATCCAGATCTCTAAAAAAAGAAGTTGTATGCCCATAACCACCTAAAGCAGAATTAATTTTTTCTGTTTCAGGTAATTTATTACTTTCTGTTTCTGTATAATAAAGGCTTGTAAATGAAACACTATCAGCTTTAGGAGAATATAATTTACCCAAAAAATTAGTATTAATACTTTTATTAAAATCCCTGAAATAAAAATTCCTATAATTCTTTTGTAATCCAGGTTTTACAATGCTCATGACTTAAGCACCTATACCTATTTATTTAACCGTGCTTCTTCAGACGCTGCTAAAGTTGCTTCTGTATTTAATCTATTTAACTGAATTTCTTTTCTGCTTAAATTAAAAGATCCTTCTGCTGATCGACTTCTAGACAACTGTGACCTGTCAGCATGTGAGAAATGCACCCCATTATTAATACCATCATCTATAACTATAGATGCTTTAGATAACGGATAATCATCTGTTATAGGCCTATCTAAAGGAGGTGATGTTTTAGTTATCTGACATTTTGTTTGACTAAAATTAACAGCGGGTTTTTTAGTAGATAATACATCACGTATTGCTACAGCTGAATTAAACGAATAGCCTTCCCCTTCATTTATTTCTTGCAGTATTTTAGCTATTATTGCCTCTGCTTCGTTTTTATCAGGATTAGTCGGGTTCAATTTACCGGCAAGGTATTCTAAATTTCTATGAGTATTTGTACCAAGAAGCTCAACACCGTCATCTGTTGTTTCTAATTTACTGACAAAAGCATTTGTTTCTTCTTTAGTCATTTTAAACTTATTTATTAACTGTTCTTTAAACAGCTGAATTTTACTCTTATTTAAAGAAAGTGCCAAACCAGAATCATCACCAAGTACTAAAACACGCCTTCCGGGAAATGCTTGCGATAAGGTTTTACCATTTAAATTTTCCAAATCTCCTGTAAGATTTTTTAACTTAGCCCCTAATAATTCCTGCGGGTTATGTTCCAATACTTTATTTCCGGCAATCTCCTGATAAGTATTACCATATACAGATTCATCCGGGTTCAACCCTCTAATATCAAGTTGAGATTTTTGAGGTTTATCAGTAACTTTTATCACTTTAATTTTTGAGTTACCTTTATTTTTTTCTATAAAAGTGCTTAAATCTTTTATTTTTAATTCATTACCTGTAGTCATTAAAAGCACTTCATTTTCAGCAGGCAAACTCCTATTTTTTATAATTTCTAAAACAAGGTTATAGCTATCTTTAAAAGATTGCGTTATACCCTGCATTGGTGATAACGCTTTATAGTATTGTTTAACACCCAATAGAGATAGCCCTGTAGCGCTAACCCCAGCACCTAATGATTTACAGTTTTGTTCCATTTCTGCATACTGACCATTTTTCCATGCATTAATAAATTTAACTCCGCTTTTAACTAATTCCAATCCTCCTAAAACAAGACTTGCCGTAAGAAAAATAGGTATTAAAGGAGGACATAATGAAAGTATCGCAACAGTTGAAATAATTGCCATAGCAGAAATAATAGGGTGCTTAACAAGATTAGTTACAGGCGATACAAGACCTTTAATAAAGTTTTTGCAGCCGGTTGTTAAATCAAATTTATCTTTGGGTACCGCTTTATTGCAAGCTAATGTATCTTTACCAAAACTTAAAACAGTTGAGTTGGTTCCTTTAAAATTTTCTTGAACTTTTTGAGGCGATTTTTTAATACTGACGTTTAATAAAGCATTGTTACTTGTTGAAATATTACTTGCCATAATGTTTAAACTACCTAATTATTTTTAAATGTCCTAAATTAAAACGAAATAAGAAATACTATAGATAAAAATAACGTCTTTTTTGAGTTAATAATTTTTCAAAATCTATGATAGGTATTTAAAAGCAAATGGCTTAAAAAAATTGATATGATTAAAGTAAATTGTAACAGTAGTTGTAATAAAGTTATTTTTACTTCCAAACTATTCATGTAACAAATTATTTTATTTGTGCTTATAGCTAACAATATTTAAAATTCAGGATAATTATAAAACTATTATGAATATCACTAATAATAGGTTCTTTAACAATAAAATCATACAAAAAAAACAACCTATAACATTTAAAGGTTACTTTGCATGTCCATTGAAAGCTGTACATTTTCAATCAGACGGAGACCCTGATAACTTAAAACTAGCCCAGGAATTTAAACAAAAGGTTGGTTTAAAAGAATCTATAGATGTATTTATACAGGTAAATGATAAAGTCATTCCCCCTGATAAAATTACAACTGACACAATTCAAAAACTCCCCATTTTTATTGACTGTTGGGCTCAGGATAATAAGACAATAACCGAGGATGAAGTTTTAATTAACGGTATAAATCTACATCCACCAGATACTGCTGCTGCCGAAGCTTTTGCTAAAAGTATAAATTTAACACCCAGAAAACTTCAATCAAGTATACAGGGTGGAAATTATTTTAAAGGTATAAATGATAAAGATGAATATTTTGCCATTATCGGAGAAAATGACAGGATAAATACAGCTAAAAAAATAGCTTTAGAAGACGCAGGTAAAGAAGTTACCTGTTATGGTAATCTAGATACAACAATCACTCCTTATAACGGTAATGAAAAAGAGTACGAAAAAAAAGCTACGCTTCTAATTGCTAAAGATTTAAATATAGACCCTAAAAACTTATTTTTTATACCTCAGCCTAATTTTCATATAGATATGGAACTCCGCCCTTTAAACTACCCCTATATATTAGTAAATGATTATGACTGCTCAATAGAGGTATTAAAAAAAGCCCAAAAAGAAGCTAAAGACACACTTACAAAAAATCAACTGGAAAAATTAATATTTAACACCAGAACTTGCAGGGATTTTAGCGCAGTATCAACAGCATATACCAATATGGATATTGTTACAAAAGAACTCGAGAGTTACGGATTTAAAGTTATAAAAGTACCTGGTAAATTTGATTACAGCGGAACAAATTTCATGAATGCAACAGTTCACCAAAGGCCCAACGGAGATTTGGTCTATATAACAAATGAAAGCTGCTGGCATAAACAAGAAATAACAAATCCACCCCGACCAAACTTAAATAAACTATTTGAAAAAGCCCTTAAAGAAAAAGTACCCCAAATCAAACAGGTTTATTTCCTCTCCGGCCCCGAAATATATCACGGATGTAGTTATATTAGAAATAAATTGGAAGACAAAGAGGGTGGTATACATTGCATGACTTTAGAACAGCCCAATTTCTCTGAATGGAGGGAGATTTTGAAAAACAAGAATAAAGTTTATAAAGCTAACTTAAAATAAGGTATCAGATTATAATCGGTAAAAATAATCAACGTAAAAATTATGAATAATCTTGAGTTGCCTTGTTTAGTAATGTAGAATTTTAAATGATCTCTGCATAACTTAAAAACGTTTAAATTTTCCAATTTATTATCAGTTATACATTGGTCTTTTTAAAGAGAAAAACTTTTGAGTAAATGTTAATGACTTCTAACAGTTTTAAAATTCGATTAGATATTTTACTGGTTGAAAAAGGTTTTTTTGAAACACGTCAAAAAGCTCAAGCTGCCATTATGGCCGGCATTATATTTGTCAATAACAAAAGAGAAGATAAACCAGGCAGTAAATTTGATGAAAATATCTCCATAGAAATCAAGGGTAATTCTTGTAAATATGTAAGCAGGGGCGGCTTAAAACTTGAAAAAGCCATTAAGGAATTTAATATTGATATTAAAGACAAAATTTGTATAGATGCCGGAGCTTCTTCCGGCGGGTTTACTGATTGCCTTCTGCAACATGGCGCAGCGTTTGTTTATGCCGTGGATGTCGGTTATGGCCAGATTGATTGGAAATTGCGCAATGATTTGAAAGTAAAAGTTCTAGAAAAATGTAATATAAGGTATTTGTCTGCTGAAAATTTATATGCTGATATTAATGCACCTAAAGCTCAGTTATCCACAGCAGATTTATCTTTTATTTCTGTTACCAAGGTATTGGAAAATATTACCAGCTTAATGACAGATCAAAAAGATATTATTATATTAATAAAACCTCAGTTTGAAGCCGGTAGAAATCAAGTACCTAAAACAGGTGTGGTTAAAGATAAAAATATTCATTTTGAAGTGATTAAAAATATATGTTCTTTTGTTCTGCAATTAAACTTAACACCTTTGAACCTTACCTATTCCCCAATTAAAGGCCCTTCTGGTAATATAGAATACTTAACTTATATTACAAATCATTCAGATTTAAGCATAAATGATTCTGTTATAAAATCCGTTATAGACACAGCATTTCAGGAACTAAACTAATATGTCATTTAATCATATAGCCATTTTTTATAATTCATTGCATGAAAAATCTTTAGAAATAGTAGATACCATTTCTAATGTTATAAAAATGTACAACATTAAATTTTTTGTCAGGGAAATTGTAGATAATTCCTTTGAATACCCTGAAGATAATAAACAAGACCTAAACATAATTGTAGGTGGAGACGGTACATTATTATCTGCAGCAAGGTTATTTGCCTCAAAAGAAATACCTTTGCTTGGTATTAATAGTGGTAACCTTGGTTTTTTAGCTCAATTGTCAGCCAGTTTTTTAGAAAATGATTTATCCAGCATACTCGAAGGAGACTTCAGAATCGAAGAACGTATAATGCTAAAAGCTGTAGATGCTATTGATGACCCTACAAAGGTTTTTTATGCTTTAAATGATATCGTAATAAAAAGGGGAGCCATATCTAATCCGGTTTTTTTAAGTGTTTATGTAGAGGATATAAAAATAAACGATTTTCTGGCGGATGGTTTAATTATTGCTACACCAACAGGCTCAACGGCATATAATTTATCTACAGGTGGGCCTATTTTGACACCGTGGGTAAATGCATTTGTTATTAGCCCTATTTCTTCTCATAGCTTGGCTATCAGGCCTATTGTTGTGCCAGACGATAAACATATTAAAATTGTTGTAAATAATAAATCAAAATATATTTACATGAGCGCAGATGCACAGGTTCACACAGAACTTACAAAGCCCGCTACTATATATGTTCGTAAATCTGAGTATAAATCAAAACTCCTTTTACCGGGTAAAAATACAGATTGTTTCTTTAATATATTAAGATCCAAAATGCACTGGGGCATTTTACCAGGTGAATAAAATAAATATCACTATCTATTATTGATTATTTACCGTCTCAAAAAATTTTATTTCCTGAATAATCATATTAATAGTTACTTTTGTACCAGTAGTATTATTAACATAACACTTATTACTGTTATTTTCTGTTAAAGCCCAGTCGAAATCACTACCTTGCAAATGTAATGTATTTATACCATCAAGCCCGTCAATTATTACATCATTATAGTCACCTGAATATATGTATAAATTATTATTATCAGTATCTATCCAAACAGATACCGTATTGTAAGATCCATCTATATATAATGTATCATTACCGGACTGCATGTATAGCATTATATTATTTTTATTACCATTTTTATTAATTTTTTTTTTTTTTTATTTATTTTTT
>Ga0074195_1002714_pt1 | contig 18766 bp, 18 predicted proteins | sample EPASupsiteHSE623_FD_64525 | JGI IMG/M metagenome (GOLD analysis project Ga0074195, IMG submission 64525) | Bioremediated contaminated groundwater from EPA Superfund site, New Mexico - Sample HSE6-23 | ecosystem: Environmental > Aquatic > Deep subsurface > Groundwater > Contaminated ...
GGCGTCGATCCCCGTCTGCGCCAGACCTTCTGGAAGTACTTCGAGCGGCTGACCGAGGAGGGCAAGACTGTGCTCATCACAACCCACCTCATGGATGAGGCTGAGAAGTGCCAGATTGTGGGTTACATGAAGGCCGGAAGGATGGCGGCCCAGGGCAGCCCTGAGGAGATCCTGCGCCTGGCAGGTCTTCGACCAAGTCTCAGGCTATGGCTGGCCGAGCCGGAGAGGGACGCCGCCATTCTTCGGGCCGCCGGATATGAGACTGCGGTTGAAGGCAGCGTTGTCTCGGTCAGACTGGAGAGCCACTCCCAGATCAAGGATGTGCTGTCTGCAGTCTCGCCTCAGGACACTCGCCTCGCTGAGCCGCGGCTTGAAGATGCTTTCCTGCGGCTATCGGAGGGAGCATGACTGCCAGCCCCGCGCGTGCGGGCGTGGTGGCCCTGCGGGTCATCCGCCAGCTCAAGAGAGACCGGCGCACCATCGGCCTGATCGTCTTTGCTCCCATCGTTCTCATGATACTCTTCGGCTATGCCCTCTCCGGAGACATGAGCGGGATCGCTCTGGGACTCGTGGATGGGGGCGGGCACGCGGCCCTGAGAGGCCATTTGGAATCGATCTCTGACTTCGACATCCTCCGTCTGGGCTCTGAGTCGGACGCCGAGCGGCTGATAGCCGACGGTCGGCTGGACGGAGCTGTGGTGCTAGGTCCGGACGACGTGCGGGTGCTATTGGACGCGAGCAGCCTGCAGATCGCTGCCGCCGTGGCCGCAGCAGTGCAGGCCGGGGCGAGTGCTGAGCTTGCTGCCCGCGGAAAGGCGAGCGGCCAGCAGGCTGGAGGAGACGCCATAACTACCCGCTACATCTTCGGCTACGACCTGGAGATGATGGACACTGTGGGCCCGGCTATCCTGGGCCTCGTGGTCTTCTTCTTCACATTCATCAACGCGGCCATCGCTTTCATCCGGGAGAGGTCGCAGGGAACCCTCGAGAAGTTCATGGTCTCGCCCTTAAGCCGCACTGAGATCATCTCAGGCTACGTTTTCGGCTTCTCGCTCTTCACAGTCCTGCAGTCGGCCACAACACTCGCCGTGGTCACATTCGGCTTCGGGGTCCCGATGGTCGGAAGTCCCATCACGGCTCTGCTCATAGTACTCATACTGGGAGCAGGGGCGCTCGTCCTCGGCTGCTTCTTTTCTAACTTCGCCAGAAGCGAGTATCAGGTGGTGCAGTTCATTCCCCTCATCATCACGCCGCAGATAGTTCTGTGCGGCATCTGGTGGCCGTTGCAGTCTGTACCGGAGGTCATCAGGCCGCTGTCCTACATCCTGCCGCTGACCTACGCTGCTGACGCCCTGCGGGCCGTGATGCTCAAGGGCGCGGGGATTGCCGATATCCTCTATCCCGACCTGCTGGCGCTGGCTGCGTTCTTCGCGATATTCTTCGCGGCGACGGTCCTGATGCTGAGAAGAGAGGTGAATTAGATGGAGATGAGATTATTTAAATTACAGACAGAAAAAATTAAATAAGATATCCCGACTTATAGTCCTTACCTGAGATAAGGATAGATTAGCAGGTAGGAGCTAATAATGCCGAAGGAATATGATTTTAAAAGTCGCTGCTCCAAACAACTCCCTGAAAAAAGAGATAAAATAAGGAACCCAGATAATAAATTAATTAATAATATATGTTGGACTCTAAATAGACTGCGATCACCGCATTTGCATCCTGCTCTTCTGATAGGCGCAATGCTGACCTACTCAGTCTTGCTGGCGTTAACCATCCCGGCTGACGCTGCCAGCTCCCTGAGCATCATTGCTCCGACAGAGATGGATGTCTCTGGCGAAGGGTCCTATGAGATCATATTTGCTCCGGACGTTGACGCAAACGGATTGTCAGCACACCTTGTGGTTCCAGAGGGATTATCCGACAGAGGAGAGGCCAGAATCAAAATTGGCAGCAGACAATCATCATGCAAATCATCCCACAACGGCAACATAGTGCAGTGGGATCTGTCAGGAGCCATAAAATCATGCAGACATGTAATCATAAACGAAATGGATCAGAACCCAAAAGGCACTGACAGCAAAAAGGAGTGGATAGAGCTATACAACCCAACAGGAAAGAGTGTCGATATCGGAGGATGGCGGCTCGCGAATAGCCACTCGGTCAAGACCGTCTACATCCCATCAGGCACAGCTATACAGCCGGATGGCTATCTGGTCCTCAACTGGACCAATGGCACTCTGATCAACACCGCACCGGTAAGCATATCCCTTCTGGACGCCTCCGGCCACGAAGTTGACCGCACGCTGGCAGCCAAAGACAGCAAAAATAACAAATTTTGCTGGGCATGGCAGGAATTACTGTATTCAGAAGTTAAGGCGACGGATATCGAAGCACACCGGGCTTAGTAGTGCAACATTATGGCTAGGGTAAATATGAAAACCCTTTGGTAGAAGGCAGCCTTTGTCAGGTCGCGATTTAGTTATAGGTTGTTATTTAAGAGATCCCCAACAATACCTGGGGTACAGCAATTGGGAAAAAGAGGGCCAAAACCACAATTCTTAGACATAGTATGCCCAAATGAGAACCGCTCCCTATTTGGAGTTGCTGGAAAAGGAAACATTACCGTCTGCGGAACCTATAAAGAAGTTCAGGCAAAGACAGGAAGTTCGTTTGTCATACCTGTGGAACTACGTTCTGCGATAGAACTAACACGCCGCTTTATGATCTAAGGACAAGCGAAGAAAAAATTGAAACCGCCATAAAAATATAGACGTCGGCACCCAGGACAAGGGTTCGCGAGTGGAATGCTATCTGGATGAGCAAGGTGTCTCCAGTCTCAACCTCTTGATTGCGTCTCGCCTACACGGGCCCCTGGAAATAGCTTTAATGTATAGCAACCTCCCACACCCATCCCAGCGATGCAGCTTTTGAGAGAGCATTGTCCGATTCTTCTTTAAGTCCTAACTTATTGAGGACCTCTCCCTTAAAGTGCCATGCTGCTGGGTCAGAAGCATTGATCTCCAAGGCTTCTTCAAAGGAAGCCAATGCCTCCTCATACTTGGTGAGCCGATACAAGGCTAGACCGCGATAGATCCACGCAGGAATAGATGATATATCAATCTCCAATGCCTCATCAAAGCAATTCGTAGCATCTGTATAGCGTCCTAAGTTGATGTAAGCTATGCCTTTGTTAAGCCACGTCTTTGCATCATAAGGGTCTATGCCAATTGCGGATTCATATGAATAGATGGCATCTTCATAGTTTTGCAATTGGGCATAAGAATCTCCTTTGTTGTTCCAGGCATCAAAATATCGAGCATCGATATCCGTTGCATGTTCAAAGCAGTCCACTGCATCGTTGTATCGATGGAGGGCAGAAAGGACATTGCCCTTATTGTTCCAGGCCATAGCATAATTGGCATTGATTTCTATGGATGTTTCAAAGGATTTGATGGCTTCGTCATATAGTTCCAGGTTCTTTAAGGAGACACCACGGTTATTCCATATATCGGCATTTTCTGCGTCTATCTCGAGAGCCTTATCAAAGGACCGAACAGCTTCTTCATACATGCCCATCTCATCCAAAGTGAGGCCTCTATTGTACCAAGGTGATGCACAGTTTCCGTCCAGCTCCCTAGCTTTATCAAAGCACTTTATCGCTTCACTGTAGCGAATCAGTCTCTTTAGAACAATCCCCTTGTTGTTCCAGTACTTAGAGGTATTAGGGCTTATTTCTATTGATTTATCGTAACTTGAGAGTGATTCGCTGTATCGCCCCAATTCATAATAGCAAACGCCTTTATCAAACCAGATTGAGCTGTTGAGGGGATCCAGTTTTAAAGCCTCGTCATAGGATTCTATGGCCTCCTCATGGCGGCCCAGGTATTTATAGAGAATTTCTGCCCTCGCGCACCAGCCTGATAAGTTCTTAGGGTCGATTCTGGTAGCGTTCTCAAAACAGAGTAACGCCGATTTATATTGGCCCAGTTTCTTATGGAGGAATCCTTCATTCCACCATGCCTTTGTGTTCAAGGGCTTGATCTTTAGAATAGATTCGTAGCAGATGATGGCTTCTGCATATCGCCCCAATTTGTCAAGGGCCGCACCTTTATTATTCCAGGCGTCAATATGATTGCGGTCAACTATCAAGGTCCTTTCAAAGGACTGAAGTGCATCTTCATAGCGGCCAGACTGGTATTGAGACAATCCACATTCATACCATGCATCTGGATTTAGAGGGTTAATGCTGGTAGCCTTCTCGTAATAGGCGATTGACTCCTTGAAGCGTTTGCTTTTGTAGAGCTCTGAGCCGATCTTCAAAAAATATGTAGCCAAATCGTCGCTTACTGGTACAAGGAAATTATCCTTTTTGTCGAAGGTAGCAGGAATTGGCAAAGGCAGCATAGACTTTCTCATCGAATCAATCGTGCCTGCGATTCTCTCTTTCTCAGATCCGCTCTTGACCTTTTGAAGAGCAAGGCATTTGCCGTACAATGCCTCTTTTAGCGATGGATTGATGCTGAGTGCTCTATCGAATGAGTCGGCTGCTTCCTGGTATCGGGACATGTTTCCTAAAGCCGCTCCTCTGCCAACCCATGCATCTATAAATGAGGCATTGATCTTGAGAGCCATTTCATATGCATACACAGCCTGGCTATGCCTTCCGACCTTATTTCTGGCGTTGCCCAAACCATACCAGGCATCGATGAATTTGGGATTGATCTTCAAGGCCCTTGTAAAATCATTTATGGCCTCTTCGTACCTGCCAATCCTGTAAAGAACATTAGCCCTATTTTTAAGTGCTTTTAAGGAGCGAGGATTTATCTCCAGGGCCCTGCCGTAGGACGCGAGAGCATCTTCGAACCGGCCTAGGTCTGAGAGGGCTAGGCCTCTCTCGCACAAGATGGTCTCGATTGAAGAGCAGTTCTCTGCTGCTTTATCATATTTATTAATTCTAGGATAAAATGCAGAGAGTTTTTCTATGGGCGCACCTATGGCATTCTGTTTATATGACGAAGGCTCCGCTCTAGCACTTGGCGGATCATCTCTGCGCAGTGAGCTGGATTCTTGGGTGCAGTCTATGTTGTCTTGCTGCGCTTTATCAATAAATTCTGCCTTGTTTGGCTTTTTGCTGATCTTGTTAATTATCGATTGAAGTTTTAATTTGAGATAATTACTCAGAGGTATTCTATAATTTTCATCCAGAATGTTTAACTCATTTTCAATTGCTGAAGCTAATTTGGCTAAATAAGATTCTTCTGTAGCAGACTGATCGAGTGAGTCCATAGTATTACCAAATTAATAACTTAGTAAAGATCTTTAAAGTATTAAAGTCTTTTGATATTCTTTTGTTAATTTGCCAAATCGTATATATCAAAAGCCAATCATAAATATGAAAGATACTATATAATAGATGGGGGGTCTGCTATTCCGCAATTTTTTAATCCGCCAAAAAAGGGGTAAAATATGAATATTTAATTAATTTATATAGTAACTTTGCAGCAGCCCCATAGAAATGCCTGCATAGCAAAGTTAGCTGCCCATGCTTTTTCTTGCTTGGTAAGCTGGTCTTTCAATTCTGGGGTGCTATCCGTATTTGCCTTTACCTTCTTGAGAACATTCTCTATATTGGTAATATCTTCGTGAGACCATGTTTTTTTAAAGTCTTTCCATTCTCTTGATTCATTTATAGACCCATCCATAATGCTCCCCTCCGGAAAATATTATTGAGACACAGACATAGGTGCCATTTCTCCCTTTGATGCCATCATGCGGTTTGCAGATCTCTTCTGCTTAGAGGCCATTGAGACTTTTAGCTCAACAGTCGGCCCATTGAGATAATTTGGCAGCTTTTTTTTGTACACATCTTCACTACCGATGCTGCTAAGTATTGGCTCCAGGGCACCTTCTTCAGACCATTTTTTCAGCCTTGTTCGAATCGAGAGATATGATCCGTATTTGCGGGGAACCTCGGTCCAAGGGCAACCTGTCTTGAAACGGTATCGTATGCCGTCAATGATGCGCCGGTCATCTGTTCTCATATGACCTTTGTACGGTTGCATGGGTATGAATTGCTTGACGTAATCCCACTGTTCGTCACTTAATTCCTCGAAGTTATCCTGACCCTTCCTCAGATATTTGTTGACGAGGTCCAAGACCATCTGCTTATCATCACATGGGAAACGAGCTGAGATTGATAGCTCTATCCTGGAATCGAAGACATTATCTGGATAGATGTCTTGATCAATAATCGTCGAAGACAGATTCGGATATGCTTCGAAGCGCCAGGGTGCTAGCTTCTCGCCATCATGACCCAGTATTCTGTAGCAAAACCAATCATTGATCTCCGGATATCTCTGAATTCTGTCTCCCAGGGATTTGACCATTATTGTGAGGAGCCTCTCAACATCCTTCATGGAATAAAACTCGATCCAGATTATACCCGGTTCGTTTTCTTGGCAGGAATTGCAGGTCCTCATTTTAGCTTGCCAGATTGATTGGAGCAGGGGCGCAATTCCTTCATCTACCTGTATAAAATCCTGCTCTCCAGGACAGTAAACCGTAATCTGTTTGTGATCAAAACTAATTTTGCTCCCCCCGCGATCGTCCATTTGTACTTTAAAGAATTGCCCCTTCCTCCATTGGATTTCTCTGCCAACCAGTCACTTGCAGAGACACTTCGGAGCTACTTTTTCTATTTCCGATTTTATCTATAAAAAGTTTACTAAAAATAGCGCCATTAAGTTGAATTTTTTAAAAAATCTAGCACAATAAGAATACTATACATCGTATGCTATTAATAAATATAATGCAGCCGCCCCCTCAGACAATTACCGGAAATTCTGGTATCCCCAATTATAGCCAAATTTGGCCATCATCTTCATCACCCAGAACCATATAAATATCTGTAGAATTGCAGCCTTTAAAATATTTGTAGAACGAAGTATTAATTCACTCATAATACTCATAGTGTTCGTAATAGCTTAAAAAGATTTCCATATAGTTGATAGAATACGCCAGAATAAATACCATTATGAATAATATTTAATCAAGTTAATAGCGATACATGTGAGTTAGATAGGAGATACAAACCACTGAAGATGCCTGTCCAGACATGCGGGTATAATGAAGAGAAATTCTGCATGCAGACTTTATGATCCCCCCAGGTTCCACTAGATAACCCGGGGTTGGCTAATATATAAAATTGGATGCACGGTCTTTATCAAGATTAACTGCTAAAAATTTGGCATTACTTGCCCATAGCAAGAACTTCTTCAGCCCTTAGCAGCCGTTATATCTTTGATGCGACTCGCGGATTCAGAAGCGTTTTTTTGGTTTTGACTGGTAACCAATTGAGATGGTGTCAAAGATCTGGCTTTCCCACGCATAAGTGTATATGCTATTTCCGGATCAATATTATATTTCTCAAGATACGCAGTCTGAGAGAGATGCTCTCCATGCCCCGATACATAAATAGGATCGCCAACAACAGGCGTGATCTTCCCAGCCGGCAGGAGCCATTCAAAACCTGTAGGCATATCACACTCCAACCAATCGCCACTTTTGGATAGTGCTGCATTCTCTGCTTCATTAACTACACCGCAGTTCCTGCAAATAAATTTCTTCATTCTGCTTCACCCTCAAAAAATAGTGTAAGTTCTGATAATATATAAATATGTGGTATTTGCGTCTACCTCCTTAGAGACCAATAAGGATACATGTAGAAATCGACCTTTATTGGTAGCGAAGATCTATGGGCATGAAACCAGGCCGATAAAATTGATCATTGAACTCCTCCCGCGCCCTGAAGGGCGTGGACTTCCCGCTTTGCCCTTTGCAATCCTGCGAGTTAAATCTGCGAGAGATTGATCAGTTCAATGAAGGCTAGCTCCTCCTTATCCTAAGAATAAATATGCTCGATGCTAATTATATATATGATAGCATCGACAACGGACATTAAAGGAAAGATTTATATCATTTAACAGACATTATTAACATTAGTGATTGACGCTGGGACATTGATATTGGTGATTTTAGGAGGAGGTAACATAAGAGGGCGACCGCGGAAAAACATGGAACTATTGATAGGAAGAGCTGGTAGGAACGCAATCGAGCGTGAAGATCTTGAACGGGATTCTCTCCGATGGCAACGCCGACGACAGACTATCGAGAGATATATGGGGAATTAGCAGGAAACGAGAATCAGGGCCCTACACAATCACATGGGATCGAGAGTATAAACGGCTCAGAAGCTTAAAGCAAGCACTCAGAGGGTAGCCCGAGCCGTTTACTATAGTAAGAATATCGCTCAAGGTATTTAAACATTATCTATTTTTTACTAATGTAATTCAAATTCGATTTCAGTGCCGACAGTGCTACGAAATAGGTGTGGATGCCAGCACACCCAGGAAGCTTTGCGTACCTGCCCGGATGTCACATCCTCACCAGGATCGTGGTCCTGGTGGTCTGAATCCCTCTTGAAATTCGGATGGCTTCGAACTGTCCTGTTTCAGAGCGTTTTTATTCAGTTTAGCATATATGTACTGATCGAGAATTCTTCCGTCCTTGAAGACAGAAGCCCTGATAACCCCTTCAATGGTAAAACCAGACTTCTCAAGCACTCTGGCTGAAGCAGTATTTGCAGTGTAGGGTTCTGCGAAGATGCGATGAATATGGCAAGGAGAATCATGGGTGCCCATGTGGGAATGTTGGTTTCCCATGTAAAACAGAATCCGCATTGTCAGTGGATTTTGTTTTTCATCCGCTACGTATGTGCCCCGTCCTGAGGCACATGTGCGTTTCAAATTAAGACAATCTAGTTACAATATTAACTAAGATATGAATTTGTTTTTTTAATTCGAAATCCGCAAACAGACATCAATAGGAATTCCATATTTAAATTAGAGCATTTTTCTAACGATTTTGAGACTCTAACAGCCAAAGGATTCTTATATTGGATATTCTATTTAACTAATGGATGAGGTGGGAGAAATGCAATTGAGAATTTTGATAGTGGATGATATCGAAATAAATCGCAGGATCGAAGCACTAATGGCCAGGAAGCTCGGTCATCAGGCTGATCTTGCAGAAAACGGTAATGAAGCAATTGAAGCTCTAAAAAATAAGTCCTATGATATCGTGCTTATGGATATCCAAATGCCAGAAAAGGATGGATTGGAAACAACGAAGATCATCCGCGAGAAGTGGCCTAATGGTCCCAGAATCATCATTGTTACATCACAGGATGTCAACTGTGATACATGTCTTGATGCTGGTGCAAGCGAATTCCTACTAAAACCTCTTAGAGTCGAAACACTTAGAGATGCCATCGAACGCAATATGCCCATACGATTAATTGGAATAGGATATGAGAAAGAAATCACAGCTATTTGCAGCGTCGATTAGATGGAATTATGCGGCTCTTCGTTATTTGCTAGGGTAGCCTATGGATATCGATTTGTAATTCTTGAGATAAAGCCTTGCTGCCACACGGCCTAAAAAGGAGATCATGGCGGATTGCATTTGCTGCAAGGCGAATATCCCGCCGCACTGGCCTCCTCTGCAGTGGCGAACGTTATCAGGTTCGAGGACTTGATTCGCTTCGCTGAAGCACAGCTCGGATAATGATATTTATCCGACTTGGAAGACCCGACAAAAGGCCCATAGGATAACGCAGTATCTTCAGTCGTTGGCTGCGATGAGGTGATTGCTAGGCTTGTGCTACTTGGTGCTGTGCTGCTACAGATGGACCGCCCGGCGATTACCGTGATGTCCTCTCCATCCGTGGTCACTACAATGTTTCCATCGAGGTCAGTCCTGTAGACCTTCGAGCCAGTACTGGAAAGAGCATTCAGCGTCTTTTGGGTAGGGTGGCCGTAATCGTTGCCAGTGCCGACTTCAATGATACTCGCTGCAGGTGTAACAGCGTTCAGGAAAGTCAAGCTGGAACCAGAGGAACTGCCGTGATGGCCGACCTTCAGGATATCGCTATTCAGGTTATATCCAGAAGAGAGAAGGCTGTTCTCGGCTTCGGTGCCGGCGTCACCCATGAAGAGGAAGGAGACATTTTCATAAGTGACCTTAAAAACAACTGAGTTTTGGTTGAGAGCGTCATCTATGAAATGTGCTGTTGGCGGAGAGATGACCTCTATGTCTAGGGCCGGGTCGAGATCAATTGTCTGGCCTCGCTCGGCTACTGCGAAGGGAATGTTCTTTCGGTCTATCAAGTTTAAGTAATTCTCAAAGGTCTGCGAAGTATGCTCCTGGCCGCTATCGAGGACCTGCCCAACTTGGAAGTCATTGAGCACCGTCAACAGTCCACCCACATGATCTTCATGCGGGTGAGTCGCGATAAGGAGGTTGAAACTGGAGATACCCTGCTCTTTCAGATAGCATTCCACTCGCGAGCCCATGTCCCGGGTGCTGCCGTCGATGAGCACGTTCTTGCCATTGAACTGCAGCAGCTCTGCGTCACCTTGGCCGACATCCATAAAATGCACGGTTAGGTTCTCGCTTGCTAGAGCAGTTGAGACCGCGATAATGAACGCCAGGAGGATCAGTTTATAATTATTGGTTCGATTCATTATTTCATTTCCTCGATAGTCCCTCCGGCAGCCAACAGATATAACATTTGGGACGAAAACGCTTCAATAGGATCATGATAATTTAGTCGCGGAGACAGTCTGCCATGAAAGCAGTTATTGACCGGATCGAGGGAGATCTTGCAGTTGTCCTGGTGGGAGAGAAGGGCGAGCTTAAGCTCAATATCCCGCTCTCATTTCTTCCTGCTGGCTGCAAGGAGAGCGACGTCCTGATGATATCCATTGAGCGAGACCCCATGGCTACAGAGCAGACAAAGGCGAGGATTTCCGGGCTTATGGAGAAGCTGAAGAAGAAAGGGCAATCAGGGATAATCAAGGGTCAGGAATAGATCTCTTCGACCATCCTCAAAGCCTCTAGCGCTTGCATTCCTTTTTGAGTGGTTCGATAGATAGTCAGATCACTCATTTCGGTTTCGATATGGCCCTTCTCAGTCAATAAGGTCAGATAAGGCATGACTGTTCTGAAATTTAAGCCAACTTGATAAACAATTTTGGTCTTATTCGACCCTCCTTGGCATGAGTCAAGGATCTGCGCCAGGAGTTGATCTTTACTCCTTTTCGAGGTCATGACTTTAAGTAAGGAACTAATGACATATAAGATTTTCTTTCATTATATAAAGAGCATCTATTATGATCAAAATATGGATTAGCAGGCGATGGCACCAGACCAACTAATACAGCTATTATATCGGGTCTTTGGTGTCGGGCTTGCAGGAATTAGAATCGTTGATAATATCTTCAATCTTCTGGACGCATTCCAATACGGATTTTCCCTTTTCTGTAGTCTTATATATAGGTCTATATCCCTGGATGACTTCAATAAGCCCTTTGCTTTGTAACGATTTCAAATAACGATTTGCAGTGGCAAAATTTAAATTTGAATTGTAGACGATCGCAGTTTTACCTAAACCTTCCAGACATAGCTTGAGAATATGAGCTTCAATTTCGCCCGATCCCCGCTGTGCAGATGACATACTTATGATAAGAAACATAGTTCAATATAAATCTTGTCCATCGTTAATTAAAAATATTTGCCTTGAGTTAAAGCTGAATTTACCATAAAATCCAATTGCTCTAAGCATGATTACAAGTAATTTGGGAAACGACATATTCTCAATTTAGTTATTGTTATTATTTTTATTATCTTCCAAGGTGCGGTTACAATGAAACTATATAGTCAGATTATTCTGTATGTAATCCTATATTCAGGAGTTGTCTATCCCATATTCTTTTTATGCGCTTCAAGAAGGATATCTGGTGGACTCCGATTAGCCCATAATTTAAATTGGGCGCGCTCTCACGTACATCGTATTTGGATCGCCATTGTGACTAAACCAATGGTTTATAGGAATCCTCCCATTACCCAATCTATAATAATAGAGGTAAGGCAAAAATGGCTCGCACCATATCGGCCAGGAAAGAGGCCACGGGATTGAAGAAAGGGCACGGAAACTTATCAGGGCTGCAGGAAAAAGCGAGGTCGGAAGACATCCGGGTGATGAAGGAGTCCCTAATCACGGTGACAAAGAGTGGCGAAAGGAGGGAATATTGGCGCTGGGTGGCAGCGTGGATGGTGGACGCCAAATCCATGAAGGTGTATGTGGGATCCTGCAAGAAGATGACCCAAGCCGAGGCCCTGCAGAAGGCCAGAGCGATGAAGACTGAGAGTGTTGCCATCGAGGCCTAGGTCGCCTTTGCCGCGAGGGTATTGGCAGAGATTGCGGCGAAAAGGATCTGGCCGGGTGGTCCGGCTAGCCCATCGCGTTCTGCTCGATGTAGATGGTTTTAAGCTGCCATTGACAATGAATCTGCGGGCATGCAAGGCACTGCAGTAAAAAACGCGTTGGCAGGGCGGACATCGTGCAATATCATATGGTCTATATCCACTGCCAGTAGATCAGAGGCGCGAGAACAATCAATGTCAGGCCCGTGATCAATCTCATGCCTACTCGATGGTCCTCGCGAAAAGTGTCCACCTGCTCTGGGCTCATTCCCACGGCCATGAAGCCGCCCAAGACAATGATAGGTAATATGATACCTAGGTTGAAGGAGAACAAGTAGGCTGCGCCTATCAGGTAGCTCTGGGTGGAGAGCAGATCCAGAATCGCTAGATAGATGCCACTGAGACAGGGGACCTTGACCAGGGAAAATAGCGCTCCGATCAGGAAGTAAGAACTGAAACGCCTCTTGTCTACCCCTGCCTGGAAATACTTGAGCGCCCAATCCGTACGGAAGATAGAAGGCTTCCCCCGGTTCAGCCGCACCGCGTCAAAGACCTGAGAGAGTCCGGCGATCAAGAGAAATGTCGTCAGAATATAACGGAAAACGCCTGATACCGCATCTGTCTGCAATAGCCTCTGCATGCCAAGTCCAAAGAGGAAGTACATAGTGAAGATGCCAAACGAAAAGAATACCACCATCTTCAACAGATCACGCTTTCTGCCTGTAGCGGAGAGCACCGAAGCGGCCAAGAAGACCAGAATGCCGATGATACATGGATTAAAGCCCACTACAAGCCCCGCCACCAAGACGGTAGAGATTGTATAAAGGGAGAACTCCTGCAAATCGATGACAGGGCCATTTTCATCGCTGCTCAGATTTGTGCTCTTATTGTCGGACAGGGAGATGAACGCTTTTTCATTTGTATTATTGTCTGCCAGAGCCTCTCGAATGAGTTGCTCCATCTTAGCGTTGTCTCCGTCATAATCCCTGTAGTTTATAACATGAGATCCGATAATAACTGCAGGAACATCCTTGACTCTTCGCTCATTGATGAGACGATGGCCTTCATCGGTGTAGAAATAATATTTGGTTATGTTCAAAGGCACATCCTCATCGATCCGCCCGAGCGACCTTTCCATGGCGACACATTTGGGGCATCCCGGCGACTCGATAGTCATCACTTCAATACGGATCTTGCCAGACGCGTCGCTATTTACAGCACCGTCATTCAAGAGCTGCAGAGATAGCCCCAAGAGAAGTATGAGCAAAATAGGGACTGCATAAGATCTGCTTGAACTCATTGGCTGCTAAAAGAATGATAGAAGTATAAAAAGATGATACTCATATAGATTTTGCACCGAAAGTATGTCAAAAATAGGACTTTAACTGCAAAGCCGGTTGGAGCTGAAATATGAAGCTGCCGCTGCGGTCCGGCTAGCCCGTCGCGTTCCGCTCGATGTGGATGATCCTTTGTCCGCTGTGCCAGCCCCACTTATCATGTAGTGTCACATCGTTATCATGATGTCAAGGTAATGTGACACTACCATTTGGGCAAATGGGCGCCTTTGCGGAGCGAGCCTGCTTCCTGCCAGGTCGGGTCTGTAGCTTCGACTTTCGCGAAAAGCTCGTCTATCCCGCTGTCTTTTATCTATGGATACAGATTGATTTGCGGGATTACGGGGACTGGAAAATTGCCGATTATTCGGCGCGCTACCCGGCTCTGTGTCCCACCTGCAAGTTTCGTCGACTTTGGGGATACGGAGTTAATTATTAAATCCTATGATGAAATTAACTTGCAGCCGTAGAGGTTATCACAAGGGTGCACATTCTCAATCATCTCCTATCAGAATTTACCTAAGGGTTGTATAGATGTATACCATGAGAGTTCCTAGAATTGCCAAGAGAGTCGCTGCCGCCAATCCTTTCGACCATATCTTGAGATTGTTTGCTTTCAATAAAGTGCCCAGCTTATCCCAGCTAAGAATGAGCCATGATATCAGTATAAATAAAACTGCAGCAATGATGCTCACTGAGGTCCAATGGTGGCCTGTCAAATCAATTAAGAATTGTTTGAATCCCCCTGATAGATCATGAGCGATAATGATGCTCCCTGTGATAAGTACAGTTACAGCCGCAGATAGCAGGAAGGTTGCAGGTTCTTTCTTCATCTCAGACCTCCACCCTCATATTTCCGGCATTGGATACAATAGCTCCCATTAAGAACATTAGCAATACCATAATGAGAGCTAGAATAGCGGTGATCGCTACAGCACGCCTAGCGTTCGTATCCTTAAGGAGAGCATCTTGATCAATGATGCCCAAAGTCATGGAAAGGGCTATTATAATTACAGGTAAGAAGATGAATATGTGTTCCTTGACCTCCATCACAATGCTATGCGCCCAAGGCTCCGGACCTGACAAAATGATCGGCTTTGTTTGTGATCCATAGTTTGTTAAATAATTATAGCCTCCAACGATCCAACTCCCTGCAACCACTAGAAAAGCGGCCGAGTAGCTGACAATTTTAGTCCTGACAATACCTTCCTTTGTAGGATAAAGAATCTCCAGTATGATCCAGACTAAGGCAAGAACTGTCAGACCTCCTGAGATCGAATGAATGAGAACAAGAATTTTTGATCCTGAAATTACTCCATTATACAAGCCCCAACTAGCTTCTATGAACATCAAGGGTGCAAGGGCGTATCCTAGAATTTTATGAAGTCTTCTAATCCTAGTTCTATCTTTTGTAACTAAACTGGGCATTATCTGGAAGAATACGATGAGAAGAAGAAGAATTCCGAGCCTTCCGTGAATCGATGTCAGAACCGCCACTTTATGCTGCATTTCTATAAAGAGACCGTAAAGAAATGTGCCCAGGATGAAAGTTCCATAATAAATGGCAGCCTTTTTATGAAGCGGGAAGATATTTGATTGTTTGCTCTTTATCCTTCCCTTGAGCATAGACCCTGTGGCTAGCGTATAGGTCATTAAAATCAGGCCTATGATGGCAATTAAAGCATGGCCGATCCAGCTGACGTAAATTTGTGCTATTCCAGCTATAACCAACAGTATGATAAAGCCTATATACACATCCAGTTTACTCTTCACGTGGTTTGAATTTTCTGGCGTAAGGATTCCTCTTTTTGTCATTGTATTATTCATATCTCAAATAATTTAAATGTTCCCTTTTTTTACTCACATTCATAAACTGATCATGGATTTTAGCCCGGATCTTATTTATGTATGCCATACGGATTAACTAAAGCTTTTCCCAGTTACAGCCAACCTCTACCGCTACATTTTCAGAAGCCTGGCATTTATGGCCACGATCACCGTGCTGGCGCTCATGAGAATTGCGCCGATGGCAGGGCTGAGAAGTATCCCGTAGCCATAGAGGATGCCTGCTGCCAGGGGGATGGCCAAAGTGTTGTAGCTTGTAGCCCATACCAGGTTCTGGAACATTTTCGAGTAAGTTTTTTTAGATAGCAGGATGATGCTTACTACATCCCTGGGATCATTACTGACCAGAACAATATCTGCCGACTCAACAGCTACATCTGTACCAGCTCCGATGGCGATTCCAACATTAGCCTGAACTAAGGCGGGAGCATCATTGACACCGTCCCCAACCATGGCAACGACATAGTCTTTCTGAACATTCTTAATGGCCTGTGCTTTTTCATGGGGCAATACTTCGGCAAAAAAATCATCTAGCCCTAGGTCCTCAGCCACCCACCTGGCCACAAAACGATTGTCTCCTGTGAGCATCATACACTTGATGTTCATAGACTTAAGCCTTTCAATTGCCTCCTTGGATTCCTTTCTTATTATGTCGGCCAGGGCTATGGCCCCGACTGGCCTTTTTTCTTCCAGCAAGAAAACTACTGTCTTGCCCTGCCGCGTCAGCTTGTCTAACCTTTCATCCTTAAGTTCAATCGTGTTTTCTTTCAAATATCCAGGGCTTGCTACAAGCCAGCTCTTTCCCTTGATCTGCCCTTCAATCCCTTTGCCTGGTATGGCCTTGAAATCATGGATATGAATTAGCTCAACTCCTTTCTCCTTGGAGCCTCTTAAGATTCCCGCTGCAATGGGGTGTTCCGAGTTGGCTTCCAGGGATGCGGTCATTCTCAGTACTTCTGTCTCATTTAACTCAGCAAGAGCTACGATATCAGTTACGCCAAATTTGCCTTCAGTCAAAGTGCCTGTCTTGTCGAAGACCACAGCCCGGAGGTCCCTGGCGTTCTCAAACGCTGATCTATCCCGTATCAACAGACCAGCTTTAGCTGCCAATGAAGTAGAGACCGCAACCACAAGAGGGACGGCCAGGCCCAGCGCATGAGGGCACGATATTACCATTACGGTAACTGCTCTCTCGACAGCGAAAGCCGAGTCCTTGCTGTAATAAAGCCAGGCTGCAAAAGTGATAGCTCCAACGCTCAGAGATATTATTGTGAGCCAGCGAGCGGCATTATCAGCAAGATCCTGCGTTTTTGACTTGCTTTCCTGGGCTTGCCTGACCAATTCGATGACCTGGCTGAGATAAGTCTCGGAGCCAATCTTCTGGACTTCTACTGATATCGAGCCTTCTCCGTTGATGGATCCGCCTATTACGTTATCATGCACTCTTTTGGTAACTGGCTTGGATTCTCCTGTAAGCATTGATTCATTAACGCTTGTCTCCCCTTCGATCACAGATCCATCGACCGGCATCTTCTCACCTGGCTTAACCAGGACTCTGTCACCTGGTTTCAGGGTATCGACCTTAACCTCCAACGTCTGGCCATCTTTGATCAAATGTGCTTCCGATGGCATGATCTTGACCAGCTCCTCCAGGGCTCTGGAGGCCCCCAATACAGATCGCATCTCTATCCAGTGACCAAGGAGCATGATATCAATAAGTGTGGCTAACTCCCAGAAAAAGACTTCACCCCTGAGACCAAAGACCACAGCCGAACTGTAGAAATAAGCGGCACTAATAGCCACGGCTATAAGTGTCATCATCCCTATGGTCTTATCCTGGATTTCATTGAAGAATCCTTTCAGAAAAGGGTATCCGCCGTAGAAGTAAACAAAGGTGGACAATAGGAATAATACATAGATAGAGCCTGAAAACTCTAATTTAAACCGAAACAGCTCCTGAATAAAAGTAGAGAGAGCCAGGATTGGAATTGTAACAATCAGAGATATTATGAATCTTCTCTTGAAATCCTCAGTTACATGGCCTTCATGCCTGCCTCTATGTTCCTTATGAAGGCTGCCCTGTTGCAGGCCAGCCCCCATATCATTCATCTTATGCTCTGGACCTGCATCCATCTTATGGTCTTCGGCCATGCCATGCATTTCATGCTTTATATTAGTCCTTGAAGGGTCTGGCGCATCTTTCTCATCTATCATTATTATCCCCAAACATATAGGATGGCAACAGATTTAATTCTTTTTGAAAATGCCTCAAGCCGAGATGGATAGCAGAAATATGCGATCATTTATCTGGAATCTAAAACTATTATAGCTGTTTTTTTATGAGCAGAGGGGACTAAGCATTCCTGCCAGAAAATAGGGTGATGCAAATGATTGTGACCACTCCCATCAATGATTTGGTGAGCATCTATGGACTTTCAACCGATGGCATCCAAACTTTTCTCCAGGAATCTCTATCAGTGCTAGCAGGTTCTGCATGTTCGTATCCTGGGAGAGGCTTGCTCCCTCGAATCGCATATCACCGTGACGATATGCCGATCGAGCCTCCGTGCTCTCAGGATGGAGCAGCTTGGCAGTTTGCCGTGAGGTCTTTGGCTATCCCCCGATGGCCAGCCCCGCTTATCCTATAGTGTCACATCTTTACCATGATTCCGGGGTAATGTGACACTACTATTTGGCAAATGGCCAGAGGCCAGCGTTCGCAGACCACATTTTGAACATTAAAGGCTCAGCAAGGAACTGTCGGATTAAATGCCCGAATCTATTTAAATATACGCGCGTAATTGTTGCAGTCATGACTGTTAACCAGAGTTTGCTTGACCTTTTAAAGCCATCTGCACCAGGAGAAGAAAAAAAATGGTATGAGGTCGAACCGGCTGAGGGACACAGATTCCTAAGTGAGGTGTTACAGCTACGAAATAGGCGCGAGATCCTGAAGTTCATTGGCCTAGGTATTAAGACCAAGGGGGAGATAGTGAGAGACTTCGGATTGAACGAGAGCGTGGCCGAAGTGCACCTCGTCCTCTTGGAAAAGGCTATGGTAATAGAAAAGGTTGGCGACGGGTATAGATCGACTCCTGTTGGTATTGCCTACTTAAAGAACTTTGAGGATTTTGGGTCGTGTACTTCTTTAACTGAAATATTTTAATACTACCTCATTGTATAATTGACTTGGGGTAGCGATGGAGTCAAGTCTCGATTTGTCAAAGTTTTGGTGCTGGCAGAATGATTGTACTGAT
>Ga0074195_1002716_pt1 | contig 18741 bp, 23 predicted proteins | sample EPASupsiteHSE623_FD_64525 | JGI IMG/M metagenome (GOLD analysis project Ga0074195, IMG submission 64525) | Bioremediated contaminated groundwater from EPA Superfund site, New Mexico - Sample HSE6-23 | ecosystem: Environmental > Aquatic > Deep subsurface > Groundwater > Contaminated ...
ATATCACTGAGTTTTTGGCGAAGTTCTTCAATAATCTTCTGATCACTGCGATCACGCTGCTTTTTCGGTGAAAGCTCTGTTAAGATGTTAATCTTGCTGGCAGTTGCCACACTGTATGTTTGTTTAACTTCTGGCAGACTGCGAATGGCTTGAAGCATGTTATCTGTTATCTCGCCAGCCATATTTACACTCATGCCGGGATCAACAACAGCCGCGACGGTAAATTCTCCATTATCGGCATCAGGGATAAACGTTGCACCCAAGAAAGGCAATAACCCGAGGCTTCCTATAAACAAACCGCCTGCCACTAGCATGACTTTGCGACGCTGCCCTAAAGCCTTACGCAAAAATTCTCCATAGTTGACAGTTAACTCATCAAACTTAGCATTCCACTTATGCCAGGCGGCTCCCAGTTTAGTTTTGTCTGTAATTTCCGTGTGTTTTAGGTACTTAGCCGAAAGCATAGGTGTCAGGGTAAATGCCACAAACAAAGACACCAGCACACTGGCTGCCACCGTAATGCCAAACTCTTTGAAGAACTGACCCACAATACCATTCATCATGCCAACAGGTAAGAATACGGCAACAAGACTGAAGGTAGTGGCCATAACAGCAAGACCAATCTCCGAAGTTCCCTCCAGTGCGGCAGTCACTTTGTCTTTACCCATTTCCAAATGGCGCACGATATTCTCGATAACCACAATGGCATCGTCTATCAATAAACCAACAGCCAAAGACAATGCCAGCAGCGACATGGTATTGAGTGTAAAGTTCAAGGCCTTCATAACCAGGAAAGCGGCAATAACCGAAACCGGAATGGCAATGCCACTGATGATGGTGCTTCGCCAGTTACCAAGGAACAAAAACACAATAGCAACCGCTAACATACCACCAACTATTAGGTTGAACTCAACATCCTCTACCGATTCTTTAATGGTTTTCGAGTTATCGCGTACCACAACTAAATCAATCCCCGGCGGCATTTCCTTCTTAATGCTGTCCAGTTGTTTTTTTACATCACCTACAACTTGTACAGTATTGCTGCCTGACTGCTTCATAATGTCAAGGCCAAGCGCCGGTTTATCATTAAGCTTGGTAATGGTTGCTACCTCTTCTGTCGTATCCTTGATAGCAGCAATATTTTTCACATAAAGAGTTACACCGTCACGCTGAGCAACAGCAATATTGAGAAACTGATTAGTATCCTTTATACTGCCTACCGCTCTAAGGTCAGTCTCTCTCCGGCCATCAGTAACTTTACCTCCGGGGGAATCAATGTTTTCACTGCGCAGACTATTAAGGACTTCCGGGATAGTAAGACTGTACGCCGACATTTGATTACTGTCTAATCTTATTTGAATCTCGCGGTTTAGGCCACCTTTTACATCTACAGAAGCAACCCCGTTGACGGCTTTTAGCCGTTTGGTTATTATATCTTCAGCCAGCACAGTAAGTTCCCGCTGGGTGGCATCACCGGTTACGGCAATCGAAATAATCGGAGTGTCTGCAGGGTCAAAGCGAGCAATAATCGGCGCCTTCGCCCCTTCCGGCAAATTAGCCTGCACACGTCCTAGTTTATCCCTTACATTTTGCGCGGCAGCGTCGGCATTTGTTTCCATAGTAAATTGAATAACTGTTGTGGAAACTCCCTCACTTATGGTTGACGTTACATGATCTACACCGGCGACTTCACTGACTGCTTCTTCTATTTCCTGGGTAACTTTTGCTTCTACTTGTTCCGGTGCCGCGCCGGGATATTGAACGGTTACGGCAACAACAGGCATTTCCACGCTGGGATATTGATCTACAGGCAGAGAAATATAGCTAACCAAGCCTAACACTACCAGCGCTAAGATCATCACCGTAGCAAATACCGGACGCTTTACGCTAATTTCTGTAAGCTTCATGTTTATTCCCCTAATCTATGATGTTACGCGAACAGCGTCTCCATCTTTAATACGGCTGGTACCTGTGATAATAACCTGTGCTCCAGGCTCCAAACCACTTTTGATTGCTATTGTGCTGCCGGTTACCTCGCCTATTTCAATTTGATGGCGGACAGCCTTGCCGTTTTCTGCAGTAAATACATAATATATTCCCTGCTTTTGCACAACAGCCGACTGTGGAACAGTAAGCACAGATACACTAGCGCCGGTTGTCAGTTCTACCTTAGCAAACATGCCTGGCTTTAAACCGGCATCCTCATTATCAATTCTAATTTTGGTCTTAAACATCCGGCTGGCTGATCCAGCTTCAGGATTTATCGTTTCAACCGTACCGTCAAAAATTTTATCCGGATAGGCATCTACCGTAACATTGGCTTTTTGTCCGACTTTGACCCTTCCCAGGTCTTTTTGTTCAACATTAATCACCGCAAAAACCTGATTAATGTCCTGCACTACCATGAGTGCGGCTCCGGGGGAAACCACCTGGCCGATAGTGGCGTTTTTATTGGCCACCACACCATCGACAGGTGAGCTGATTATCCCATAACCATATTGCTGTTCGGCACTGCTTTGCGTAGCTTGTGCGCTTGACACATCAGCTTCTGCCGTTTTTAATTTAGCTCTGATATTATCTAACTGCTGTTCCGAGATAGCGCCTTTGTCGAATAGGCGCTGGTAACGGTTGTAATCATTCAGCGCCAATTCATAGTTAATTTGGGCCTTACCTACGGCATCGCCGGCTTGTCTAACTGAGTTTGCCAGTTCGACTGCTTCCAGCTTGATCAAAGGATCTCCAACTTTGACGGCTTGCCCTTCTTCCACCAGCACTTGTTCAATCCTGCCGGCAATTTTAGCACTCACGGCTGCTGCTGTTTTGCCTTCAACTGAGCCGTTGAACATGAGGCTAGGTACAGCATCAACATATCCAGCTTCCACTACTTTCACGCTGAGTCCACTATCAACAGTTTTTGCCTCATTTTTGCCAAATGCAAAAACACCACTGCGGACAGCCAGCGTAATAGCTACTACCAGTATCACCGGAACTATCCAGTATTTTGGCTTCCACTTGTTCATCAAACAAACCTCCATAAAAAATTTAACTAAAGTGATAGCTGGGCATACCTACCAGTCGGTATGTTAATAGCGAAAAAAACATTTCGCTGCGTCTCCCCCAAAAGCATAGTTGCAAAGCAACTATGCAGCTATTAATTGCCACATACTTTCCATCATGCGCGTACGCATCTCCGGCGACTGAAAAGAACGTCCCAGCGCTAACTGACCGTTAACCATTGCCATAATCGAAGCTGCCAGCGAATAACTGTCAAGGCCGCGCCTCAATTCGCCCGCTTCTATAGCAGCCTCAATTTTTCCGGCAAACACTTCACAAATGGTTACACGTCCTTGTTCCATTCGCTCTTGAATATCAGGAAACTTACCCATAATCTCAATCACAAAATGCGCACAATCAACCCGGCAGTCTCCCTCGACTCCCAACAGGTCTTTGGCGTAGTGCTCCAGTGTCTTTTCCACCAGCAATGCAGCAAGTACTTCCCTGGTACTATATTTATTACTCAGCAACTCGGCATATTTACTCTCCAGCCGTTCAAGCAAATAATGCATACCTATCTGCAATAAATCATCCTTGCTGGAAAAATAATGATAGATTCCGCCCTTAGTGATCCCTACTTCCTTGGCCACATCAATAAGCGAAACCGAATTATAGCCTCGCGTTACAAACAGCCGCAAAGCTGCATTAATAATATTGGTTTTTGTCACGCCACCACACTCCCTGTTTAACAGCATACCTACCAGTCGGTATGTTGTTATTATTACTTATCACCGCTATTTTGTCAATATGAATCTATCACTTTGGCAGTTCAGCTATTTTGCCTTAAACACTTTGCGAATCCGGTTAACTGCCACCAATAATAACATCACCATATTTGCTTAGTAAGCCCATCTCCACAGCCCCTCCCCATGTTACCTGCCGGCGTTTGCCAACCGGCTATATACAAGCAAAAAATAGATAACCATCGCATAATTTTGCGATGGTTATCTTAGCTCTAACAGAAAGTAAATTTTTTCATCTTACTTTTTGTCTATTTTCAAACTACGCCAAAGCACTTCCAAAAACTTTTGCCTTGTAAATGGTTTTACGACAAAGCCGTCAACGCCAAAACCAAGGGCTACCTTTACGGTGTGCACGTCATTATTGGAACTGCAGATAATAATCTTAGAATTAGGAGACAGCAGTTTAATATCCTTGAGTGCCTCCAATCCATCCTTTTTCGGCATGACAACATCTAATGTAATAATATCATACTTTGTACCTGAAGGCAGCATTTTTAGTTTATTGATAGCATCCAGTCCATCTTCCGCTTCCTCAACCATGGTTACTCCCAACTCACGCAAATGAGAAATAATAAAATCCCGGCTGACTTTGGAATCATCAACAACTAATGCGCGCACGACTATACCACCTTCTCTAACGGTACTATCTATAATGTAAAAAATGCTATGGCAATAACAGTAATGGTTTGGGAAAAATATTCATCAAACGGCTGCGACTGTAAAAAGCTTAGAATAACTGTATCAATATATATAGTATCCCTGCAAAGACTGCAATACTCCCTTTTAACGGCCATACGCGATTTCCCGAATTGCCTGATTGCGACGTAACAACTTCTGGCTCTCTTATCATACTAATCACTCCTATATAATATGTGAAAATAATAATTAACGATAATCACTATTAATTAGTTTTTATTTAAGTATAACTAATTTGTTCTTTTTTGGCAAGCTTTGTCAAAAAAACTATTATTCTGTCGCTATACTCCTCCAAACTTTACCTGGAGCAGATGAAATGCATACGGGAACACTAATCATGGAGGTGATAACATGCGCAAAAAAACACAAATACAATCCTATGCCAGCGAATATGCTATGAGCGCAGGCGATAATGCCTTATCGCGCAAACAAATTAATCAATCTATAGTATCTGAGGCAATGACAAACGAGCACAAACACCGGGAAGCATTTGAACAGTCCTTAAACAGCAAGGCAGAAGGCTAGCCGCCTTCTCTATCTAACGCTGCTGCCATGTCCGAAACGTCTTGATTTTATGCAGCAAATCCTGGGGATTACCGTCAAAAGTCAGTGCCCGGTCATCAACATATACAATCGCCGGCGGCTTATGGGCCAGTACCTCATCCACAGTTATATTGTGCTTTGCTAACCAAGCTTTTACTGCATCAAGACCACCTTCCTGAAAACAGCGAGTTGAAACAACCACAACCTTATAATTCTTGCGTATATCGACAATAGCTTCCTTAATTCCATCAACCGGCGGATCGGGTATTACCGCTACCCCTTTCCAACCACTAGTATAGCTGTGAATTACACCGTCAAAGTCCAGTACTACTGTTCTGGCCATACAACTCACCTCAATGTAATACCATAACCAATAGTTTAATAAATATTACTGTACACTATAAAACAATTCAAATAGTTGCGTGTTATACTACAGCTAACGATCATTTAGGAGTAGAAAATTGAACAACATAAACCTCACTGTAACAACTAAAACTGAATTAATTAAACGCATCCAAACCTTCCTGCTAAATGAAACAAAGCTGGAGTTAAACGAATTTCAGGCTTCCTGGCTGCTTGATACCATTTTGGCCGATATTGGCAGCACCCTGTATACGCAAGCTCTTGATCAGAGCCGTTATGAAATACTACAACAATTAGAAAAGATACTGGGAATCGAAAAATCGCCTCTGCAGTGAGGTGATTTTTTTGATTCATTTACCCTTTGCAAGCGCACTCTAGCGCAGTTATTTGCTATAATATACTATATACTTTTGAATTGCCTTTGAATTATAAATGGCGACTTAAATCAGACGATTTTGAACGCCGCCAGATTTAGTCAAATTATCAGTCAATTAGCCACTCACCTATACTCGCAGGAGTATACTCCTGCTTGTTGAATATGGGGATCTTAGAGCGGGTTATTCATCGGGTAAACCAAGCTCAGTCTTGTTTATAAAATGTTTTATACAGGGAGGCATATAATGCATATCACAGGAGAACAAAAAATACTGGCTGTACTTGCGCATTTGGCCTATTTATTCGGAGGATTAGGATTTATAGTTGCTCCACTTATCATATTTTTACTAAAAAAGGACGATCCGTTTGTGCAGGAACACGCCAAACAAGCACTGGTTGCTCATATCGTCATTGCAGTAATTTCCGCGTTAACAGGATTGCTGAGCCTAATACTTATTGGGCTGCTGCTTTTGCCTATACTGGCACTACTCTGTGTACTTCTGTTCATAACCTCCATTATCGCTGCGATAAAAGCAATTGACGGTCAACCTTATGAATATCCGCTCGTCCAAAAACTTGTCCGCAAGTTTTAACCAGCAATAAGGTAAATGGAGACTTAATTCAGCTGGCGTTTTAACGCCGCCTGAATTCTAGTCGGTATTATCCAGGGACTTAGCCGCTCTTACTCCCGCTTGTATAAGTGGGAGTCTTAGAGCGGGTTGGTCATCGAAAAAATACCCACCAAGTATTAGCGGAATTTCCGTAATGCCTGGTGGGTATTGTGCATGTTCAACAAAACGACCGGTTATCTCTTATAGTAACTGTGACGGATTATCGATTAATCCACACAGCTTATTTGCTAAAGTATCTTTCAAGAAGGCCTTTAAAAGCAGCGCCATGGCGAGCTTCATCTTTACACATTTCGTGAACGGTATCATGAATGGCATCCAAATTAAGTTGTTTAGCTCTTTTAGCAAGATCGAGTTTGCCCTGGCATGCGCCATGTTCGGCATCTACGCGCAGTTCGAGATTTTTCTTAGTAGAGGCAAATACCACTTCACCAAGCAACTCTGCGAATTTAGCAGCATGTTCAGCTTCTTCAAAAGCGATACGCTTGTAAGCTTCTGCTACTTCCGGATACCCTTCGCGGTCAGCCTGGCGGCTCATGGCCAAATACATGCCTACCTCAGTACATTCACCGGTAAAGTTCATTTTTAATCCTTCAATAATCTCAGGGTCAACGCCGGCTGCAACTCCGATCCGATGCTCGTCTGCCCAAGCCAATCCGGCAACTTGCTCAGTAAATTTAGCTGCAGGCGCCTTACATTGCGGACATGCGTCCGGAGCAGAATCACCTTCATGAACATAACCACAAATTGTACATACAAACTTTTTCATTATACTCTCTCCTTTGGATAACCATTTCTAATTAATAACTATTATTAATATAGTAAATTTTTCTTTCTTTGTCAATGCTTTTTGCTGAAAAAATTTAAAAGTCTTTACCTACAATGCTAAATATTACCCCGCCGACAATCAAAATTGCCCCAAAAACAAAGTTTACAGTGATGTTTTCCCCTAAAAAAATCCCACCAAGCAAAACGGCGACCATTGGCTGCAGCGGATAAAACAGCGAACAAGTTCCGGCCTCTATCATCGACAAACTTTTGTTCCAGAGCACATGGGACAATGCTGTACAAACCAGGCCGATGTACAACATCGAAAGTACAACACTGCCATCAAATTGCACCTTAGAACTCACATTGAGTTCCCATATAGAAAACGGCATTGTGCATATAGCTGCAATAATAATTGCATAAGTGGTAATTTGAAGCGGATCATATTTTTGTGTAATTTTTCTCACAACCACAGATACCCACGACCATAAAATTACCGAAAATATCGAGATGCCGACTCCCCACATCTGCCCGTGTCCATCTATCCCGCCAACAATAATATAGACACCGGTAATTGCCAATACACCGCAGACAATCTTTTTCAGTGTTAATCTTTCTTTTAGAATTATCACAGCAAATAGCATAATCATAACCGGATTTATCGAATTAACCAGCGACGCCAGCGAGGCATTGGTCAGTTTGGTTCCTAACAGTTGTGTTGCCATAGACACAAAATAACCGAGAAAACCGATTAAGAACACATACTTATAATCCTGCTGTTGAATAGCTTTCAGCTTTCTTTGCTTTAGGATAAAATAGAGGACAGTGCCTGCAATAACATATCTTATAAATGAAACTGTAACCACCGGAATTTTGTCTAACACAAATTTACTGATAACATACAAACTGCCCCAGGCAAAAAAAGTGATCAGAAGATATATATAAGCCATTTTGTTTTTGGAAAAAGAACTCATGCTAAAACTCCCTGATATATACAAGATATACAGCTACCCTATTATTGTAAAGCCAACCCTGCCTGGATGCAATTTAGCAAAAAGAAAATATATATACATAGAAAATTATATTTGCTACAATAATAATAGAAACAGTTGCAAGGGGGGAGTTTAGATGAGGCCTTCTTTTCTCAATACCATTGAAAAATCCCTAGACACAATGCACTTCCTCTATCGCGCTACCCCATTTATTCTCGGGATTTGTTTTGTGATAGCGCTGCTGATTTGCTCGATAGTGATATTTTCCTTATTGGGAAACTAATCTAGTCTGTTAGTTCATACAGAAAACCTGCCTATAAAGGCAGGTTTATATTTTTTACTCAATAACTAACCCCACACATCCTAGTCGCCTCTCTGCTGCTGATACCCAAGTGCTTTGCTGCGAATCAGATTTCCCCCTTCGCCTTTTGCCGTACCCGGCAAAAACCACAAATCCCAACGTTCACAAGTAGTAGCCGGACCGTAGTCGTCAAGATCGGCTGCTTCCGCATGGGTCATGACCCGTTCAATATCAACCGACAAATCTAAGATTTTACACAACACAGCAACGATCTGTGCCATAGCTTCAACCTGCTGTTCAGTTGGCGGTTCTGTCCCAAGATCATTGGTATTGGCATTATAACAACACGCTAAGGCAATACCAATCGCTCCGGTGTTGCGTCGCCAAGTATGCGCCTTAGTTTCAGCCAGATCATTAGTACTAACATAAATGCCGCCATCATAATCAATGTTAATATGATAATCGTTAAAAAACTGCCCGTAATGACCGGCCGACCAATGCAAATACAGGGTAACATCACGTCCTACCGATTGAGCTTTTTGCCAAACAGCCGCCTTGCTGTTTATGGCAAGCTGTTTTACTTGTTCCAAGCTAACGTAGTTCACGCCAATTCCTCCCTTGCTTTATTTTGGCCAACTGTATCATCTGATGTCTTTTTCTCTGCCGGGATACTCTCCCGGCAGTGTATTTTTCGTGCTGTCAATCAACCACTTTAAAAGTCCAACCAATCCTGTACCCATAGCACTCATTCCCTGCCAGCAGGAAAATATATCAAAGTGCATCCCATATAGAGCATTAGCATAATAACCGACTCCCCAGGAAAACATGACAAACATTCCGCTCAATAAGCCAAATGCCATGCAGATAACGGCAATATTTTGTTCCAGCCATTTCATCATTTGCGCCTCCATGCCAGTTAATCCCCTCACAATATATGCACAACTTAACTATGATATTATTCAGTGAACGCCTGATATGAACAGAGGTTACTCTAGCCAGACAAAAATAAAAAAGCTTTGGATATAGTCCAAAGCTTTACGTCTTATGTCATGCCAATATAAGTTGGTTATTGCGCTATACGCTTGCCGTCCCAATCGCCCCAAGCGTCATCGTCGTCATACCGCCATTGACCATGGAATGCATTACCGGCCACATTCATTTCAAACACCATTTCGCCTTGGCTATTGGATTGAACCCATCTTCCAATAAGCTTTTTTCCAACCACCTTGGCCTCAATACGACCTTCATTATAATCATAGGTACCCTTAACAGTATCACCTGTCTGCACCAGCTTCATTCTGTTCCAATCAGTCTCCCATGCACCAGTCCAATTGACAGGTGCCGCCAGTAAAACCGAGCACTGCGCAAGTAACACCAAGCTGATTATCAAACTGGTTACGATTTTTTTCATATACTTCCCCTCCATAACATTGTAATGGCAATCGCTGCCCCAGATGCCGTACTCTCTTACATAATAGCGAAAATCGCGGGAGTCATATACCCAAAAATTGCTTTTTTAGTACAAATCTTGCTCCCAGAAGGAAAAACTTACCTAAGCCGAATTGATTGCAGGTAAGTTCTCTTTATCTGATAACTAGAAATTGAGACAGCATAAAAATGCTGTCTCAATTCTAGTCTCCATTATTTTTGCCCAATCAGCTTGCGATATTGCGAAGGCGTCATTCCTACCTTTTCCTTAAATACCCCCGCATAATTGCCACTGTAATCTACGCCGCATGCTGAAAATGCTTCACTCACAGAAAGACTTGTATCGCAAAGTTTATCTTTAATCATCCTTATCTTAATATCCTGGTAGTATTTGAAAGGGGTTACCGCAGTGTCCTTTTTGAACAAACGCGCAAAATGATGTTTGCTTAAATTCACGGCCTGCGCTATTTTGTTCAAGTCAAATTCCTCACCCCAATTCTCTTCTATGTATTTTTTTGCCATCAGCGTCTTTGCTGCATTATCATAGCGTCTAGCAGTAATAAAAACATGCACCACATATGCCAGTTGATTATTGTCAGCAAAGATGGGAAAGCAGGTAACGTTTTGAAAACTGATTTCCGCACAAATTTCCTCTGAGCCAAATTTGCGCAGGAGATTTTGGATAGGCATAACCAAATCATAAAAATGAACAGTCTCACCCTGGAAGGATTTTAAAATCTGGTTTCGCGTATCTTCTCCCCAAAGATCAATAATCGGATCTTTCAGTACATTAAACACACCAACAACTTTATCTTTTGAAGGTATATGCATTACGTTTAAACAGGCTTGGTTGGTTAACACCAGCGTGCCGTCAGGCACATATACGTGAATTGGATAAGGAAAACACTCAATAATTTTTGCAAGCATATCTTTCTTATCTGCCAAGGGACGGATAGTTTTTACAATATCTGCTTGTTTTTCTTTATTGCTGTCACTTGGTTTAGCTGCATCCTTAAGGATAATCCATGATTTTCCAAGTTCGGCAGCTTCTTGCAGCAAACCCTTATTGCACAGATATTGTACGCGTCTTACAGATACGCCCCATTTTTCCGCCGCTTGCTGCACTGTCATATATTCCATATGTATCTCCTTGTCCGAAGATAAATGTAGACTTAATTGAGACGGCAATTTTATTGCCGCCTGAATTGTAGTCATCGGATAAATTATTATAATTTTATTAATTTTAATACGTACCAGCGTACAATGCAAGAGAAAGGCGGAATGCTAAACCCAACTGATACGTTTTTATAACGGATATGCTACCGGTTTAACGATTAACAAATTTCATTATATCTATATATATATCTATAAACATCGACAAATTTAGCAAAAAATGTATGGTAGCATAATTCCAGTGAGAATATTTAAATAGGAGGATCCCTATGAAAAAAATTCTTTTCATCACAACATTGTTACTATTTGCCCTATCGGCAATTTCTCTGGCAAGCCCCGCAACAGACTACTCAAAAGGTAAAGTTGCCCTAGACATCAGCTTGCACCCATCTGCTGATATAACTGAATCAAGGCCAATATTCTCTTTACACCCGAACGGTAAAAATGGCAATTTAGACATTGGCGCTACTATTGGTTTAGGCGGAAAATTTGCATTCCAATACAAAAACATCAACATAAAAACTAAAGACTATAGCCTAGGCGGTCCATTCCTTTACAAAGAAGAATTGTCCGCAAAAGAATATAATATCTTGTATAAAATCGATAAAAACTTTTCAGCATTTGCCGGCATAACCAATGCAAAATATGATCTTACTTTTGTTAATTTTAACGAAACACTGTCCGGCAAAGGCATAACCGGATTTCAGGTTGGCGTTATCGGTACGGCTGAGATAGGGAAAAACCTTAATGCTTACGGTGTATTTGGAGCTGGCGATAAAATAACCAGTTATGAATTCGGCATAGGTTATGAATTAGATAAAAACACCGAGTTTAATTTATTTTATAAAGATACGAAATATAAGGAATTAGAACTCGGCAACCTTTCTTTCTTTAAAATTGATTATACCGTTAAGGGTCTCGGTTACGGCGTAACACTTAAATTCTAAATATATTAACTCATTATTACCCCAGACAAACTTTATTCCACCTTAAGTTTTATTCAAGCCCAGGGGACTTTATACAGTCTGCAAAAAACTTGTCACTCTACCAAATACAAAACCCACTCAAATTCTGAGTGGGTTATTTTGTGCAGTTTTCTTTCTGAGTTCAACTTCCTGTAAATTCTCAAGAATTCGAGACAGTTCCTCTAAAAATCCAGGGGTATCCTTTTTCTTTAAATTTAAATCTTCGGTACTAACAGACATATTGTCCACCACTACCACTCCTTGTTCTTTTGCTGCCACCAACGTCATAATACTGCAATATTATGACAAAATCATGACAGCCTCAAACAAAAAGCCCACTCCCAGCTATAAACTGAAAGTGGACTAGTTACTTACCTATTACTACTCTTTTACTAACTCACTACCCAAAATAAGAGCCTTTTGGTTAACTTCCTCTGTTCCTTTAGGAACGCGGGCCAATACGGCTTTGGTTAGTGATTCCATGGATACTACGCCGGTTATTTTCACAATAGCGCCCAAGGCCACTATGTTGGCGAAAAGGGCTTTACCAAGACCATCTTGTGCAGTTTGGGTAATAGGAAGTTCAAATACTTTCTTGAACTTTCTATCTGGCAGCTGGCTGACAAACATGCTGTCAGTTATCAGTATGCCTTCCTCGGTACAGTCAGTAGTGTATTTCTTGCAAGCTTCCTGACTCATGGCGAGCACAACATCAGGTATGGTGATTTTTGGATAGTGGATAACCTTATCGGAAATAATTACTTCTGATTTGCTGGAACCACCGCGGGCTTCCGGGCCATAAGATTGGGATTGTATAGCATTTTTCCCATCCATCAATGCGGCTTCTGCCAGAATTATCCCGCCCAGAATCAGGCCTTGTCCGCCAGTTCCGGATAAACGAAGTTGTTTCATGTTATTTCGCTCCTTTCTGGGCTTTAGCGATTACTTTGTCATATTCAGCCACATATTCGGGAGCGGTTTTTTTGTATAACACACCGATTGGGAACTTGTCCTCTTTTTGTTCGTCTGATAGTTTTTCATAAGCGGCAAGCATAACGCCATGTTCTTTTTGCCATTTCATCATAGCAGGAGCCGCTCCCAGTTTGTTCTGGCGACCATAGGAGATCGGGCAGGCGGTGATTGCTTCGATAATGCTGAAGCCTTCGTGCTGGATGCCTTGGGCAATCAAATCAGCCAAGAGCTGGGTGTGGAAGGTGGTTGCCCGGGCGATAAAAGTGGCACCGGCGCCCTTGGCTAGTTCAGTTACATCAAACGCCCGGTCCACCGTTCCATATGGGGCGGTTGTTGCTTTGGAATTTGTTGGGGTTAATGGTGAATACTGACCGCCGGTCATACCATAGATATTGTTGTTGTACAGCACTACTGTCAGATCGATATTACGTCTGGCAGCATGAATAAAATGGTTGCCGCCGATCGCGGTTGCGTCACCATCACCGGTAACTACAATTACTTTAAGACGAGGTTCGGCAAGCTTGACACCGGTAGCAACCGGCAATGCGCGGCCATGCGCGGAATGGACGGTATTGAAATCAAGGTAGCCTGATGCCCGGCTTGAACAACCTATACCAGATACCACTGCAATGTCGTCTTTTTCAAACGCAAGTTTATCAATGGCTTTTACGATTGCCCCTGTAACTATGCCGTTGCCGCAGCCCGGACACCATATATGCGGAAGTCTTCCGGGGCGGAAATACTTTTCTATCATCTGTTCCATTTCCATCTACTGAACAATCCTCCTTGCAATACTTATTTCAGTCCTTCAATTGTGGCCAGCAGTTCAGCCGGAGTAATGGCCTCGCTGTTATATTTTGCATGCAGTGTTACCGGTACTTTGCCGGCAACAGCCCGCTCAACTTCGATAACATATTGTCCTTGGTTCATTTCAGCTACAACGATGTGTTTTACTTTACCGGCAACTTCTTTAATTTGTTTTGTCGGGAAAGGCCACATGGTTATTGGACGGAAAAGGCCGACTTTAATGCCTTTGCTGCGAGCTTCATCAATAGCGGCATAGGCTGTACGAGCACTGCCGCCATAAGCTACTACGGCAATTTCAGCATCTTCCATAAGGTAATTTTCATAAAGAACAATTTCGTCTAAATTATTATTGATTTTGTCTTGCAGACGGTCAAGGCATTTTTGCGTTGCTGCCGGCGAACCGTCAGGGAAACCAGATTCGTCATGGACAAGTCCTGTTACATGCCACCGGTAGCCTTTGCCAAACGGAGCCATTGCCGGAACCAAATCAGCATCAGGCTTATAAGCCTTGTATTCCTCCGGAGAAACTGCAGGAAGCTTGCGCTGCGGTTTAACCAGTGCGTCATAAGAATCAGGCAATTCAATGCGCTCGCGCATATGACCAACAACTTCGTCAAGCAGCAGGATAACCGGAATACGATACTTTTCGGACATCTCATACGCTTTAATGGTCAACTCAAAACATTCGGGTACCGTGCTGGGAGTTAACGCAATGATGGAATGATCACCATGGGTGCCCCAGCGCGCCTGCATAACATCACCTTGAGCCGGTGCTGTCGGTTGGCCGGTGGAAGGACCCATACGCTGTACATTTACAATAACCATAGGAATCTCCGCGATACAGGCATATCCGATCAATTCCTGTTTAAGCGAAAATCCCGGGCCGCTTGTTGCTGTCATTACTTTTTTGCCGGCAAGCGAGGCACCGATGATAACTCCAATCCCGGCAATCTCATCTTCCATTTGGATAAACTTGCCGCCATTAGCCGGCAGCATTTTGGCCAGAGACTCGGCCACTTCGGTTGAAGGTGTAATGGGATAGCCACCAAAAAACGATACACCGGCAGCAATTGCACCTTCAGCCACAGCTTGGTTGCCCTGCATAAGACTAACTCTTGACACGTTATTCACTCCCCCTACTATTTTTGTACAAAGATGGCGAAGTCAGGGCAACGCATTTCGCACTGACGACATACTATACAGTCTTTTTCATTGACAACTTCAACTTTTTGCAATTGATTAACAGTTAATACCTGTTTGGGGCAAAACTCAACGCAAATACCACAGCCCTTACAGCGATTCTCGTGTACTTTAAAGCTCATGTCTAGTCCACCTCACTAACGTTAATTACACTATGAATTATATCAATCAAGCAATTATACGTAAAATATCAGTTTCGCAATATTACTATACCTAAAAAGTATAATAATATTGACTAGCGTGTCAATATCAAATATTATATTAATTATACTTGTCAGGAGGAAATTTGATGGACATTCGCGATATACAATACTTTTTGGCCATAGCCGAAGAAGGCAATATATCGGCTGCCGCCAAACGCTTACATATGGCCCAGCCGCCGTTAAGCCGGCAAATCAAAAAGCTCGAAGACCAATTAGGTGTTCAGCTAATGGAACGTGGCAAACGGAAAATTAAACTAACAGCCGCCGGGCATTTACTACGCAAGCGCGCTGAGCAAATTGCCGAATTGCTTAATACGACTACCAAAGAGCTCCTCGATTTTGACACAGGAATACGCGGCATTCTTTCTATCGGAGCAGTTACCGCCTCCGGCGCAACCTTACTTCCCAATTTCATAAAAACGTTCCGCAGTCTTTATCCCAATGTCACCTTCCGGATACGCGAAGGCGAAACCAGCCGTATCACCGAGCTTCTGGATAGAGGCATTGTCGATTTGGGAATGGTACGGACTCCCTTTGACACCAATATTTACGAATCTATTAATCTCCCCAATGAGCCATTGGTGATTGTCTACAGTCCAGACCACCCGCACATGAAAAATATATCCACACCTACAGTTAACCTAATTGACCTGGAAAACAAGCCGCTGATGATTCATCGCAAGTTTGAAAATCAGTTAACGGCCTACTGTCATCAAGCTGGCTTTTCTCCTTATATCCTCTGTGAAAGTGATGATGTTATGCCCATACTTGCCTGGGCCGATGCAAATATCGGGGTTGCGGTTGTGCCACGCTCAGCCGTAGGCCTCATTCCCCGCACCAATTTAATTACTAAAGAAATCACCAATCCTGCGCTGGAAACCACTGCCGCTATTATCTGGGTCCGCAATCGCTATATGTCGGCAACAGCGCTTCATTTCTTGAACTTGTTTATGGCTGGCAATATGCCGTCGTCTCCATCGTCCGAGTTTTAACCACAGAATACCGTACATTGCAAAACGGCGTAGTGTACAGACTTTACATCCACTAATCTTATTGCTACCAACTTTAAATTTATATCATAAGACACTACTCCGAAAATACTTCCAAACGAAATAGGCACTCTATGCTTCTTCAGATAATAAAAACATCGGCCGAATACTCTTCTTATTGCCAGAGTCAGCCGATGAACGGTTTGTATTATAAATAGATTTCTTACCATTATCTAAGGTATATAAACTTTGCTCAGGTCATTACCCAAAAACTCTCTCGTTATAATTTACTGTTCCCATCAACAAACGATAAATACTTATCTGCAATGATGCGCAATGCACAGATTATTGATTTTCTTGCTGTCCCTTGATATCTTGCATTAATTAGAGCAATCATTTCTGTTAGATCACTTCTTAAGCTTTTTCCCACTAGCAACTCTCTTACAAACCGTTCTGCCAAACGTGTTGACAGCGTACATTCAGACTCAAGTATCGTTCCTTTTTCCAAATCCACAACAACTACCAAAGCCATCACCTTATAAATCTCACTCGAAACAGTCCCAGATGGTAATTGCGCATATCCAGAAAATATAACTGTATCTTTTTCCACAATTCTACCTCCATATATTATTCTGAGTAATTATACTTTTTTTATCCGATAACTAACCCGTTCTAATACTCCCGTCCTTGTAGGCGGGAGTATTACCCCTACGGGCACAGGCGAACGGCTAAGTCCCTGGATAATTCGACTAAGCTTCAGGTGGAGTTAAAACCCCATCTGAAGCAAGTCTCATTTATAAACAAAGGGCTACCAATAGGTAACCCCAAAATCATAAATTTTATTGTAAAAATAAGCCGAACAGCACTGTTCGGCTTATTTTTTACATTACAATCTATAAACCAAGAATTCCAAAGAAGAGCCAGCATACAATTCCGCTGACAACAGCCATTGATAACCCCCAAATGAGGAGATTACGGAATAGTTTTGCTTTATCTTCATGCTCCCCGGCACAAGCAATACACAATGCGCCCATAGTGGAGAGAGGAGCCGTATCCACAAGGTGAGAACCAACGTTGATAGAGGTAATCATGGCTATTGGATTTCCTCCACCTATTTCATTAATCAAGCCTGGAACCATCGGGAGGAACATAGGCATAACCACACCGGAAGAACTAGAGTAAGCGGAAAGAAGCCCCGTGATTAATCCTAACCAACCATTAACAGTCACTGGGTTAGAGATCGAGCCGATTACCTTTACCAAGAAGTTAAGTCCACCAGACTGATCCATCACATCAATCAGTACTGACACACCGCAAACCATCATGATAACGCCCCAAGGCATCACTTTGACAGCCGCCTTGCTGTCACCAGCCCCTAACAGCATCATAACCGAAGATAAGATAAAGGCGACCGTACCCACGTTAGCCAACAAATTTAGAACGGCTTTAGAAAATAAACTCTTGAACGCCGGAAGTCCCGGAAGTACAACTAGTAAAATCAGAACGGCTACCGATACCAGAGTTATAATCTGATTGCGATTAAAGGGTTCTGGTTTAGGGGCGAGCTCATCGATATTAACACTCATCCCCCGTTGTTTGTTAATCCAAGCCCAGCCGCCAAGAATAAAGAATCCACCAATATTTACTAATCCTTGAGCGAGTTCAGAGTTAAAATGGATTTTCCATGCTAAGCTGTTAAAATCCGTAATCCCTAATTGCGGTCCCATTTTAGCAATAATACCGTTGGAGATAATCCCTGTAGGGGCAAAAGGCGAGAACGCCGCGCCATTAGCAGCACCTACAACGATTAAAGTCATCAAAAACGCCGGCATTCCTACACGAGCTGCAATCGCCATGGCTACAGGAGCCATTAGCGCACAACCAGCGATATTACCAGGTCCGATTGTAGTAACGAAAGTGGTTAAAACATAAATAATGAGCGGGACTATAGCCGTATTTCCTTTGCAAAGCCGCACAGAATAGGCCGTTAGTTTCTCCATGGTTCCATTAGTCTGGGCCATCCCAAACATAAAGGTAACACCCACCAGAATCATGAAGAGCCCTATAGGAAATGCCGCCATAATTTTGGCACCAGACACGCCTGCCCAGAGTCCACCAACAATGATCGCAAATCCGACACTCAGAAAACCGACGTTCAAGTCTTCATTCACACAACTGATGATAACAACAACTGTTAAGGCTACAATTGACATAATTGCTGCCATTGAAATTTCCATTTGCACGCCTCCTCTACCTATTGCCACTATCCAATAACTAACTATTTAGCTCTGTCCATAGCATTTTCTAAACAATATTATCAGTTACTCAACATCATCATCTTCAACAGGTGCCGGGAAGGCAGCATGAAGAGCTTTTGTTGCCCCTATGAATACGCCGATAACAGCAAACATAGTTGGCAGCGCAATAATCATCAATGTTATAGCTTTAGAAGTTGCACTTTCCATTTTTATTCCTCCCCTATTTCGCCAGCGCCGGAATCAGGGCAAGTACTAAACCGCCGGCCACAACAGAAGCAACCT
>Ga0074195_1002718_pt1 | contig 18714 bp, 17 predicted proteins | sample EPASupsiteHSE623_FD_64525 | JGI IMG/M metagenome (GOLD analysis project Ga0074195, IMG submission 64525) | Bioremediated contaminated groundwater from EPA Superfund site, New Mexico - Sample HSE6-23 | ecosystem: Environmental > Aquatic > Deep subsurface > Groundwater > Contaminated ...
GGGGGTGTGGTGGGGGGGAAGGAAAAAGAAATGGGGGCTTGCCTGCCCCCTCATCCACCCCCCCGAGATCATCTTCCTCGACGAACCGACCAACGGCGTCGATCCGGTGGCGCGGCGCGATTTCTGGGACATCCTCGCCGAGGTCTCGGCGGGGGGCGTCACCATCGTCATATCGACACCGTACCTCGACGAGGCGGAGCGGTGCAAGCGGGTCGCTTTCATGGACGGCGGGAAGGTCATCACGGTCGAGACGCCGCGCGGCGCCAAGGAACGGTTCCCGGGACATCTGGTCGAGGTCGTCTGCGACCCGGTGAAAAAGGCCTACGAACTGGCGCAGGCGGTACCGGGGGTCCGGTCGGTACAGATATTCGGCGACAAGATACATGTCGAACTCGCCGAGGAGACGGGGGCGGCGGCGCTCAAGAAGGCGCTGGAGGGTCTGGTGCGGGTGTCGCAGTTCCGGCAGGTCAGGCCGACGCTGGAGGATGTCTTCATCAAACTGCTGACCGAGCGGCGGAGGGCGGCATGACCGATACGTCCGGCGCCATCACCGTCACGAAACTGGAGAAAAGGTTCGGTTCCTTCCGTGCCGTTAAAGGGATCGATTTCACCGTGGGGCGCGGCGAGATATACGGCTTTCTCGGGGCGAACGGCGCCGGGAAATCGACGACGATAAAGATGCTGTGCGGACTCTTGGAACCAAGCGGCGGCACCGCGCTGGTCGCCGGGGTCGATGTGGCGAAGGATCCCGAGGGGGTGAAGCGGCGGATCGGCTACATGTGCCAGAAGTTCTCGCTCTACGAGGACCTGACGGCGGCCGAGAATGTCGACTTCTTCGGCGGCATCTACGGCATGGCACCCGACCGGCTCAAGGCCCGGCGCGACGAGGTCTTCGCGCTACTGGAGCTCACCGAACGGAAAAATGCCTTCGCGGGGGATCTGCCGCGTGGCTTCCAGCAACGGCTGGCGCTCGCCTGCGCCATCATTCACGAACCCGACATCATCTTCCTCGACGAGCCGACCGCCGGGGTCGATCCGATACAGCGGCGCGCCTTCTGGGACCTCATCTATTCGTTCTCGGCGGCGGGGACTACCATTTTCGTTACGACCCATTTCCTCGACGAGGCGGAGTTCTGCCACCGGATATCGTTCATCGCCGACGGCGAGATCGTGGCCGAAGATACCCCGGCGGGTTTGAAGAAATTGCTTTCGGCATGGCGGCTGTACGAGGTGCAGGCGGCGGATCCGGCCTCTCTCCTTCCGGCGGTGCGGCAACTTCCGGCGGTCAAGTCGGCGGCCCTTTTCGGCGATACGCTCCATGTCATGGCCGACGCGGCGGTCCCGGCGGAAGAACTGTTCGCCGGCGTCGCCGGGATCACGGCGGTGGAGCAGGTGACCCCGACACTTGAGGATGTGTTCCTTCATATCGCGGGGAAAAAATCATGAATCTGCACGCGGTGATAAAAAAGGAGTTCATTCAGATAGGACGCGACCCGAGAAGTCTCTTCATGCTCATCTTCTTCCCCGCTTTCCTGCTTCTCTTCTTTGGCTATGTTCTGTCGTTCGATGTCCGCAATGTGACGCTCGGGGTGCTCGACCTCGATTCGACACAGCGGTCCCGCGAACTGACCCTCACCCTCACCGGCGGCGAATATTTTAAACTCGAGACGATGTTCACGAACCGTGACAATCTCGATGCGGCGCTCGACGACGGGACGGTGATGGTGGCGCTCGTGATCCCCGAAGGGTTCGCCAAGGCGCTCGAGCGGGGCGAAACGGCGCCAGTGCAGGGGTTCATCGACGGCTCCGACGGCAGAAAAGCGGCGATCGTGCAGGGCTATCTGCAGGCCTACACCACCGCCTACGGACAGCGGATCGTCGCCGACTGGGCGCTGCGGATGGGTAAAAAGATAGCGCTCCCGATAACGCCCGAGGGGCGCATCTGGTACAACCCGGAACTGAAATCGAGCCTCTTCCTCATCGCGGGACTCATCGTCTTCATCCTCATGATCACCGGGACCATATCGACGGCGCTGTCGGTGGTGCGCGAACGGGAACGGGGGACGATGGAACAGCTTCTCGTCTCGCCGCTGTCGGCCGTTACCGTCATCATCGGCAAGACGCTTCCCTACCTTGTGATATCGGCCGTCAGCACCGTCATCATTCTCATGGTGGGCAATATCGCCTTCGATGTGGTCATCAAGGGATCGATGCTACTGCTGGCCGCCGCGTCGCTCCTCTTTGTCCTCGCGGCGCTCGGACAGGGGATACTCATCTCGACGATAACCAGCTCTCAGCAGGTCGCCTTCTTCGTCGCGGCGCTCTCAAGCATGCTGCCGTCGCTCTTGCTGTCGGGCTTCATCTTTCCCATCTCGGGGATGCCGCCGGTCATTCAGGCGGTCACGACGGTGGTCCCGGCGAAATATTTTGTCGAACTTCTGCGCGGCATCATGATGCGCGGCGCCGGGTTCGAGACGGGGATGTACGACCTCTTGGCGCTCGCCCTTTTCTCGACCTTTATGATCGTGGTTTCGGCGGTGCGGCTGAAAAAAGTGAGGCTCGTCTGATGCGGAAGATGCTGGCGCAAATGATCCGCAAGGAACTGATGCAACTGCGGCGCGACAAGAAGATGTTTCCCATCCTGTTCGTTGCCCCGATCATCCAGCTCATCGTCCTCGGGTACGCCGCCAACTTCGACATCAACGACATCCCGGTGGCGGTCTGCGACCACGACCGGAGTGAAGAGAGCGCCGAGTATCTGGGCCATTTCTTCGGGAGCGGCTACTTTACCCGCACCGTGGAAGCGGCGGCCGACCGCGATATCGACCCGGCGATGGACCGCGGCATCGTGCAACTCGGACTCGTCATCCCCAACGGCTTCGGCGAGAAACTGCAGCGGGGCGAAGCGACCGCGGTACAACTCCTCATCAACGGCTCCGACACCAACTACGCATCGAACGGTTTCACCTACGCGGTGCAGATAACGGCGCGCTACTCGGCGGCGATACTGGTCGAACGGATGGCGGCGCTCGGCGTCTCGTCGGTTCCCGGCGTCGATCTGCGCCAGCGGGTCTGGTACAATCCCGAACTCAAGACGCGCCACTTCATGGTGCCGGCGCTCCTCGGTCTCATCCTCATGATCATCACCGTCATGCTCACCGCGATGGCGATAGTGCGCGAGAAGGAATCGGGGACCATCGAGATGCTGGTGGTCACCCCGATCCGCAAACTGCCGGTGCTTGCCGGGAAACTCTTGCCGTTCCTCTTTATCGGCCTCATCGAGGTGTTGCTCGTGACGCTGGTGGCGATCAATCTGTTCGGCATCCCGTTCAAAGGACAGGGGTGGATGCTCTTCGTCGGGTCGCTGCTCTTCCTCTTTAATACGCTGGGTTTGGGACTGCTTGTCTCGACGATATCGCAGACGCAGCAGCAGGCGATGATGACGGTGATGTTCGTCATCATGATGCCCTTCATCTATCTGTCGGGCTTCGTCTTTCCGATAGACTCGATGCCTGAGATGTTCCAGTATCTCTCGAAGGGGATATCGCTCACCTACTACCTTGAGATAGTTCGCTCGCTCTTCCTCAAAGGTTCCGGCATCGAGGTCCTCTACAAAGACTTCATCGCCCTCACCATCCTCGGCGTTGTCACCTTCGCCATCTCGGTGGTGCGGTTCCGGAAGTATATCTGAATCATCCGACATTCTTGCTCTTTTTTCCGAAAGGGGGTATTCTCTCTCGAATCGTGAGGGCTCGGGGGTTCATGGAGCAGGCGGAGAAAAAACGACCGGTGTTCTCGAAGAAATTCTACATCGCCGTCGCCGTCGCGGAAACGCTCGCCAAGTTTGTTTCGATCGTTACATTGATCCGGGTTTTTTCTGCCTTTGAAGATGCTCTTGATGTCGATGCTCATGCTGGAGTGGAAGAGAAGGGAACTACACTGGCCAATTTTGCCCTACCTTACATGCAGTCGGCAATAACAACGCTCTCAGTTGCCATCGCCACTCTTGTTGTCTGTGGTTTTTTACGCCATAAAATGTTAAAGGTGGTGGCCAAATGACATTGAGTATGTTCGTAAGATTTTATTACGGCGGCGGCATTGTCATGCATCTAATAGGCCTTGTGGGGGTACTTGCCATCATCTCTCTTATTAGGAAGACTCTGTGGGTCCGAAAAGGACGCGATGTAAGCAAAGAACCTTTCTTTATCTCGAACGCGAAATTTATTCTTGTCATTGCGATAGGGCTTGCCAATGTTTGGGAAAATGCAAGCTGGTTGACCAATATTTTAAACCCACCGCCACCGCCTCATCCTCTCGCTTTTTTCTACCATTTCCCCTTTCCGGTGAATTTCTCCGGGACCGTTTACGCATTGTTCTATCTGGCGGTCATCATCGTGTGGGATGATATCTTGCGGTTGGTGACCGATCTGCGGAAGTTCGACCGCTAGGAAAAAAGGGAAGCTCAAATCCCCGGTTTCGGACGGTAACTGTTGTAGCCGATCAGTCCGTAGAGATAGTCGCAAACGGGATAGATGTCTTTCCCGTTCACCCACCGATACAGTATCTGCAACTTTCCTTCCTTCACTCCGGAAACATGAAAGGAATATCCATCAAGTCCCATTTCTCCATTGTTTGACATGAGATTGTAAAAATCGCTTTTCTCCACGGCTTCCTTCAATCCCAGCCACTCTTTCTCGGTGACCTTTAAAGAAACGATGACCCTGCTTGGTTCATACTCTTTTCTCTTGACGGTGTAGGTGTCTTTTTCTTTCCTGAAAATGACGGCCGGGTTCTTCTGTATGGTGTTTGACGGCAGATAACACTTGTACATCTCGAATCCTTCTTTTCGGGGGAAGTTGAATATACTGTCCTCGTCTGCGGGGTCTTCGTCGTCAGGAAGAAGGGGCCGTGATTTTATCTGACGCGCTTTTTCAATATCGACTTCCGTTCCTCTGCCGCTAAAATATGCTTTTATCAATTCATCCGAGAATATGGGCTGTTTGTCCAGCGCTTCCGATAAAAAAGAAAACCCTCTTTTCTCGTCTTTGGGCACACCGTCTTTGCCGTACATGAGAATAGTGCCCAATAGACCCATGTGCCATACGCTCCAATTGTCCGATGACAATTCGCTCTTGTGGGCTTCATATACCGTTTGTGCTCTTTCAAAATATTTCAGCGCCTTCTGGTGATCTCTCACGATATCAGGAGCATATCGGCCATAAAGAAAGAACTCTCCTAGTTGCGACAATTGACCTATCTCAAACGAATACATCTTTTTCTCTTCGGCCAATTTTGCTGCATGCTCAAGCCATTCCAAACACTCTTTTCTGTCGAAGCCGGTCTGGTCGCTATTAAGTATTTTATCAGGCCTAAAACAATCGGAAGCCATCTCATTTATCATGAACGGTTCTTTGCATTCCTCCATGCTTGCCCAGCGGTACCATGCCATGTCTTTTTTGCTACTTTCCTTCTCTTCCAATAAGCATCCGCAGTAACTGGCGGCCGCTTCTTTATAGCCACTTTTGGATGCTTCACGATACCAAAAACATGCCTGAGCTCGATTTAAAGAATGGTTGTCGTAATGGTACCCAAGCCAATACTGCGATGATGCGGAACCCAGGCGCGCCAGAACCCAGTTGACATAGTGCTCTTTGTGAAAGAGTTTGACCGCGCCTGCCGACAGCCCGACCGCCAGCACAGCCACCGTTATGGAAATCTTTAGGCGGCGGATTGTTGACTGTTGCATAACACTCCTCCGATACCCAACCAGCGAGAGATACTATCTTACCTTTTGCGGAAAGTCCAATCCTAGCTGTTGCTACCGTTTGTACGGCGCGATCGCTTTCTTGAGTTCGTCGTGCAGTTTGGGAAGCCATTTCGGTGGATTCGGCGGCGCCATGAACGGCGCACCGGTGCGGATATCGTTCGGCAGTATGATGACGGTCACCTTTGAGACGCCGGTCTTCGCCACGAGCGTGAAGAGTTCCTCAATCGGGCCGTCGCCTATCGGTATGCAGCCGATGGTGACGCTCGACCCGTGGATGAAGATGTCGCCGCCGAGGTCGGTGCGTCCGTCCTCTTTGGCCCGCGCCCGGTCAAAGTCGTTCGGATAGCCCACCTTCATCGAAAGGTAGTAACTGCTCATCGGGTTGAGATGTTCTATGCGGTAGATCCCTTCCGGTATCTGGCCGTCGCCCTGCCGCAGTTTCGGTCCGACATCGCCGCTGTTGGCGGTGAACATATAACTCTTGATGTATTTTCCGTCGGCCCACAGTTCCAGCATCTCCTCGGTTTTCAGCGCGACGAGCGTGATGTTCTTTGGCGGATACGAAGCTCCGGCCTTCTCGAACTTCGGCTTCAGGTTCTCGTCGGTCGCCTTCTCGCAGGCCTTCACGACCGACTGCACCGTCCGGTCGCCGGTCACCTTCGCAAACACCGTCCGGTAGTTTGAGTGAACATCAAAAAAGAACGCAAGGGCGACGGCCGTTGCGGCAGCAAAAGTTATAAGCCATGTCCGCATGGTGTTTTTCCCCGTCTGAACGGTTGATGTTACTTTGACGGCGCGGTGATATAGGCGACGAGTTCCCGGATATTCTCTTTGTCGGTGAAGTCGACCGGTGCGTCGAAGGCGTCGAGCATTCCCTGCTCTTCGGCGTTGCGTTCCTTCTTCCGCTGAAGTCCCCACTTCATCAGGTTCATCATCCCTTTGAGGTACCACGGCAGGCGGGTGAAGTCGAAGCCGCCGCGCAGGTAGAAGTAGCGGATGACCTTCAATTCGTCGGTGGTGAAGTTCTTGTCGCGCACTTCGGCGTAGGTCTTGTCGCTCGGGGTCGAGGCGCCGGTGCCGAAGACGGCGATCTTCTTCCCGGCGAGTCGGCCGAGGTTCTTTTTTATCAAGGCGACGCCGTTGATGCCGACGGCGTAGAGGCCGCCGCCGTAGACGATGGCGTCGTATTCGGCGAGTTTGTCGGCGGTGACTTCCGATGCGTCGAACAGGTCGGCGCCGAGTTCATACGCGATCCATTCGGCATATTTCCGCACGAATCCGGTCTTCGACTTGTAGACAACGATGGTTCTCATGGGTATCGCTCCTATTCCATTGTTGAAAGAGAACAGCCCGCGTCGCTTGATTTTGTGGTCGAAGGAGGAATATCATCTGAAGACAAGGCATCGTCATCATGTTCTTCGAGTATGACCCCGGTTCCCCGCAGTTCTATGATATCGAAACATCCAAACACAATATTTCTATTGAAAAAGCCTTGAGCGGTCGGCGCGAAAACGATGTTCAGGTCACAACTTTCCCCCGGCATTAGTTCAGTTACTTCGTCGATGCAGGGATTGTCTCCCGTTTCAGTATCGATCAAGAAAGGTTCTCCGCTTTCGATATTTTCTCCGACTTGGTCCTCCCACCAAAAGTTCACTTTGCCGTAACTGCTGGCAGAATGATTTGTAATGACGACGGTCTTCCGTTCCACTTCGCCGATAAAAATACTTGAAAAATCGAGCCTCAAAAAATCTTCTTCCGGGCCAAGACAGAATTCGGAATATCCGGTCTCGGTTTTCAACGCAAGGAACTCTTCTTCCGTCATAGCCATCGTTTCATGGAGGTCACTACATACTGTTGCGTCCTCTGCTATCTCCACCTCGATATAATTTTTACACTCATAGCTAATGTTCGGCGTCGACAACTTGTCGCATTCATAGTTGGCGATGTAGATATAGGTTCCCTTCATCACACAGTCATCGTGAAAAACAAATGCAGGCAAATAGCCGAGAAAGCCTTGTGAGTACAAATAAGAGACCTCATTCCCGCAATAGGGATCATTCCATGGGAGATAGTTACTTTCTGTGATAGGGATTCTTACAAAATCTCCTAAAACTTCTCCGTCTTTGTTTGCCCGGTAAACCAGCGTTTCAACCTTTTCTTCAGATAATGGCGGAGCCATGGTGCGGCTGAAATGAAATGAACATGTTTTGGAATACTGCTGATCGGGTGGAACCGGTTCGAGGTAAAGCGGCGGTGGAGAGGGATTCGCCGCTGCTATGGCGGAAACGAAAAGAAACGCCACGGCCGCCAGCAAGTTCGCTTTCATGGATTCCTCCCCCGATCAACCCCGCAATTCTTGCAACCTTCCACATTCTATCCTTTCGGAAAATCGAGGCAAGAGATTTTATGATGCGCCGGACGGTGTTTTTGCTTTTCCCTATTCTTTTGGATATAGTCACGGGGTACGAATGACGGAAGGGTGGATGGAAGCTCTCACGATAGCGGTAGGGATGAGCGGCGGGGTCGATTCCTCGGTCGCCGCGGCACAACTGGTACAGGCGGGTCACCGCGTCATCGGCATCACCATGGCCATCTGGGACGGCTCGGTCATCCTTGCCGAAGGGGTGAAGCACGCCTGCTGGGGCCCCGGCGAGGACGAAGAGATAGAGACCGCCGCCCGCATCGCCGAAAAACTCGGCATCCCGTTCCATGTCATCGATCTCAAGAAAGAATACCGTGCCGAAGTGGTCGAATACTTCCGGCGCGAATACCTCGCGGGACGGACCCCCAACCCCTGCGTCCGCTGCAACCACCGGATGAAGTTCGGCTTCCTGCTCGACCGGGCGCGGGAACAGGGACTCAAATTCGATCATTTCGCGACGGGCCACTACGCCCGGGTCGTCACCGAGAACGGCCGCGTGCTCCTCAAAAAAGCGCGCGACGCCGCGAAGGACCAAAGTTATTTCCTGCAGTTCCTCACCCGCGAACAACTGGCCACCGTCCTCTTCCCGCTCGGCGACAAGACCAAACAAGAGGTCCGTGCCGCGGCGCGTGAACTGGGGCTGACGGTCGCCGACCGCCCCGAAAGTCAGGACTTCATCGCGGGGGGCGACTACGGGCCGCTCTTTAAGCCGGGAGAATCGCGTGAAGGCGATATCGTCGATGAACGGGGAAAAGTGCTCGGCCGTCACCGCGGCATCGTCCACTATACCATCGGCCAGCGACGCGGGCTGGGTGTCGACGGCGGGAAACCGCTCTATGTCACCGCGATAGACGCGAAACAGAACCGCATCGTCGTGACCGACAAGGGGCATCTCTTCGGCCGCGGGCTCATCGCCGGGCAGGTCAACTGGCTCGGCATCGACCGCCCCGCAAAAGAATTCAAAGCGCTCGCCCGCATCCGGCAGAAACACGCCGAGGCGCCGGCCACCGTCACGCCGCTGGATACCGGCACCGTCCGCATCGAGTTCGATGAGCCGCAGCTGTCGATAACGCCGGGACAGGCGGTGGTGCTCTACGACGGCGACACGGTGCTCGCGGGCGGCATCATTGAGGAACGACTTTCATGAAGGAGATACCTATGATACGGACCGCTATTTTCTGTCTGGCGCTCATATTGTGTGCCTCCCTTGCGGCCGAAGAGGCGCCGCAGAAGGCCCCGGAGAAAAAGCCGGTCCCCGGCGCCGAGGCCGACCGCGAGGATCCGCAGTACGACGGCGGACTGGTCTACATCAAGGTGGGCGGCGCGCTCCTCTTCGACGAACGGCGCGTCATCCCGGAACCGACCTTCGGGTTCGGCTATCGTTACGAAGAGGGCTCGCTCGCCATCGATCTCTCTTTCTTCAATGAGAGCATCGGCCCCACGGTCGATCATGAGGACTACAAAACCGATGCGCCCTACGATCGCAACAAGCTCCGCATCACCCTGTCGCGCTGGGCGAATCTTTCATTCTACTGGATCGCCGAGCCGGTATCGTGGCACAGTTTCTATATCGGCGGCGGCGCCGCCATCGAGACGCTTGATCTGGAGCTGTTCGACGATCTTTCTTCGCAGACCGGATTATCGCTTACCGCGACGGTCGGCTGGGAATTCATGCGGGAACGGAAGGTGACCCTCTTCGGCCAGCTGGAGGCGACCATCCCCTGTTATACCGCCACCTTCGCGGACGACACCTTTTGGATCCCCTCGTTCCTCTTCGTTGTCGGCGCCGGGTTCTAGGAAGGATCACCGCCCATGAAAGCGACGGCGATCATCTTCGACATGGACGGAACGCTCCTCAATACGCTGAAGCTCATCACCATCTCGATGAACGGCGCGCTCAAAGCGCGCGGTCTGCCTATCCACCGCGCCGCATCGTATCGCCGTTTCGTCGGCGACGGACTGGCCAATCTGGTGGAGCGGGCGTTGCCCGTTGAGATGCGCGACGAGGCGACCATCCGTCTCTTCATTCCCGAGATGCGCGCCATCTACGCGCAGGAAAAAGAGAAGGGGGTACCACTCTACGACGGCGTCCGCGAACTGCTGACCGAATTGGAAAAACGCGGCATCCCCAAGTCGATACTCTCCAACAAGGATGAACGCTTCACCCGGCTTCACGCCGAGCGTGACCTTGCCCCGTTCCGATTCGACACCGTCATCGGGGCGCGCGCCGACCTGCCGCTGAAGCCCGCTCCCGACGGGGCGCTCATGGCGGCGCATATCATGGGACGGCCGCCCGAACAGATCATGCTCATCGGCGACATGGCGGCCGACATCGGCGCGGCGAAAGCGGCGGGAATGACCGCGGGCGCAGCGCTGTGGGGCTTTTCGACGAAGAAAGAACTCGCCGCCGCCAGCGCGAAGATATTCCTCAAGCATCCGCTGGATGCGCTGAATTTGCTGTAAATCCCGTCAACCGCATACTTCCTCGCCCTGTCTAGGGAGAGGACAGAGGTGAGGGTGTTCTCCTGCAGACCCTCATCCGGCTTCTCCCTCCACAGGGAGAAGTGAATTTCGGGCGTGCCCCTACTTCTTTATCAGCCGCGTCACATCGTACCGCTGAGCGGTGATGAGGGCGAGTATCTTCTGGTAGAGTTCTTCGTCCATCGTTGGGGTGCGCGACAGTATCCAGAGGTAGTCGCGGCTCGGGTGCCCGACGACGGCCCACTGATACTCGTCGTCGAGCGCGATGACCCAGTAGGCGGCGCTGAAGGGCCAGAAGAAGCGGACGCGCAGTTTCGCCGGTTCGGCCGGGTCATCGACCCGCGCAACGCCGGTGCTCTGGCGTACCTTACCGGGTTCATCCTCCTCGCGGCAGGTGTTGGTGACCGAGATGCGGCCGTCGGGAAGAAGCGCGTACTCGGCGATGGAGCCGACGCAGCCACGCTGGAACCGGTGATCGTAGCGTGCGATCTCGTGCCACTTGCCGAGGTAGCGGTTGATGTCGAGTTTCGCCACCGTCTGGAGCGGCGGCAGGTCGCCCGACGAGGCGCAGCCGCACAACGCACCGATGAGCACCATGAGAACCCCCCACTTCATCATCTATCACCACCCGTTCCAATGGAGCTGTTTCGGGTTCCACTTGTCCTTCGGCTTCTCAACGCCGGTCGGGATGCCGACCGGGATGACATTGAGCGGCACGACGGTCGACGGTATCTTGAGCAGTTTGCGGACCGCCTCTATCCGCTCCTTGTCGGGATAGACCGCCGTCCACACCGCGCCGAGTCCGAGCGACTCGATCGCCAGAAGGATATTTTCGGTCGCCGCCGAGCAGTCGACCATCCAGAAATCCGACTCGCGCCCGCCCTGCTGACGGTCAAGGTCGCCCGCGACGATGATCGCCGCGCCCGCTTTTTCCACCATCTTCGCGTAGGGAAGGACATCGGAGAGTTTCTTGAGCATCGCTTTATCGGTAATGACGATGAATTCCCACGGCCGTTTATCGACGGCGGTCGGCGCGGCCATACCCGCCTTGACGATGACCTCGAGCTGATCTTTACTGACCGGCCCCTCTTTGTAGGCGCGGACGCTCTTGCGGTTCATGATGGTCTTGATGGTGTCGTTCATCGGTTCACCTCCGAAAGCGAGCGTACTCATCATCAGCGTGACGCACAGGGCGATAACTCTTTTCATCGTTCCTCCGGTTTTTTGCACAGTTCTTGCAGTGGTATTCGTGAATTTTCGTGATATTTCTTTTCGTGGAGCGACGCGACGAACTCGCGGTTGATGAGGTAGAGTTCGGTGTTGAGCGCCTCGATGTCGAGCAGCGTCTCGTCGGTGAATTCGACTGGCCCGTCGCCGGTGAAGTTGAGTTCGCAGAAGCTGACCTCCCACTTGAGCGTGCCGCCGGTGTCATCGAGAAAGAGTATCGGCAGGCCGTGGGTGCGGCAGATGATCGGGCGATAGCGGTAGATGCGGCAGAGCCCTTCGTGCAGGAACCCGCAGGTGGCGGCGGTGTCGAACGGTGTTTCGTGCGGTTTCAGGCCGTCGCGTTCCATCTCGCGCAGGATGGCGAAGAACTCGACCGGAAAGACGGTGAAGTTGACGCAGCAGCCGGTACAGCCTTCGCGACAGGTGATGTTCGCGCCGTGCACGGCGGTCAGGCGCGCCGACTCGGCGTCTATCCGTTCGCGCAGTTCAAGGTAGCGTGCGATGGGATTCATGCGGGGCGGCCTCTCCCTTTTCGTTGCGCCATTGTATCGAAGCGTGTAAGGGAAGTCAATCAGAAGAGGAGTGAACAGCCGCAGCCGTCGTCGGCGACCTTTTTCGTCGGAGCGGTCGGGATGTCGTTGTCGGGCGTGGTCGTGGTATCGGCGCCGGTCGCGGTGTCGGTCGCGAGCTCGTCTGTCGCGCTCGTATCGTCATCGGTTCCCGTGTTAGTGTCGTCGGTAACGGTGTCATCGGACAGCAGCGTATCGTCGTCATCGTCCGTTATCGGATCGTCGGTCGCATGGTCTATCGCGAGGATAAGGAAGTTGGTGAAGAAGGCATCCTGATTGGCGCCGAGCGTGACGGTCAGCGAATTGCTCCCTGCCGGGAACTGTCCGGCCCATGCTTCGGTCGCGCCGTCGATGTAGAACGTATCCATATCGATGGCGTATTCTATCGTTTCGGCCGTTATGTTGGGCGGAGTTCCGCCGATACAGGTCTCACCCAGCGTCGGGTCAAGGCCGTACACCGAAGAGATCGAGTTGAATATCTCGGTGTAAAGGAACGGCTGTCCCATATTGTTGCCTTGCGCAGGATAATTGCAGCTGTTCTGCAGATCGACCGGGTCGCCGCCCGCGCCGTTCAGCTTAAGCGATTCGGGTATCGTCGATCCGGCCGGATTGACGAGGCCGCCATCCCCTTCGATGGTATTGAGCGTCAGCAGTATCTTCGGATCGGCCGGCAGGGTGAATCCCGTCAACGACCACGGTACAGAGACGTGCTGGTGAGTGCCCATGCCGTGGTAGAGATAAATATCCCGAGGCGTCACCGTCGCCGATGAATAAACGATGACGATCGACCAGTTCGCTACCATCATGGAGACATCAAGGTATGCCGGATCGCTACTGCAGTCGAGCCCCGAAACAATGTAATCGCCATAGAGCGATGCGCCATCCTGCAGTTCCGAATTCCGTCCCTTTTCCTGTATCTGGGTAAAAAAATCGGTCACATCGACCCGGTGGGTGAAAAAGCCGCGTTCCCCTTCGGTGCTTTTTTGCAGAAAAGCCTCGAATTCAAAATCCTGCTCGTCGGTCAACCGCGCTTCACGGCCGACGACATCCAGCCCGGCATTCAGTTCAGCAACGGTAGCATGTATGAATTCGAGCCGCACCGTATTGTCGGTGAGATCGGCGAGTTTCGCGCCCGGCTGTGCGGCGGTCCAGATGAGGAACGCCCGCTCTACGACGGCGTCGGCCGGTATCTGCGCATCATTGAGGGCGTAGGTGCTGTCGCCGAGACAGGCATCGGCCTGCGGATTGTACAGTCCGCCGCTGTTGTCGTTGGCGGCATCAAGATTGGCCAGAAGCGACTGGAACATGATGTGGTAGCCGTGAGCGCCATCGGTCCACTTGAGTTGCTGCCCGTCGAGCGTGGCCACGCCGGGGCCCATTTCCAGCGCCGTCGCAATGAACGGTACGGCGCAGATAAGCGTCAGGAACAGAACGGTCATGTTCCGCATGAGAGCCTCCATAAAAAACCTAGAATATCATCGAGCAGCCGCAGCCGCCATCTTTCGGCTTCACCGTGTCGGTGTCGGGCATGCCGGTACCGTCGGTCGGGAAACGGTCGGTCGTGGCGGTATCGTTGTCGGAGGTGGCGGTGTCGTCACACGAATCGGCGGGATCCGTACTGTTGATATCATAAAATTCTTTTGATCGGATCGGCAGTCCTTCCACCTTTTGCGTATTATCCGACAGTAAAATGCCGCCTTTTTCCACTTCGATCACCGCCTTTTGGGAACCGCACAGATCGGTCAGATCACAAGTGATGATGATATGTTTCTCCTCGTTGACGATGTAGCCGAGCGCCGCTTCGAGCACATCGCCCTGAAAAGTGATCTCGCGGGAATAGGAGAAAGAGGTTCTTTTGATGAACGGATCGCCGTCGGGAAGACCGTCGTTGTCAATATCAAAGTACAGAGAGAGTGAACGGATGCCGTGTCCGAATAACGCATCGCCGGAGGTGGGAATGTTGATCCTGAAGAAGTTGATGTCATTTGACTTGGCGAGCGCCTTGGTGCGCAGTTGAAGCATCGGGACCTCTTTCCGCAGGTCGGCCGGAGCGGGGACCGACGGGTCGTTCAACCCTCTGGTGACGATAAAATAGTTATAGTTGCCGGTGGGTTCTATCTGAAATTTGGCGAAGGTTATCGGATCGCCGTCGGCCACGGCGGTGCCGGCATCTTCCATGGCGAAACTCTCGGGGCCCGCGATGGAGAAGAAGAAACTTGCGCCTCCCGGTATCTGTGTCTCTTGATAACCCACATCGGCACGGATCAGGAACGAAAGATCCCCGTTGCCGTGGAAAAAGTTCTTTTCGTTGTCGAGTATGAAATAGACGCCGGTGGAATCGGGGGTCGCCGCGGTCGCCAGCACCTCTTCGCCGGGGTCGGCCGTGCCGGAACCGTTCTTGTCGTAGATGAGTTCAAGGTTGCTTATCTCTATTTTTTGGTCGTCTTTGGCAAGCGCAAACCGCGCCGTCACTAGTTCGAATCCCTTCGTTGCAGCACAGTCCTCGGCGTTCATCGTGAATTGTCCGACGACCAGATCCTGTGTGCCGGCCGGTACGATGAGTTTTCCGCCGCCATTAAGGAGAGCATTGATGCCGAGTCCGAAGGATACCGTTGCATCGGTGCACCAAGAGGCATCCTGTTTGACGCATTGATGGGTGTTCGGATCGCAAAAATAATGCTCGGGACAGTCGCTGTCATCATTACATTCATCCGGATCGACAAAGAGGCCGCCGCATTCCATCATCGACGGTTCGGGACATTCGGCAACATCAAGACAGACCCCGTTGTGAAGTCTTAGCGGAACGCTCTTGTTGGTGTGATACCAGAGCGTCTCATCGCTCCCTTCCTCTTTGATGGTCGCCATGTTGTAGATGATGCGATTCGCCGGTATCCCTGTTTTCGGTATCACCTTGAACCGGATAAGCCGCGTATCGGTGCACGTCCAGGTCGCCTGATTGCAGATGTCCATCGCGTCGACGATCTTAAATCCTTCGCCCGACAGAGGGAAGGCGGCGCCGGCCTTGTCGGGAATGGTCGTCCAGTCGACCCCATTGCCGCTATAATCGAACTGGGTCGCTATCTCGGTTGATCCGGCGACATACTCCAGAGCATCGTCGAGTTCGTCGATCACGATAACATCGTTGGCGATATTTTCGCCCCAATTCTGCACTTTTATAAGGAAATACATCGGTCGCCCTTCGCACCACGTGTCGACCGGATCATCGACCGCGCGACAGGAACAGGAATTTTTTTCGCGATCCTGCGGCCAGTCGGTCGCCTCGGGCGGTATATCGAAACTCGCGGCGGCGGTATCGACCGATACGATCAGATAGTTGGTCAGGATCGCATCCCGATTGACCGACAGGTTGACATCAAGGCTGGTTCCCCCATACGTAAAATGTTCCTGCAGGTTGACGTCGTTCCGTGGATCGAGCAGAAAGGTGTCGACATCGATGCCGAGATAATTCCCTTCGCCGCCGCCGAAACACGATACCGACTGATCGTTCGGATCCCAGCCGACGATGGAGGAGTTGGAATTGTATATCTCGTAGCTCATGCTTCCGCTGACATAGGGGTTGCATTCGTTCGTTAACTGATAGGTGCTGGTCGCAGATTCTCCCTTGATGTAAAGAAGTTCGGGGGTCATCATGGCGGAAACAGTCCCCGTGTCCCCTTCGGCGGTCATCGCGGTGATGCGGGTCATCGGGTTCTTCGGGAATTCAAATCCCGAAACGGTGACGGTCGAACGAAAATCCTGCATAAAAGAGAGGCCGCGATAGAGATATATCTCTTTGTTGCGGATCATCCCGGAACGGTAGATCAGCAGGATCGACCAGCTCGAGACCATCGATCCGTTGCAGCGATAACGATCATCATCGGTGCAATCAAGACCGCTGAAGGTATAGGTGCCCTGCAAAGCCGTGCCGTCCGAGAGAGGGGTCCCGGTCAACCGGTTGTCATCGGATATCTTCTGGAAGAACGGAGTGACATCGGTGCGATAGGTGAAGTAGGCCAGTTCGCCGCTTCCTGCCGTGCCGGGATTGGTCTCGGAGCAGCCGATCGCCGTATCACCGGTGAAGGAAAACCCTTCAAAAAGGAAGAGGTCGCTCGTATCGTCTATCGTCTTGGGCGCATCGCCCGCAACGATATCCTCTTGGTATTCGTACCCGTCCTGCCGCGAGAACTTCAAGTGGACCGAGTTGTCGGTCGGCAGAGCGAGATCGTCCGGAGCGACCGCTCCCATCCAGACGAGATATGCCTGTTCAATGATCGCATCGTCGGGGATGTGGCCGGCGACCAGCGAAAAAGAACTGGCGAGGATGCAGGTGTCGGCTTGACGGTTCGCCGTCCCTTCGCCGTAGAGCGTTATCTGGTCGTCGATGAGCGAGTTGAACAGGGCGAAATGATCGACCCCGCCCTCATCCCATATCGCTTGCGGAATGCCGACGATGCTGCGCCCTTCGACAAAGGCGGAGGCGGTTGCTCCGGCAAGCAACAACATCAAAAAAGCCGCGATGTTTTTCATCATCTCCTCCCCCAAGAATGGGACTAGAATACCACTAGCGCGCAACCGCCGCCATCTTTTTTCGTATCGGTGTCGGGTGCGGTCGTGTCGTCGGTCGCCGGTTCGTCGGTGATCACGGCGTCTTCATCGGCACCTGTTATTGCATCGTTGTCGTTCGCCGGTGTTTCTTCACCGCCGCCGCATTCGGACTTGGGCGGCTCGGGACACTCCTCGATAGGTTTGCATTCGCCAAAAGGACTTGTCAACGGCACATTTGTATTGGTCGCGTATTTTATCTCGCTCGCTGCTTCCTTTATGTAGGCGAGGTTTTGGATCACACAATTATTCGGTATCCCGCTCGGCTTTACCTTGAACCGGATGAGTCGCGTCTCGGGACAAGTCATTGTGTTGATGTCGCAGGGAGGCATCGCATCGGCGACCTTGAATCCGTCCCCTTTCAACGGACATTCTCCGCCGGGGCCATCGAAGATCGGCGTCCAATCGGTTCCGTTGCCGTTCTCATCGAACTGGGTCGCCATCTCAGTGGAGTTCGGAACATAGCCTATCAGACCGCACGCCTCGGGATCGTCGATGACCATGACATCGTGCGCCGTGTCGTCGCCCCAATTCTGCACTTTTATCAGATAGTAATAGGGGCGATCCTGACACACGGCACTCGTGGCGGCATCGTCGGTACGGCAGGAACAGATATCTTTTTCTTTTTTGCCCGGAATGTCGAAGTTCGCGTATTTCTTATCGACCGAGAGGATAAGGAGGTTGGTCAGTACTTCGTCAAGGCCGAATTCCAACGCCAACCCCACGGAGTCGCCTCCCTCCGGCAATAGCGTGGCCAGCGCCTCATCGCTTGCCGTATCAAGATACCAGTTGTCGATATCGAGGCCGAAGGTGTAGGTATCGCCGTATGTGGTGCAGTAACCGTTCTTTTCGGCATCATACGCGAAAAAGGCCGGCCGCGAATCCCACACCTCCGAAAGCGCATCATCTTCCGGATCGCAATCGGCGGTGATGGGGCGCCACATATCCTGCTTCGCTCCCTTGAGGAAAACCATCTCCTTCGCATTGATCGGGTGATAGCTCGGAGGGGTCGGCGCCATGAGGACCGGATCGCCCTCGGCGGTGACCATGGTCATCCGCAGGGCTGATTTGTACGGCAGGGAAAGTCCGGTGAGTAGCGTCTCTTTCCGTTCCTGTTGGCCCATCGAGAATCCGGGATACAGGTAAATGTTTTTGGGCGCTACTTCCGCCGACTGATAGATGATCACCAGCACCCAGTTCGAGACCATGAGCGTCGCACAGCGGTATTGGTCCTCCTGCTGGCAGTCAAGTCCGCCCACCCTGTAATCGCCCAGAAGTGCCTGACCGTCCATGACCGGCTCTATTTCCGCATGGTTGTCGTCTATTATTTTTTTGAAGAAATCGGTCACATCGACGCGATAGGTGAAATAGGCGAGCGTAGTGGCGACCTTCTGCCCCGGGACACTCGTAGTGCACAGGAGCTCTGCAGCGGTATAAAACCGTACGCTCTCGAACAGGAAGGGAGCGCTCGTGTCGTCGAGCATCTTCGGGCTCTCGCCTCCAACGATCTCGTTCTCATAGATATAACCATCTTCGCGGGTAAAGGAGAAAGTGACGGTGTTGTCGGTCGGTTCCTCAAAATTCCCCACCGCGCCGGTCCAGACGAGGTACGCCTTCGTGACAACCGCGTCAATGGGAAGTCCGCC
>Ga0074195_1002719_pt1 | contig 18702 bp, 16 predicted proteins | sample EPASupsiteHSE623_FD_64525 | JGI IMG/M metagenome (GOLD analysis project Ga0074195, IMG submission 64525) | Bioremediated contaminated groundwater from EPA Superfund site, New Mexico - Sample HSE6-23 | ecosystem: Environmental > Aquatic > Deep subsurface > Groundwater > Contaminated ...
TGATAGCCAGATAGATCTCTCAGTCGAAGGTGAACCGGTTTTTAGAGATCGAGGATACTTTGGAGCAAAGGCAAAAGGAATCGATTTTACGATGAAGCGCAGGACGACCGAGAAGCCATTAGATGAACTTGACAAGGAACGAAATCGATTGATTAGCAAAGTACGATCTCCAGGTGAGCGTCCTCATGCTGTTATCAAGAGAATTTTTAATTCCGGAAGGGTCTTAGTCACTACAGTTCGAAGAGTAAGCGTAAAAATGATGGTCACAGCATTTGCTTTCAACCTATACCAGCTCTGCACATTGAAAAAGTGGAATGTGATTTGAACCTAGCGGATGCTGTCAAAAAAATCATAAAAAAAGGATAAAAATAGGAAGAATTAGGCAAAAATCCGTTTCATTGCTGCAATTGCAGCTCGTTTTTAGAGGATCTGTCGATTAAAACCAGGTAAATAGGAATCCTCTGCTGACCTTGCCCATGAAAAGTATGCATCCCTTCTCTTTATCCTCGATCATGAACAGGAATGGATGATCTGCGCGAAACACAGACGCCTTTTCAGCGTCCCTCGACGCAGACTCGCCTATCATTACCGCCGCGGCTGCCGAAGCCTCGGCACCTTCTTCATTGACATCGATATAAGCCTGGTGAACGACCTCGGTTATGAAAAGCCCCCCTGGGGCGCTGATTCCTGTGAAGTTTGCGGTCTCTTCAAAAGCCGCAGGCATTCCCAGATTGGCTAGGCTGTCTTTTAGGAAGTAGCTGGATTTGACCTTGAATCTGGGCAGATAGACATCGACCCTCTGCTCCTTTAGGGATTTCTTCCATCGAAGGATATCTTCCAAGGTGATCGATCTCTCCAGATCCGCCATATGATGCTCTTTGGGAAGAATCACCGTCATCAATAGCCGTTCGCCCTTGAAGGGCATCTGAAGCACTAGAACCTCATCAGTCTCCATGAAGCTGAATCTGGCGCCTTCATCAATTCGTCTCATCATGGGAACAACGATGGTCTCGCCGGTTCCAGTGATGAAGTCCTCTTCACGCGTTATATCCCTGGAGAACTGCTTGGCCCAGGTTGCATTGAAATAGACTGCATTGGCAAGCACAAGACGAGTTAGGGAATTGATATAGCCAGATGGTATGAGATCAGTGATCTTATGGCCGGTCCTCTCATCCACCCAGGAGTTTATGGTCTGGCGCGCGTTATCCAGAGCGCCCTGGAAATCGACATTTGATGCATGGGCATGGTAGTATCGGGAAACAAGGTCGCAATATTCCTGGCGCAACGGCAGACCTTGGTCAGCCCATAGAGAGCTGGCGGTCGTAAAGACATAATCAGAATTGTCTGCACCAATTGCGCTCTCCACATCGGAGAAGGACTGCCGTCTAGCGCTATCATTTTGGCAAAGATGCAGTACAGCCATCATCTCATCAGCAGTCCTCTCTCTTGCGCCCTCATATGTCATGGACAGAGCAGCATTCAGGCTCCAGGGAGAGAAGAAGACGTTCTCCTCTCGGTCGGCCAGCTCCCGGTACATCTCCAGGGCAAAACTATTGCATGCATAGACTGTCTGATCCGCATCTGTCGAATAGGTTCGAACGCCTGAAAGCAATTGCTCTGCTTGCTCGGACAAGCAGCCGCAAATAATGACAGAAGACAACAAGAGCAAGAACAGGAGGATCATGATATTCAAACGCATGCGACAGCACCAACGAAACAGAGATTCGCAGAGTGACAGATAAATGTTTGTTGCCAGGTTATGCTATGGGATCGGATGAACAACGATCTAGCTAAAACGCTTGAGACTCATGCTGCTCCCTTTTGACTGTTCAAGGGAATATCTTTTCTGCACCTTGATCAACTCCGCTCCGAAGAGAAATATCTGCGCCGAATAGTAGATCCATACGAGAAATACCACAAGCGATCCGGCTGCTCCGTAGGCCGAGCCGATGTTCACCAGCCCCACATAGGCCTCAATACAGAAGTTTCCTGCTGCAAGCAAAAGCGCGGCCAGAGCGGATCCAGGAAGCACTTCACGCCACCTCAGCTTCACAGCTATCAGGGTTTTGTAGGTGGCGGCAAAGAGAAAAGTCACAAACAAGAACGAGACCACAAATGTGAGCAATCGAAGCAGCCCCAGGTGAATTGGCATGAACGCCTCGATCTGCTTTGCAGCAGGCATGAGAAGGGCAGAAAATAGAGAGGTCACAAGGAGCATAAAAGCTACCAGGGCGACGAGCAGGTACGAGCGCAGGTAAGAGATTACTGTGTCCAGGAGCGGGACCGCATTGTCCGGGATCTTCCAAATGATACCGAAGGCCCTTTTAGTCTGCACGAATAGGCCGGCGGCGCCAAAAAGCAAAAGCCCAAGGCTCATCAGGGTAAAAGAAAAGGAGGCTGCCCGGTCTCCAGCCTGGTCGATCAGCTCGCCGGCAACTTCCGGCATCTGTTGGCCCACCAGATCCTGAGAAGTGGCTACTACCTGGCTATCGAGAAAGCCATAAGAGAACAATGAATTTATAAATATTAATGATAATATAAGCAGAGGCACGAAGGAAAATAGGCCGTAGTAGGCCAGAGCCGCGGCCAAGAGCGAGGCATCATCTTTGAGCCACTCGGAGATGGCTTGCTTGAAGAATGCAATTACCTGGTCGGATCTCAATGACAAAGCAATCCTATCCGGTTTGAAAAAGGATTAAAAGAGGCTTATGGTGCCCCCTTCAGATCCTCTCTCTGGGTGATGTTCTTGATCTCCTGCTTGAGGTCTTCCGGCAGGCCTTTGATCTCGACATCCAAAAATCCGCGCACTATGACGCTTGTAGCCTCTTCCGAGTTCAGTCCGCGGGACATGAGGTACTCCAGCTCCTCTTCAGAGATGCGACCAACAGCCGCCTCATGAGACATATCCAGGTCCCGGCTCTGGCCGTCCAGCTCCGGTATGGAGTAGATCCTGCCCTTGTCAGAGAGCAGCAGTCCGACGCACTCCAGATGGGCGCGGGCTCCTGGCACCCTGCCGGTCATTCTGCCGCGAGCTATGACCTCGCCACCCACAGAAACTACGCGGGAGATGGACTCAGCAGAAGTCTCGGCTGCATTGAGATTGACATTGCTTCCCACGTCGATGTTACCCATGGTTGAGTAGATGACGGTGTTGAAGCTGGCCACAGCTCCCTTGCCCGCCAGGGTAGCCGTGGGGAAGGTCTGAATGGTCTTGACCGGCTTTAAAAGGATGTAGTTATTGGAAAGAGAGCCTCCTTCTGCTATGGTGATTCCTGTCCTTGGCCGCACCTCTACCTCTTTGCCCCAGCTATGCACCATTGTGAAGCTCACACGAGCATCCTTCTGAATGAAAAACTCAGATACACCGATGTGCAGCCCCCTCTGCACATGCGCCGGTGTTGTGCAGCCGGTGATGACATGCAGCTCTGAGCCCTCCTCGGCGATGATGACATTGTGCACCCGCTGGTTGAGATTGGTCGATCCCAGATAAAGACAGCTCTTTACCGGAAACACAGTCTTCATGCCCTTCTTTGCGCGGATGAAGTAGCCTGCCGGAGGAGCAGAAGCCACGTCCGAGGTGTACTTATCTGCATCCGGCGCCACCAGCTTCCACCAGTAGTCCTGCAAGAAGTCGTACTTTTCGAGAGCTGAGGCCATATCCATGATCTCAACGCCTTCGTAGAGGGACTTGGCCACAACGGGCGTCTGGTCCATCTGCACGTATGCTCCTGAGGACTCAGAATCCAGTTTCACTCCCACATCAAGGGCCGCTTTCCTGACTATGCTAGGCAGATCTCCGGCATCGGCCACGATCCCTTGGGGTTTAGCCTCGGATTCGTAGCTCTCCAGGTCCACATCTGTGCCATACACGGCCTTCTTCTTCCGTGCTGCTTTGGCTTTATCTTCTATACCGGACACGTGCTGCATCCTGCACACCCCTCATATCCGCTTCTCTTGATCTGCTCTAATATTTCGCCGGGATTGCCGCTGCAAACGATCGCTCCGCCCAGCATGACGTGGGCTCGGTCTGCCTTCATGTAATCCAGGATGTGGCCGAAGTGAGTGATGATCACCCCTGACTTGGTTCTGCTGCTGGGCCGCTGGTCCTTCTGGGTGAGGGAGTTTATGGCCTCGCCTATGAGTTTGATGTTCTCCAGATCCACTCCTGAGTCGGGCTCATCCAGCATGACGAAATCAGGCTGCTGAGCCAGGAGCTGGACCATCTCGGAGCGCTTTACCTCGCCACCGGAAAAGCCACGGTTGACATCCCTCTCGGCAAATGCCTCGAAGTCCATCTTCTTTAGGATGGCCGTTGCATCGGCCTTGGGATTGATGATCTTGATGAGATCCTTAAGGCGCAGCCCCCGGATGGCCGGAGGGCGCTGAAAGGCCATGCCTATCCCCAGACGTGCTCGCTCGTCCATGGACATGTGGGTTATATCCTTCCCTTTGAACATTATTCGTCCAGCGTCAACTGTATAGCGAGGAATTCCGGCGATGACATTCAATAGAGTTGTCTTGCCCGTGCCATTGGGTCCGAATAGAGCATGGGTCTCGCCCCGATTGATCCTTAGGTTGAAGTCTTTTAAAACCTGTTTACTGCCGATGCTGACCGACAGATCTTCAATCTCCAGCAGCCACATCACCTCCAATTATCTATGTCTCTCTGCTTAGGAAATATAATATCTTTTGCAGCAGCCAAAATCATGCAATGCGTCCAGGCAAAGATGAGACACGAGATAATCTTATGACTCAGAAGCATTGTGGAAATTTCGAAACATTGAAATACAGAGTATACAATCATCAATCGATATCATATGGATGGACTCCTTTATCCTGCTGCTATGGCGAGTTCCGTCTCTTACGGGACGACCACACGCAGATCACTCATTGGGGTTTTAGCGGGCGATCACATAAATAAATAAGGCTCCAGCGGATTCTTTTCCATAAAAACGAAAAACTGCGGAAAAAGAGACACAAAGAGACCAACTCATGAACGATCCAACCCCAGAGAAACATAAGTCGATATTCATCAAAGATCCACGTGCCAGAGAAGCTGCGATGTACGTGGCCGCAGCAACATGTATTCTGGGGATGATAGCAATTGGCACCCTGGCGTTGAAGAGCCATTCAACCGATGAAGGATTTTCTGAGCTCTATTTTGACAATCCTGATAGCCTACCTCATGTGATATTCGTGGAAGAGGGGATCAACTTTTCTTTTAGCCTGGTATCCCATGAAAAAATGCCATTCACATACAGATTTAATGTAACATTTGATGGATCCCCAGTTAAAGCTGGAACTATCAGCCTCAATCCACAAGAGAGGCAAAAGATCAATGTCACATTGATGCCTAACGCCTCCAGCCTGGCATACTTTAAGACATCCAGAGTGGCCCAATTCCGTACGGAGCTGGACGATTCAAACACATCGATTCAGCTTAACGCCCCATGGACTCCTGAGAATTCCATGACATTCAACCCCCCTGGACCCAACTCCCTGAATATTCGGTCACTTAATGCCAGCGAGGCGATAATAGTTGGCAGTCCTGATTCGGTAAAAACCAGGGATTCCGATAACATGTCATCGTTCGGGTATATTCTGCGGAATGGGCGATATTCTACTAGCGAAGAAAATGGTCAAAAATACCTAGACTACAAATTCAGCGAAATTGAGTACCGATACAAATTCATGAATATTTCAGTTGGCGTTTCAGCACAAAATGAGCCATTAACAGGAGATTCAGATACACACATAATTGCTGATGCAAAACACAGGTACGAAATTCATTTTAGGGCTATCACTGTAGAGGACATACCTGAAACATTTTTGAATAATGGTTGAATCATGACGCGTATATGGATCGATATCAAGAACTCGCATGAACCTGCTTTTTTCAAGTCGTTCATATCAAAATTCAGGGATCATGAGTTCGTGATCACATCTCGGAGGTATGCAGAGATACAAAAATTGTTGGATAAATACCAGATGAAAAATAAGGTAATTGGAGCACACTATGGCGGAAATATAATCAAAAAAATGTGCGGACTGGCGATTAGAGATCTATCATTATATCTCAAAGCACCTGCATTTGATGTATCTCTTAGCCATGGAAGCATTAATGCTATCCATGTGGCAAAAATGAGAAACAAACCCACAATAAGCTTTTATGATAACGAGAAGGCAGCTATCGGAAACAAGATCTCCTTTCGATTTGTGGACTACTTGATAACGCCTAGAGCACTTCCTATTGGCAATCTAATCGAACAGGGTGCGATAGAGGACCGCATAATCCAATACGATGGCTTTAAGGAGGATATATATGAAGCGGATTTTATCCCAGATCCTGATTTTTTGAATTATCTGCCGTTTAATGATTTTATAACAATAAGGCCAGAGGCTTTGCAGGCTGCATATGTCAAAGAGAAAAATAGCATAGTTCCAGATCTGTTTAAAGCATTCATACGGGAAAATGTAAATATTTTATATCTTCCCAGATACAAGACTGACAGAGATTATGCAAAAGGCCTTGATGTCTTTATTCCAGATGGCCCCTTAAAAGGATTGGATGTCTGCTATTATTCTAAAGCAGTATTGACGGGCTCAGGAACCTTCGCCAGGGAAGCGGCTTGCATGGGAACTCCCGCAGTATCATTTTATCCAGAAGATCTACTGGCGGTGGATCAGAAGCTGATACACGATAACCTGATGCTCCATTCCAGGAACGCGACCGAGATTGTAGAATATGTCCTCGGCAAGAAGAAAAGGCGTCCAGATATATCGAGAAGCAAGAGAGTGCAAGGGGATGTCTTTAAGATACTAGAAGAAATATTGGCCGAGGTCGATCGAAAAGAGAGGTACGGGTAATGAAGATCTGCGTAGTTGGAATGGGTTATATTGGCCTGCCGACATCATCTATCTTAGCAACACATGGATTTGAAGTCATTGGAGTGGAGATCAACAAAACCATCATAGACAGTGTTGAAAAGGGGAGAACAGAGATTCAAGAACCGGGCCTTTCTATAATAGTCAAGGCCGCGGTGAGATCTCGCGGCTTGAAGTGCCAAGAGACAACACCTGATGCAGATGTCTTCATAATATGTGTTCCCACCCCCATCAATCAAGATAAAACCGCAGACCTTGACTATGTAATTCAAGCGGGAAATATGATAGCACCGAGGATTCGCAATGGCAACCTCATTATTCTTGAATCCACCGTCCCACCCGGAACAACCCGATATGTGCTTAAGCCAATCCTTGAAAGATCTGGGCTTTCTGCAGAGAAGGATTTCTATCTGGCACACTGCCCAGAGAGGGTTTTGCCTGGCAACCTCCTAAATGAACTAATCCATAACGATCGCATAATCGGCGGCATAAATGAAACATCGGCACAGATGGCCAAGAAAATCTACGAAACATTTGTGGAAGGCAATATATATCTTACCGATACGGATACCGCAGAGTTCGTCAAGCTAATGGAAAATACCTATCGTGCCGTGAATATCGCTTTAGCCAATGAGTTTGCCCTGATCGCCGAAAAGCTGGATCTAAACATCTATGGGGCAATTGATCTCGCAAACAAACATCCCAGAGTAAATATACCACGACCTGGTGCAGGCGTCGGTGGGCATTGCATACCAATCGATCCCTGGTTTATAGTCGAGAAGGCGCCAGATCTATCAAAGCTCATTACCACCGCTTTGAAGATCAATGAAGAGATGCCAGAGCATGTCATATCTCTGGTCAAGGATGCCTTCGACGAAGCCGGGAAGAAGATCAATGGCTCAAAGGTAACAATCCTTGGTGTGGCATATAAGAGCGACGTGAATGATGCTCGTGAGACTCCTGCGACTCCAATAATCAAGAAGCTAACGGATTTGGGCGCAAATATTGCAGTATATGATCCATTGGTTGTTCGTTTCCCGATTACGATAGAAAAGGACCTCCAAAAGGCAGTTTTTGGTGCCGATGCAATAGTCATCGTTACAGACCACTCGGAATTAAAGAGCCTGGATCTAACGACCATCAGGCCACTCATGAAAGACAATCCGATTCTGATCGACGGCAGAAACATCTTTGAAAGTGCTGAGGGATTCATATTCAGGAGCATAGGAAGGTCAACTACCACGCCCTAAAGGACATGGCTTGCGACTGCGACAATGTTGTGTCGCATTTGGCTGGTTAACAAGACAGCCTACTCAGGCAAGAGCATTTCTTCAAAAGCATCAGGCTCCGTTAGCGACAGCGCTGCCAAGGAGGTAGGAATAACCTACCGTCGCCGGGGCAGCCACGGGCACCAAGAAGAAGGTTCATTCTTGGATGACGACTTCCTTGACAACGATACAGAAAACGAGTCAGATGAGCAAATGCCCGGAATGCAAACACTGTCAGCCATTCTCGCCATATGTATTCTGCGGCTGTTTTCGCGACGAGGGACTGCGTGTTGTATCTGATAGCCGAAAAAAATTATGCATTCAGGCTGGAAGGGTAGCCTGAACGGTTAAATTTTCTGAATCGCTTTGGTTTTTCAGTGTATCGACCACTGTCGCATTGAGGGAGGTCTCATTGCCAGATATGACAACTGGGACTGCCTCAACAGATGCCATAAACATGGGGAATGCCTCGGCACTCTCTGCCTCGGCAGGAAGCTCGATTGCAATGCTCTCGTTATATCCATGGAAGAGCATTGTGACCCGGGAGCTTATTCGCATCTGCACTTCTCCGGACTGTGCATCATCCATACCCAAGGACGATGGAGACATGGTAAAGATCTGCAACACTTCTGTCTTCTTGAGATGGTGTGCATCCTTTGTGATCCAATAGGTGGCCTCCAAGGTGGTGTAGTTGAAGAAGTCTGTGTAGTTCATGCCAGCGATAGGCATTATCGATGACGCTTCCTGGGAGAGCTGATCGGCTATCGTGCTTATGTCCATCTCCGCCCGGATCTTGTAGCAATTCTCATCCTCCACCATCTCTGAGCCCACCAGGGTAAGGTGAGACTGATTGAACATATTCAGTTGCTGGTCCAGGGTGTTCTGCTGGGACCAGGCATCGGCTACCGATGGCATCTTCAGGGCCGTCCAGTTGCCATCCAGCTTCATGTAGATCGTATCATTGATCAGATATTCCTCAATGGCAATAGTGCTGGAGTTCGCCACATCACCCTCATCATAGGTGAGGGAAGCAAGTGACAGTTTCAGGGCGCGATCGGTCATGTTGGCCATGCCAAAGCCCAGAGAACGAGAATAAATCTGCTGACTGTCCTCTTTGGAGAGATTAACCAGTTCGATCTTCTGCTCCATATCCATGAAAAAGCGATAGGACTCGGTGCTGGCCGAGGAGTTGGCCACCAGTGACTGAAGCGCACTGGCTATATGATCATCAAAAGAAGCGCTGTCTGTCTGGCCGAGCGCTCCTGAGCTGGCCAGCAGCAGTATCAGGAATATTGGCATTAGTGATTTCATAAGCCAACAGACTGTGGAATAGAGTTATATATTTTTGCCTAGCAGTCCAAAATCGCGAAATTTGATGAGGATATCGCGCCTCAGATCTTCTGAAAATGCATCAGATTAAAGTATATAGTAATCTAATAGATGTCTATTGATTTGCTGCCCATCAGACCGCATTTGCACGAAGGACCACGATCTAAATGGAAACCTATGAGATGAGCGAGCCAGAGATCAACCAAACCATCTTAGAAAGTCCGGTATTGGGGGTCTACAAGACATCTAAAGACGGAAGATATGCGTGGGTCAACCCAGCCTTCGCTCAGATCCTGGGGTATGTCAGTCCGTATGAATTGATTAATTCCGTCACGGACATTGGCAGACAGGTTTTTGTCGATCCAATTCGTTATCGTGAGTTTTGCAGCATCCTGGAAAAAGAGGACGAGGTCAGGAACTTCGAGGCCGAGCTGTTTCGAAAAGACATGAGCAAAATCTGGGTCTGCCTTCAGGCCAAGACCAGAGACGATCCGGATAATATCTCTTCATCTTACCAGGGATTTCTGACGGATATATCAAAATACAAAATAGTAGAAGAAGAGCTGAAGAGATCAAAAGAGAAGTACCAGACACTGGTCGAGAACCTGAACGACATCATCTTTACCCTGGACCCGGCAGGCTATATCGTCTACATAAGTCCCGTAATGGAGCAGTTGATGGGCTACAGGCCTGAGGATGTAATAGGCAAAAGCTATGAAGAGTTTGTTCATCCGGATGACCTGCCCGGTTTGAGAATCAGTTTTTCAAGAGTCTTGCAGGGCAATCTTGAGCCTTACGAATTCCGCTTGCGTGACAGCAATAACCAGTACCGATACATGAGATCCTCCAGCCGAATCGAAAAAGACGAGGCCGGTCGATTGACTGGAATAACCGGGCTTTTGTCAGATATCACATTGCAAAAACAAAATGATGAGAATCTGCGCAGCAGTGAGGAGCGGTACCGCACGGTGGTCTCCTCTGCCAGTGACGGAATAATACTTCGGGATAGCTGTGGACGGATTTTAGCCTGGAATAACGCAGCAGAAAGGGTATTTGGCATCAAAGCAGAGGAGATTTTGGGTCAGACAACACGTGACCGGGATTGGAAGATGATTCGCAAAGACGGATCGAATTTTCTGGCGGGAATGCATCCATCTCTTCATACCCTGACGACCGGAGAGCCATGCAAGAATGTTGTGGCCGGGGTGAGAAATGCCGTCACGGATCAGCTCTTCTGGATCAACATCAATACCAGCCCCTTGTTCAAAGATGTCCAGTCCAAACCCTATGCGGTGGTCATCTCCTTCTCTGACATAACCGAACAGAAGCTGGCGGAGGATGCTGAGCAGGAATCCAAGAGCAAGCTGGAGGCGATCATCGAGTTTCTTCCAGATGCAACCTTTGTCATCGATATGGATGGAAGGGTGATCGCCTGGAACCGGGCTATGGAAGAGATGACCGGGATCAATAAGAAGGATATGATAGGACAAGGAGATCATGCTTATGCCATCCCGTTTTATGGTGAACGACGGCGACAGTTGCTTGATCTGCTAGATCGGGACGATTCTGAAATTGCGTCCCACTATCAATATGTGGTGCGAAAAGGCAACACCCTCTACGCAGAGACATTTACCCCGGCATTATTCGGGGGCATTGGAGCACATGTCTGGGCGACGGGTGCGCCGATCTTCGATGCGAAAGGAAAGCGCCTGGGTGCCATAGAATCCATCCGCGATATCACAGAGAGCAAAAGGGCCAAAGAAGAGCTGCAAAGCAGCCTGAGATTTCTGGAGATTCTGATCAATACCATTCCTAGCCCCATCGTCTACAAAGACCGACAGGGCCGCTACATTGGTTGCAATGAGTCTTTTGCCAGCCAGATCATAGGTCTCTCTAAAGAGCGTATCATAGGCAAATCGGTCCGTGATCTGAAGGAGTCCATCCCGGCAAACCTGGCAGATAAATATTTTGAGATGGATGAGTTGCTATTCCAGGAAAAGTCTGTCCAGGTGTATGAGACGCAGGTGCAGTGCGCGGACGGAGTTCTGCGAGATTATCTCATTACCCGGGCGCCTTTTAACAATTTTGCCGGCGATCTGGCGGGCATCGTGGGAGTGATGCTGGACATAACCGAGCGCAAGCGCGGGGAGGAGATGCTGAAGGAGTCCAAGGACTACCTGGACAAGATCATCAATACCATTGGCGACCCACTATTCGTCAAGAATCGACAACACAGATTTGTTCTGGTCAACGACGCCATGTGCGCATTATCGGGCAGGAGCTGCGAAGAATTGATCGGAAAGAAGGATTGCGACTTCTTCCCGGCAGCGCAGGTTGACGTTTTCCTGGACAAAGACGAGCAGGTCTTTCTGACGGGCAAGGAGAATGTCAATGAAGAGACGATTACAGACTCTCTGGGAATTGATCGTACCATTATCACCAAGAAGACACGGTACACGGACAATGCCGGTAATATGTTTATCGTAGGGATCATTCGGGATATAACCGAACGCAAATGGGCAGAGGAAGAGCTGCAAAAGGCCAATTTGCAGTTGAAGCAGTCCATTGCCCAGGCCAATGAACTGGCAGAGATCGCAAAGACGGCCAATGCTGCCAAGAGCGAATTTCTGGCCAACATGAGCCACGAGATCCGCACGCCTTTGAATGGGGTCATAGGCATGATCGAGCTGTTGCTGGACACGGAACTCGATGGCGAGCAGCGGGAATACGCCAGAACCATTCATGCCAGTGGCAAGGCACTGCTCTCACTTATCAACGACATCCTGGATTTCTCCAAGATCGAGGCTCGAAAGCTGGTCATGGAGAACAGAGACTTCAACCTGGCATCAGTCCTCCGGTACACTACCGATCTCCTGGCCCGGAGTGCTCAGAAGAAGGGGTTGGAGCTATCCTGTGTGGTGGACCCGGATGTGCCACGGCTTTTGAGGGGCGACGCGGCAAGGCTCTCCCAGATTTTGATCAACCTGGGCGGCAATGCGATGAAGTTCACCAGAGAGGGCAGCATTTTGATTGAGGTGAGCCTGGTGAGGGCAAAAGAGGATAAGATAGTGCTTCGCTTTTCTGTCAAGGACACTGGTATTGGAATTGCCGCCGACCGGATGAATACGCTATTTACTCCTTTTACCCAGGCAGACGGCTCGACCACCAGGAAATACGGCGGAACAGGTCTGGGCCTGGCCATCTCCAAGCAACTGGTTCGGATGATGAATGGCAGGATCGGAGCAGAGAGTCAAGTTGGGTTGGGCTCGACCTTCTGGTTCACAGCTCAGTTTGATCTTCCGGCAAAGCAGGCTGACGATCAGATGCTTGCGAAAGATAGAGAATGCTCCGCTGAATCGGTGGGTTTTGGCAGAGGGGCGGAGGCTTTGCATTCGAGCGAGAACGGCAGCGTCTCCTTCCTTCCAGAAGGTGCGCGCATTCTCCTGGTGGAGGACAATGCAGTCAATCAGAAGGTGGCAGTGGCCATGATAAAAAAGCTGGGCGGCCTGATCGACGTGGCAGTCGATGGGCGGGAGGCCATAGCTGCTTTAGAAAAAGGCTCCTACGACCTGGTGCTCATGGACTGCCAGATGCCGGAGATGGACGGCTTTGAGGCCACACGCGTTATCCGGCAGAAAGGGGAAACGGGCGCGAGGATCCCCATCATCGCCATGAGCGCATCTGCTATGCAGGCCGATCGGGAGAAGTGCCTTCTGGCCGGGATGGACGACTTCATTGCCAAGCCGGTCCTGCCTGAAGAGCTGGCCCGTGTGCTGTCCCGGTGGCTGGCCGTATCCAGGCACGATCCCGCTGTAGGCAAAGCGAGATAACCGGATACATGCATCATCGACGAAAAAGAGGATGATTCCGATCTACTCGATCTTCTTAAACAGGCTACCCTTTGCCCCGCAGACCGGGCACCTGTCTGGTGCTTCGTGCCCCACGGTCATGCCGCAGATCGGACAGACGAAGTAGGGGTAGCTCTCCTTCTTGGCCTCCAGATCCTCCAACAGCTCATGATAGAGCCGCGCATGATGCTCCTCAACCGCATTGGCGAAGTCAAAGCTTCTCAGAGCATCCTTGGCACCCTCGGCCTTGGCGCCAGCAATCATCTCCGGGTACATCTCCTTGAACTCATGAGTCTCACCGGCGATGGCCTCGCGCAGGTTCTCCCTGGTGGTTTTGATTGCCTTTAAAGCACGCAGGTGGTTGGCGGCGTGAACTGCTTCGGCCTCGGCTGCGGCGCGAAAGAGCCTGGCAGCCTGAGCAAATCCCTCTTTGTCTGCCTGAGAGGCAAAAGCTGTGTACTTCCTGTTCGCCTGCGACTCTCCGGCAAAGGCATCCTTCAAGAAATCCTCGGTCTTTGTCAATCCAATCACTCCTTATTCTTACTAATCATTTTTTTCAGGTTCCTTATTTGGTTGCCCGGCAAATGAGTTAAGCCTTTTGTCATCCCGATCAGCGAGCACCTATAAATCCTCCTAGATAGACAACGGTCCTGAGAATGAGCGAGAGAATCATAGAGGTCAAGGATCTCGAATACAGATACAGCGACTTCAAGGCAGTGGACGGTGTCAGCTTCTTTGTGCGAGAGGGGGAAATCTTCTCTTTCCTGGGGCCCAATGGCGCGGGCAAGAGTACAGTCATCAACATCCTCACAACGCTTCTGCCAATGCAAAAGGGCAGCGTAAAAATTGCCGGAAACGACCTGGCAAAAGAGCCCCAGGAGGTGCGCCGATCTATTGGCATTGTCTTTCAGGATGAGACGCTGGATCGCGACCTTACAGTCAAGGAGACCCTGCAGCTTCACGGTCGGATCTACTCCATGCCCAAAAGGGAGATGAATGAGAGAATTGAGGAGATCATTAAGCTCGTCGAGCTGGATGAGAAGAGGGACGTGCGCACCCGCTTTCTCTCCGGGGGGATGAAGCGTCGGCTGGAGATAGGTCGAGGGCTGATGACCAGGCCAAAGGTGCTCTTTCTGGATGAGCCCACCATCGGCCTGGATACCCAGACCAGACGAAGGCTCTGGGAGTACATCGAGAGGGTCAACGATTCAGGCACCACCATCTTCCTCACCACCCACTACATGGACGAAGCAGACCAGGTGAGCGACTGGATAGACATCTTAGACCACGGCAAAATTATAGCATCTGGAGAGCCGACGACCCTCAAGGATGCCCTCGGAAACGATATGATTTACCTTGATACGAGCGACAATGTCGCTACTGAGAAGCTATTGAATGGCCTCAAGGTCGTTCGAAGCGTCAAAGCCATCGACCAGGGGCTGAGAGCCACCATCAACGCAGACGGGACCCGCTGCCTGCCAGTCATCATGAACCGGCTGCGAGAGCGGGGCATCGATATAGTCAGCGTCAACCTCAAGAAGCCGACTCTCGATGATGTTTTTGTGCACTACACTGGTAGAGATATCAGAGATTCCGGAGCTGGAAAGCTGCACCGTCTGCCACAGGCAAAAGGAGCGAGATGAGATGACCTGGGAATTTTTGACAATCTACTGGCGAGACATGCTCCGCTTCGTGCGCTTTCGGATTGCCCTCGTGGTCTCTCTCATTCAGCCTGCCCTGTGGATGGCCCTGTATGGTGCAGCCATGTCCAGCAACTTCTCGCGTCTCAGCTCCGGAATGGCTGTCCCTGCGGGCGAAACTGCAGTATCTTATCTGACGTTCATGGGAGCTGGAGTGATCGCTCTGACCACTCTATTTACGAGCCTCTTTGGGGGCATATCTTTGCTATTCGACAAGAACTGGGGCCTCATGAGAGAGCTCTTGGCCAGTCCCATGCCCCGAAACCACATCATCCTCGGAATCGCACTCTCCGGCGTCACCAAGTCCTTCATCCAGGTGATGGTCGTCATGGTATTCGGAATATTCATCGGCGTGGACTTTTTTTCCGGCTACAGCGCAATCGAGACCTTCCAGGCGGTCTTGGGAGTCCTGCTATTTGTGGGCGTATTCTCCCTGGGATTTCTCTTCCTCTCGTCTGCAATATCCATGAGCATGGACACTCCTGAAGGGCTTCAGGCTGTGATCACAATTCTAACCCTGCCTCTGTTCTTTGCCAGCAACGCCCTCTATCCAATCGACTCCTCTCCGGGAATAGTGAGAACTCTCGCCATGTTCAATCCTCTAACCCATCTGGTGAACGGCGTTCGCTACTTTGCAGTGGGCCGCGACTTTTACGCCATCGGCATTCACTATGCTTACAGCAGCAGTGACATTCTGATATCTTTTCTGGCGCTGGCGGGCTTTGCTGCAATCATGTTTCTGGTGGCCCGGAGGATTTTTGCGAAGGCAGTGGTAACTTGAAGATCGATGGGAAATTCTAATACCAAGAACCACGATTGTCATATCAATGAAGATCTTAGGAATTTGCGGGAGCCCGAGGGGCTCGAAGAGCACGACATTGCGGCTGGTCCAGGCTGTTCTCGATGGTGCAAAGGCCTCCGGGGCTGAGGTCGAGCTGATAGACGTCTGCAAGCTGGACCTCAAATTTTGCAGAGCCTGCCAGGTCTGCTTTAAGACAGGAAAATGCGTGCACAAAGACGACTTCCAGGGCGTTTATGATAAAATTCTGGCTGCCGATGGCATTGTATGGGGCTCGCCCAACTACTTCTTCACTGTGACTGCCCAGATAAAGACGCTCATCGACCGAATGGCCGACGCAGTGCACTGCCAGCTTCTCGACGGAAAGTACTGCTGCAGCGTGGTCAGCGGCGGCAGCAACTACGATGAGGTCACAGCCTACCTGGACCGCCTGATGTTGGCCTTTGGAGCTTTTGTCACTGGAAGCGCTGGAGCGGTTATGGCCCAGGGCCCTGATGCCATCGAGGGCGCAGTGAAGAGGTCCTTCTTGCTTGGCAAGTCTTTAGTGGAGGATATCAAGACCAAACGCGACTATGTTGAGCAAAGTGCGATACATAATGTGACGAGGGAGCACTTCAAGAGCCTGGTGAAGATGAACAAAGATAACTGGGTGCATGAGTACGAGCACTGGGAGAGGCTCAACTGGAATTAAAAAAATTGGATTGGAATCTGCCTGGGAATCGAGGTCCGGATGGTTCTCATCCAAATTCGCTTTTTTTGCCATTTCAAGCAGCTTCTGCCTTATGTCCCACAGGCAGAACTGCGATGGGCGTCTCACCTGAAGCGAGAGCCAGGAACTCTCTGGTCATATTCGCATCGAAGCCTGCTGTGTAAGTAGCGCCAAGGCCGAGAGAGACGACCTCCAGGAGCAGGTTTTCTGATGCGGTTCCTGCCTCGACATGGACGAACCGGCTCAGGTCCTCACCAGGGATCTTGTTTATGCGCTCGAAGACTCCGGTGACGATGAAGACCGCAGGAGCGCTCTTTCTCCAGTCCTCTTTGCCGCCTGAGCTGGAGTTGAAGAGATCGGGGATGCGGTTTTCCTCTGAGATCACCGTCAGGTTATGGCCCTGCGGGGAATAATGGTAGACGCCGGAAGGCAGGCCTGTGACATTTCCTGCCAGAAGGTAGACCTCCAGTGGGTATGATGCCATGGCCGAAGGCGAGGTGCGATGTCCCTTTTCGTCTGTTACGCCCTGGGCAGCCCAGCAGAGCTGTGAGACCTCTTCGAGTGTCACAGGCTCGTTTGTGAAACTTCGGATAGATCGACGCTCCTTGAGTGCTTTCTCAACGCTCATGCCGCCGTCGGTATGGGGCTGTGGCAGTGTTATCACATCGGACTTCTCCTGGTTGGTGCTGGCTGACAGGGCAATGATCGCCGTGAAAAGAACGGCTATGCCTACGACAACTGATGCTTTTAGCAATTTTCTCATTCTCTCACCAGATATCTGCATTTTGAATTGTTCTCACGAAATATTTTCTTTTAGAGCATTGTATATAAATGAATGGTACAGATCTTATGATATTGGAATTACCAGATAACTTTTTAATATCATTCGGTGCGTTATTGGTTTTATGTTGACATGCGTTGAGGGAAGGACTGCAGTTCATCTGGCAAGAGAGGCCTTGACCAACTACATTGGAATGAAAAAAGTCATCGAGCTGGAGAACCTTCCTCCTGTCTTTAAGGAGATGCGTGGCGTCTTTGTGACGCTGCATGAGGACGGAGACCTGCGAGGATGCATCGGCTATCCCATGCCAATTCTGCCTCTTGGAAGAGCCATTGTGGACTCAGCCATCAATGCAGGCTCTCGGGACCCGCGTTTTCCACGTGTTCGAAAAGAGGAGCTGGGGAGGATCGAGGTGGAAGTGACCATCCTAACCCCGCCTGAGCCCTACACTGAGCCCAAGAAGAAGCTGCCCGAGCTTGTTCAGATCGGAAGAGACGGGCTGATTGTGACGCGTGGTCCCTATACCGGGCTGCTCCTGCCCCAGGTGGCGCCTGAGTGGGGATTTAATTCGATGGAGTTTCTCGCCCAGACCTGCGTCAAGGCCGGACTGCCGGCGGACGCATGGCTGGATGAGGACACGGAAGTGCAACACTTCCAGGCCCAGATATTCGCCGAGGCCGGGCCAGGTGGGGAGGTCTTCGAGAAGAGATTTCCGGAGGGCGGATGCGGATGATGTGGGAAGAAGGTTTTATCGGGGCGAATGGTTTGCAGAGAACGTTGCAAAAGATCGGTTATTTCATCTGTGATTCATAGACCAATATTTCAAAATCAACCACATCTGATATGCATTCAAAGTGCCTATCTCTGGAAACGAGTCGTGTTGCACCATTTGCCTTAGCTATGCCTGCGATAAAAACGTCCAGGGATTTGATGGGGCGACCATCAGAGAGCAAGCGAGCCATAATTTTGCTTGCCTCCTCAGCAGATTTTCTATCAAGATCTAAAATGGTGATGTCCCTGAGGAATTCCCTGAAGAACAGATCCTCTTTTTTGGATTTTCAGTGGTTGATTCCCATATAAATCTCATAATAATTCACTGCAGTAGTAGCAACATCATCATCTGGAAAGAAATTCAGGACATGATCCAGAAACCTGCGAGCAATATCATTTCCTTGAAATATATCGACCAATATGGTGGAGTCAAGAACGATCATTTCTAATCCTGAATCTCTCTCATCTTTTGAATCCTATCTCTCATTTCGATCGTGACCCCCTAATAGGTTTGAGTTTTATAATATGGAAAAGTCAAGAGTTCCTGCAAGCTCCAGACATGATCGATTAAGCCAGCTTGCTTCGCAGGACTATTGAACTTCGTTATGCCCA
>Ga0074195_1002720_pt1 | contig 18693 bp, 15 predicted proteins | sample EPASupsiteHSE623_FD_64525 | JGI IMG/M metagenome (GOLD analysis project Ga0074195, IMG submission 64525) | Bioremediated contaminated groundwater from EPA Superfund site, New Mexico - Sample HSE6-23 | ecosystem: Environmental > Aquatic > Deep subsurface > Groundwater > Contaminated ...
GCCCGACCGGACGGCTGGACACGGCCAGGTGAGTTATTCTGCTAAACGTTCTTTACCCCTAGAAAAAATACTAGAAAAAAAAGAAGGGCCCGCCGATACGCGGCTTGAAGCGGCCCTGGAAAATGTACGCGCGGATCGTCTCGGTCAAAAAAGTGAGGAAAGGCGAATCCCTCGGCTATGCCAGCGAATATGTCTCCTGCCGGAACATGACCTTGGCCACTATTCCCGCCGGCTACGCCGACGGTCTTACGCTGGAACCGTCGGAAAGGACCATCAAATTGTCGGCAGGCAGGGAGTACTGGGGTTTAATAGACGGCAGGAAAGCCCCGTTCATCGGCAAATCCGCCATAGCTCATACCCTGCTGGATATAACAGGCATACCCGGAGTTAAAACCGGCACCGCGGTGCTGCTCCCCGTTCGCCGCACCGCGGCTCCCGCGAGGGTCCCGAGAATATATAAAGCTTAATGCTGCGCGTCGCAGAAGACGGCGGGCTCGGTGCCTTTGATGAAGGCCTCAAGAAGCTTTTTCCTGCAGGTGGGTAAAGCCAGTTTTCCGGTATCGGGGTCCACCGTCACGAAAACGACGCCCTCCGGCACGGGGAAATCCCTTATCGGCTGATCCTTCAGCACGGCCGCCATGATCTCGGTCCAGCACGGCACCACCGTGGCGCCGCCGGTCCAGTCCTTCATGGGCAGCGAGGTCATGTCGTCGTAACCCATCCAGGCTCCGGCGACGAGGTCCGGCGTCATCCCTACGAACCACATATCCTTGGAATCCTGGCTGGTGCCGGTTTTCCCGGCTATAGGCCGCTTCAGAACCCGGCCGGCGTGGGCGCCGGTGCCTCGCTGCACCACGCCCTTCATCATATTCACGAGTATATAGGAGATCTGCGGAGTAAAGCTCTCCTGCTCTTCCGGCACATATTCCTGCAGGATCTTCCCCTGGCTGTCCACCACTTTCAGCACGCCGAACGGCTCCACATGTATGCCGCCGTTGCCGAAAGTGGAGAAAGCGCTCACCATCTCCAACAGGCTCACCAGCGAAGTGCCCAGGCCTATGGAGGGCACGGCTTCCAGGTTCCGTTTCACTCCGGCGCGATGGGCCACATCAGCCACCTGGGTCGGACCTATCCTGGTAACCAGGAAGATGGAGGCCAGATTCCGGGAAAGCTCCAGCGCCTTGCGCAGGGTTATGCCGCCGAGGAATTTATTGTCGAAATCGTTCGGAACCCAGATCTTGAAATCCTGATTGCCGGCGAACGGCTGTATGGCGATATCTATGGAGTACTGGTCCGTCGCCCCCTCCAGAAGGCGCCAGTCCTTGCCATCGTAGTAATAGGCCATCGGCGAATCGTCCACTATAGAGGCCGGAGTATAGCCGTTCAACAGGGCCGCCAGCCAGACGAAAGGCTTGAAGGTGGAACCGGGCTGCCTGGCGGCCTGGGTGACGCGGTTGAACTTGCTGTCGCGGAAATTGCGTCCGCCTATCATCGCCCTTATGCCGCCGGTCTTCATATCGAGAATGACGAAGCCGCCCTGGAGGCCCTGCGCGGCCCCGGTGGACACCCCGGCGGCGGCGTCCTCGGCCGTCTGACGCGCTTTCAGGGAATCGGAGTCGTACCTGACAAGGTATTTCTCCATTATGTCCTCGGCCGGCACCTGCATGGAAAGGTCCAACGAAGTATAAATCTTAAGGCCGCCCTTCCACAATTGCGCGACGCCGTACTTGGGTTCCAGCTGCTGGCGGACATATTCCACGAAATACGGCGCGTGAGCCGAGAACAGGGAGGATTTCTCGGTCGGGAAAGGCGCTTTGTTCGCCTCTTCCATGGCCTCTTTCGTTATGAAATGTTCGGCCAGCATCCGGTTCAGCACCAGATAGCGGCGCAGCCGGGCTTTTTCCGGGCTGGAAAAAGGCGAGAATCTTTCCGGGGAGGGTATGATGCCGGCCAGAAGCGCGCATTCGGCCAGGTTCATATCCTTAACATCCTTTCCGAAATAAAGCTTCGCCGCGGACTGCACGCCGTAAACTCCGGCGCCGAAATAGATCTGGTTCAAATACAGCTGCAGTATTTCCGTCTTGGAAAAGTTGCTCTCGATCTGGAACGACAGCACTATTTCCTTGATCTTGCGCGAGATGGTCTTCTCCGGTTTCAGGAAGATGCCGCGGGAAAGCTGCTGGGTGATGGTGGAACCGCCATGGGAATAGCGCACATGCATCAGGTCGCGCAGCAGCGCCCGGGCGATGCCCACAGGAGAAATGCCCCAGTGCCTGAAAAAATTCTTGTCCTCCATGGCGATCACGGCGTTCTGCATGTCCAGCGGAATATCGCTCAAAGGCAGCAGCGCCCGCTTTTCCACGGAAAATTCGGCTATGACCTGGTTGTTTATGTCGTAGACATAGGTGGTGAGCGAAGGGGTGTATTCGTCCAGCTTATCCACCGACGGGATGTCGGACAGGATCTTGCGCATCGCCAGCGAGGCGCCGAAAACGGCCAGAGCCGCCGCCAGGGCCGCGAGGGAAATAGCGCGTATCACCAGCACCCTGGCCGGCAGCCCGTCGATGTATTCAAAAACCGCCCTGAAATACCGCATGGCCTAGATTATATCAAAATGAACGCGCCGCGCCGGATCTCCGGCGCGGCGTACCTGATACGAAACTGCTTCCAAACTCCCGTCAACGCTCGTATTCGGCGCAGGTCATGTCATCAGCGCTCCTGCGCCCGGTGTCCCCCGGGCATTCCGGCCCGAAAGCCCGCCCGGCAAGACATTGGCCGTATACCGCATTTCCCGACCAAAAACAGCCGGGCTTTGCATTGCAAACAGCAGCGTTGACGGCGGAGCTTACTATCCGCCCCGAACCGCAATCTGGCTGTTTGCCGGCGCCTTTCCCGCTATATGAGACTTTCTCCACTCCGATCCCGTCATCCTGATATTCAGCGCCGTGAATGGCGTTCCTCAGCTTGTAGCACCGCCCGTCCATATCGCTTTTCCATGAACGGCCGGGACAGGTATCATAGGACCATTCCCCGTTATAGGTCGGACCCATGCAATCGCTCGTGTGATAGCATCTTCCGGTACCGAAAGTTTCTTTATCCCCCTCATAAGCCGCCGTCTTTATTCCGCCTTCGTCGTCTGAAGCTTCCGCGATGGGATAACCTAGCGGAACACAACGGCCGCCATATACCGGATTCCCAGCCCAGTAGCAGCCGGGCTTGCTTACGCAGGCCCCGTGACCGTTGCGTGTTAACTCTCCGGAACCGCAATTCGGTTTTTTACGGCCTTTTTTATAGCCAGCTTTTTCGATCGTTCCGGAAGCCGAGGCCGGATCGGGGCCGACCCCGCATGTGCAATCTGACATCTTACAGGTCCGTCCGTTGCCGCAGGCGCTCAGCGGATACAGGGCATACGCGCCGTCGGCGCAGCTTGCCCCGTCGATCGAAGCGAGACAGAACATTTTGTCGTCCGCAGGGCCGCCGTACGCAGGCGCGGCCACGGCCGGCACCACCGCTCCGTTGATATTCTCGAATGAAACACTCCTGAGCGAATCGTCGGCATTTACGAAAGAAGCCGGGAACACGCTTATAAGAGCCAGCAGATACAACTTTTTCATTTTGATCGCCTCCGTAAACCGGCGTTGAACCGCCGTTGAGATAGTATACGCGATGCGCCGTCCGGACCGGCAGAGGCTTCGGACCCATTCCGCGAGTGTTTTTCAGCCACAGCTTTCTGGGTCTAAAGGACCGCCGCACGGCCGGTTCTATTGGCAAACTACGGGGAAAATGCTAAATTTACCTCATGAGAAACAAACTGTTGACAGCGTTGCTGCCCGCGGTCCTTATGGCCGCCGCCTGCTCCAAAAGCGATGACAAGGTCATAGCGAAAGTGGGCTCCGAAAAAATAACGGAATCCTACATACGCCAGAAACTGGATGATATCGCGCCGAACGCGCAGAACTATCTCACCACCAAACCCGGACGCAAACAATTTCTGGACATCCTCATAAACGAGAAACTGATGATCCTGGCGGCCCGGAAAAGCAAGACCGCCGGCTCCGAAGAATACAAAAAGCGCGTTTCCGTGATGGAAACCGACCTGAAAAACAAGCTGGATTATTACAGGGATTACATGCTGGCCAAGATGTGGGTGGACGACCTGCGGCAGAACGAGCTCAAGGTCACGGACGCCGAAGTCGCGGCTTACTATGAAAAGCATCCCTACGAGATAACGGTGCAGCATATCGTCACCCCGACCTACGACGAAGCCGAGGCCGTGATGAAGAAGGTGAAAGCCGGGTCGGATTTCGTCAGGACGGCCAGGGAAACCTCGCTGGACAAGGACAATGTGCAGCTCCCTCCGGTCATGTACGGCGAATTCGTGCCGGAACTGGAAGAGATGGCTTTCAAGATGCGCACCGGAGAGATCCAGGGCGTGGTCAAGACCGGCCTGGGCTATCATATCCTGAAAAAGACCTCGCAGAACAAACCCCCGCTGGAGAAGGTCGGGGAGAGATTGCACCGCATAATGGAAAAGAAAAAATTCGACGACTATCTGGCGCAGTTCCAGAAGAAAGCGAAAGTGGAGGTTCTGGATGAAAATTATAAATAACCTGGCCGTCCTGCTCGCGCTGGCCGCGCTGCCCGCCGCTCTCGACGCCGGCGTGGTGGAGGAGCTCGCCGCGAAGGTCAATAACGAGCCCATCATGATGTCGAAATACTCCAAGGCGAAGGAAATGCTCGCCGAGCAATACCGCGCCGCGATGCCGGACTTCTTCAAGCAGAAGGACGCGCAGGAGCAGATAGACAAGGCCGCCATGGACAAACTGGTGGACGAGGCCCTGCTAGCGCAGAAAGCGGAGGCGCTTAAAATAAAGGTCTACGACCGGGAAGTGGACACCGGAGTGTCCGAGGTCAGGAAACGCTTTTCCCGCGACGAGAACAACGCGCCCCTGAGCGACACGGCCGCCGAGGAAGCTTTCAGCAGGGAACTCCGTAAGGAAAACCTGACCAGGGAGCAGTTCCGGGAGCAGATAAGAAAGCAGCTCATGGTGCGCAAGCTGGTGGAAGAAAGCATCCGCGCGAAAGCCGCCCAGCCGTCCGAGGAAGAGATAAAGTCGTACTTTGAAAAGGTCAAGGCGGTGGTCGGCGGCGACAAGGGCGTCCTGGCCGGCCTGGACGAGGAAGCGGCGCAGGACCTGGCCGCCGTGGCGCAGCGCTTCAAAGAAATAACCGCCGAAAGGATCCGCGTGCGGCATATTCTGGTCCGGCTGGAGGAGAACGCCCCGGCGGCTGACAAGGCCGCCGCCCTGAAAAAGGCCGAGGACATAAAGAAGGAGCTGGACGCCGGCGGGGATTTCGAAGAACTGGCCGACAAACGCTCGGACGACAAGGACAGCGCCTCCAAGGGCGGGGACCTTGGCTTCGTGGTGCGGGGAATGCTGCCGGCGGAAATAGACGCCAAGGCCTTCTCGCTGCCCCTCGGCGAGGTTTCAAAACCGGTCTCTTCGCAGTTCGGCTATCACCTGCTGCGCGTGGATGAGAAACGCATAGCCGTAAAGCTGAAATACGACCAGGTCAGGGACGATCTGGGCCAGCTGCTGATGCAGGCCAGCTTCGGCAAGGAGCTGGCGGGCTATCTGAAAGACCTGCGCAAGGAAGCCAAGATACAGATCTTCGCGGGCCAGAACAAAACCTCCCAGGCGCAGTAAGGCGGAGCCCCCGGCCGCGGACTATGGCGGCCGGGGGCTTTTCTTTTGTCCGCTCATGAAACCCAGAATTCTGATAACGGCCGGCGACCCCCTGGGCATAGGTCCGGAAATTACGGTAAAAACGCTGAGATCCGGCGCCGCCGCCGGCCTGGAAATAACGGTCATCGGGGATGCCGCCGCTCTGGCAAAGGCCGGCTTCAGGCGCGGCCTTGCCGCGCTTATACCCTGCGATTGCCCCGGCCTGGATCTCCGCAGGCGCGCGCCCGGCGCCGCCGCCGGCGCGGCCTCGTTCAAAGCCGTAAAACTGGCCGCAAAACTTATCGGAGAAGGCCGTTACGACGCTCTGCTTACCGCCCCGGTCTCAAAAGAAGCCTGGGACCTGGCCGGGATACCTTACGCCGGGCACACCGAATTTTTCCGGACGCTGACAAAAAAAGAACTGCTGATGGGCTTCACCTCCGGACGGGCCGTGGCGGCGCTGGTCACCGAGCACATTTCCATAAGGCGCCTGCCGGCGGAGATAACCGACGCCGCGGTAAGAGTAAAAGCGCGGCTTTTCTCCGAGGCGCTGGGACGGACCGGCATAAAGCGCCCCCGGATCATCCTGGCGGCGCTGAATCCGCATTCCGGGGACGGAGGACTGCTCGGCCGCGAAGAAACCGCCGTTCTGCTGCCGGCGGTGCGCCGCCTGCGCGACGACGGACTGGCTATAACCGGCCCTCTGCCTTCGGACGCCGCCTGGCGGGCGCAATTGAGCGGGAAATCGGACGGGCTGCTGTGCCTGTACCACGATCAGGCTTTGGTACCGCTTAAGATCCTGCCCGGCGCGGCCGGGACCGTGCACTGGACCTGGGGCTTGCCCTTTCCCCGAACCTCCCCGGCCCATGGCACAGCCTTCGATATCGCCGGCCGGAACAAGGCGGACCCGCAAAGCATGAAAGCCGCTCTGGCCTTCGCAGCGAAGTGGACAAAAGGGAACTACGAAGGTTAGAGGGTTAGAGGGTTGGAGGGTTAGAAGATTGGCAACGGCTCAGATCACAGAACTACGCGTCCAACCATCCACCCTTAGTCGTTTCTTCGGCTAATCTTCCAACCCTCTAACCCTCGTAGCTTCTCTTACGGGACCTGTTCCAGTCTTATGGGGAGATCTTTGGGGACCGGCGACGCCGAATAGAGAAGCTGTTCCTTCTCCTCGCTCCCGGCCGCCATGGCCAGCGGGTCCACTTTGTAAGCTATAACCGTTTCTTTCGGCCCTTTCCTGACATCCGCTATCTTGAATATTCCGCTGGGCAGATCCGACACGGAAACAAGTATCGCCATGTTTTCTTTTGAAAAGTTAACGGGCGGGAAGCGCCCGTTATGCGAGGCGGAGAAAACCGCCCAGGTCTGCGAACTGCGGAAGACCAGGTAATCCACGGGGGCCGTTATCAATCCCGGCCCGCCCGCGAACCGGCCGGGGGCCTCTCCCGGCGCCGGCACCGCGGACTTCCGGGCCGAAGCCGGCCCGCCGGGGCCGGCGATCATGATCTTGGTCTTAAGCGATTCCTCCGTGATCCGCACGGGACTGGGTTTGCGCTTGTTCCCGCCGGACATCTCGGAAAGCATATCCATGACATTTTCCGGCTCGTCGGCCACGCCTTCAAAATCCCCGCGCCGCACCAGCATTACCGAGTCGCCGGAACGCACGCTTTCGGTCGACAGCCCGGTCCTGTAGGAGGGCGGAAGGTTTTCCCTTTCGCGGGAGCCGGCCTGCGCCTCGGCCAGGGCCCTCTGGGCGGCCGCCTGGGCGCTGAATGACGGACCCGGCCGGCCTCCGCCGGTTCCGCCCCCGGCGGACAGAAACCAGAGCAAAGCGCCGCCGAGGACGATAAGCGCCGAGGCCAGGCCCCAGGCGGTCCTGGTCCGCAGCCGCTCCGGCAGTTTGAAATCCGGCATATTCCCTTCCGTATCCAAATATATCGCGATAATTGTACAATAATTTAACTATCCGGTCTCATTTCCGTAACACTATAAGTTTAAGATTTAAGAGGAGCGGAAGCGTAGAGGCTTAGATGCGTGGAAGCGTAGACCTCTGAACACGGGAGTCTGACTATGAAATACTGGGCATATATCAACAACGAGATACTCGGTCCCTACGAAAGAGAGCAGCTTCTCGAACTCCCGGTCTTTTCGGCATCCACTCTTCTCTGCCCCCAGACCCCGGCCGGAGAGAAAACTGAAGAATGGAAAGAGGCTTCCACGATCGCGGAAGTGGCGGAGATCCTTAAAAATCACGAGCCCGCGGCCAAACCGCCGGAAGCGGCCCCGCTTACGGCGCCGGGGCCGGAGCCGGCCCTTTCCCCGTTGCCGAAACCGGAGCAGGCGTCGGCAATGCCTCCTTTGACACCTTTGACCGGCGGTCCGGCCGAACAGCCGAAACCGGGCGACGCGCAGCTGCAGCCCGGCAGGCTTAATTCCCTGAAGCCGCACGGCCTGGAACCGGCGCCTCCGTCCCAGGGCGCGCCGGCCTCGGCATTCGAGGTCAGCCACCTGAATTCCGCGAAAGAGGCCGCTCCCAGACCGGCGCCGAGCTTCAGCTCCAGTTTCGACCCCATGACCATTTCGCAGATAGGCAAACGGGCGCCGCATCCCGCCCCCGAGGAACCCAAGGCGGCGCCAGCCCCCGCGGCCCAGCCGCCGGAAACGCCTCCGCAGCAGCCCGCTCTGGGCGCCGGGACGGACCTGCCCTTCGAACAGAATCAATCGAATAACGGTCATACGCAGAATCCCGACCCCCTGTCGGACATCCGGGCCAGGCTGGAAGCGCTGTCCCGTTCCGCATTGACCAAACAGGATCTCGAACCTCTGCGGGAAAAGCTGACGCAGCTCAGCGAGGCCCTGTTCTCGATCAAGAACAATCCGGCCCAGACCGAACTGCCCGACAGGGTACAGCGGCTGGAGCAGACGCTTTCGGAGATGCGGAACACCGGGTCGTTCGCCGCCGCTCAGCCGTTGAAAGAGGAAACCCTGAAACCCGCCGAACCGCGCCTTCCCAAGAAGGGCACCGAGACCCTGGTGGTGGACCAGGGTTCCCGCGGCTCGGGGTCCGCTCTGGGCAAGCTGGCTGGCCGGTTATTTAAATACATCTTTATCTCGGTTTCTCTGGCCGCGCTGCTGGGGGGCGGGCTTCTGGCTCTTAAGTATTTCAATGTTTTCGATATAGGCCCGTTCCTGCCGTTCCAGATCCCTCTGCTGAGCGAACCGAAAACGGAGCCGGCGGCGCCGGCTCCTTTCCAGCAGGAGGCGGCCGGAAATCAGGACGCGCAGACTTCCGCGCCTGCCGATCAGCAGCCGCCGGCCGCGCCAAAAAAAGACCTGGGCCCGGAGGTGCTATATTTCGCGCGGAATTATCCGACCAAACCCCGCGGTATTACACTCGAGAACCGGCTGCTCGCGGATGCCGCGGCGAGAAAAGGAAATTTCAATAAGATCGACTACAAAACCACGGAGAGACCCGGCGGAAGGTACGACCTGGTCTGCACCGTGCCGACTACCGACGGTTCGGCCGCGCTGACATACCGCTACGAGGTGGATTACGCCGGTCAGGCCGTAAAAGCGGCGGATCAGGCGGCCGCGAGGACGCTTGAGGAAAGGCCGGCGGCTAAACAAACCGGTCCGGCGCGGCCCCAGGCGGGCGCCAAAAAAGGCCGCACGGCCTCTTATCAATTAAAGCCGGCGCGCCAGCCCGCCAGGCAGGCCGCCCCGCGGGCCGCCAGGCAGGAAAAACCCAGGGCCCCGGCCAAACCGGCCGAAGATGAAGAATTCGAATATGTTTACGAGGACGAAGCCGCGGCGTCCGAGGAATGACCTGAAAATTTACTTTCTTACGGTCTTCAGCCGGGCCTTTTCCCGGCTCCTTTCAAAAGCCAGCTCAACCAGTCCGCCGGTCAGCTTCACGGGATCCAAACCCGTGTTCTTCCACAAGGTCGGATAGAGGCTGTGGGAAGTGAACCCCGGGATGGTGTTTATCTCGCAAAAATAGTATTTCCGGTCGTTTTTCGGGTCCACAAGAAAATCGACCCTGGCCATGCCCCGGCAGCCCATAGCCCGGAATATTTCCGCCGAGAATTTCCTTATGCCGGCGGCGGTGGCCTTCGAGACCGGCGCGGGCACAATGAAATCCATGCCGCCCTCGTCCAGGTACTTCGCTTCAAAATCGAAGAATTCATGCTTTCCTTTGGGCTTGACTTCCCCGGTCACGCTTGAGCGGGCGGCGGCGGAAGAACCGAGCACGCCGCAGACTATCTCCCTGGCGTGGTCCACGCCCTTCTCTATCATGACCCTGGAATCGAAACGGAACGCGAAATTCACGGCTTTCGCCAGTTCGGAGCGCCTGACCACCCTGGTGACGCCGACCGAGGAACCCAGCTGCACCGGCTTCACGAACAGCGGAAAGCCCAGGCGGCGCGCCGCCTTAAGCCCGGTCTTTATCCGCGCCGGAGAACGGCCGGAGATCTCCACATGGGGAAGCAGCGGCAAACCATGCTCCCGCGCGATCTCTTTGGAAAGAACCTTGTCCATGCCGGCCGCGGAAGAAAGCACCCCGGAGCCGACATAGGGAAGGCCCAGAAGTTCGAGAAAACCCTGAAGTACTCCGTCCTCTCCCGTCGAACCGTGGATGACGGGGAACAGGGCGTCCAGCTTCAGCCGCCGCCCGCCGGCGGTGAAACAGCCGCGCTCCAGGGAAACCTCCACTTTTTTTCCTTTCTTGCCGCTTTTTTTGGCAAGCGTTTTCGGATGGAGCAGGCGCCAGGCCCCTTTCTGAGGCACGTAGATAGGCGCGGCCGAGTACCCGGCGCGGCCAAGATAGTCAAGGACCGTGGCCGCCGACCAGACGGAAACTTCGTGCTCCGTGGATCTTCCGCCGAAAATCACTCCGATGTTTTTTTTCATAAAAATCTCCAGTTAAGGACGCAGCGGGTTGGAAGGTTAGAGGTTTGGAGGGTTAGAAGATTGGCAACGGCTCAGAGCACAAAACTACACATCCAGCCCTCCAACCATCTACCCTTCGTCGTTTCTTCGGCTGATCCTCCAACCCTCGAACCTTCCAACCTTCGTAGTTTCACTTATTCACCTCGCTCACCACTCCTCCGCCCAATACCCTGTCGCCCTCGTAGAACACCACCGACTGACCTCTGGCCGGCGCGAACTGCGGCGTATCGAAGATACCGGAGAATCCGGTCCCGGCCGAGGAAACGACCAGGCATGAGGCCGGCTTGTGCCGGTAACGGATCTGAGCGAACACGCGGTCCCCGGGCGCCGGTCTCGGAGCCAGCCAGCCGACCCCGGCGGCGGAAAAGGAGCCGAAAGACGCGTCGGCCAGCCGGCCGAGCACCACCACATTGGACTCCGGCCGTATCTCGCTCACATAAAGACGGCCGCCGCCGTGTATTCCGAGACCGCGCCGCTGGCCTATCGTATAGTTGAAAAAACCCGAATGCATGCCCAGTTTCTTGCCGGCCGCGTCCAGTATTTTACCGGAACGCGGGCTTAAACCGCCGCTCCTCCGGAGATAGGAGCCGTAATCCCCCCCGCCGACAAAACAGATATCGTTGCTCTCCTTTTCCCCGGCGGTCGGCAGTCCGAACTCCGCGGCCAGCATCCTGACCTCCTTTTTGGCCATGGCGCCCAGCGGGAAAAGAAGATGCGGCAGCTGTTCCGCGGAGAGGCAGTAGAGGAAATAGCTTTGATCCTTCAACGGATCCGCGCCTCTGAGCAGCCGGAAACCGCCGCCGGCTTTTTCGATACGCGCGTAATGGCCGGTGGCGACATGACCGGCCCCGAACGCCCTGGCCAGATCGAACAGGTAGGCGAATTTCACGAAACGGTTGCAATCCACGCACGGATTCGGCGTGGAACCGGACGAGTAGCCGTGAACGAACCTGTCGATGACCTCTTTTTTGAATACCGCGCCGGCGTTCTTGAGATAATGCCTGATCCCGAGCGCGTCGCAAACCGCGCGGGCCTTGGCGGCCGGAGCCGCCGCGCCGCAGCAGGCCGCCCTTCCCTTTTCTTCGGAGAAAAGGTTCAGGGTCACGCCTATCACCTCATGTCCATTCTTCTTCAGAAGGGCCGCGGCGACCGAAGAATCCACGCCGCCCGACATGGCGACGACGGTTTTCATAGGATGAACGGCATAGAATCGTTGCCATAGGCCATAAGCTTTAGGCCATAGACTTCAACGGCGGAGTTTACTTAAACGCCTATCGCTTACGGCTTATGGCGCATGGCCTAGCCTCTATGGCGCGGCTGGAACAGACGCTTTACTGTCCGAAATCGAAGCCTTTAAAGAGGTCTTCTTCCGCTTTGTCGCCCGCGGCCGCGGGCTGCTGCTGCGAGGCGGCCGCGGCTTCGGCGGCTCTCGAGGCGCCCGGGGCCTTCGCGCCGGGCAGCGCTTTTACGCGGCCGTCTCCGACCGGCTGCACTATAGTCTTCCTTGGCCCCTCCGCGAAAATAAGCGCGCCGGTGTCGAGATTATAGTACAACCTGAAAGGAGACTCCTTGAGCTGGGGCTCGTACGCGGTGCCGAGATTAAGCCGCTGCTGGTCCCAGCCGGGGTTATACACCAGCTTCCCGCGCACATCCACCTTTCCCCCCACTATAGGCAGGGAAAATCTGACCTTGTAAACCCCCATGGTGTCGCTTATGCCGGGGGTGAACGAAAGGTTCACCGAAACGCTGGCGCTTTCCTCAACCGCGGCGAAAGACCCGGTCTCGCCGGTCCCCTCTCCCGGTTTCAGCTTCCCCGCGTCCGGCATGGCCCTGACCGTCACGCCCTCTATGGGGTTACCGGCGTAATCGGTGACCATCCCCTGTATGCCGCCCTCGAAAAAATTAGCCGTCCTGGCCGTGGAAAAGAACAGGAATTCCCTCTTACCCGTCACCTTTCTGGTCAGCGAGGTATCCAGTACGCGCTGCTCGGTGAAATCCACCACCTTAAGCTTCTTCATGCCCCCGAAACAGCCGGCGAAGAAAAGCAGCGAAGCGCCTATCGCGGCCGGTTTGATGATAGCTGTTGTCATGGCGTCTCCTGCTCATCCCCCGGTCCCTCGCCGGCGTCCGCGGGCGGCGGCGCGCCGGCCGGCTCCGCACGGCCCGGCGCGGCTTCCGCTTCCGATACGGTTATTTTTTCGCCGGAAGCGGCTTTGGCCTCCGGGTAGGGATTGTTTTTCACGAAAAACACCACTCTGCGGTTCTTCTTACGGTTCAGCTCGCTGTCGTTGACGACTATCGGGTGATATTCTCCGTAGCCCACGGCGGCCAGCCGCTTGGGGTTGAACTCGTTCGCAAGCAGCAGCTTTACCACATTGGTGGCCCGGGCCGTGGAGAGCTCCCAGTTAGAGGCGAATTGCCTCGTATAGATCGGCACATTATCGGTGTGCCCCTCCACCACTATATCGAATTTGTCCGACAGCTTGCGCAGCACCGGGGCCAGCCGGTCCATCTGCTCTATCATCTGGTCGGTCAGCTCGGCGCGGCCGCTTTCGAAGAACGCCACCTGGCTGTTCTCCTCCAGCGTTATGCGCATCCCTTCTTTGTCCATCTTGACCTGCCCCTGCATCTGCCCCTCTTTTATCATCTCCTGGATATCCTGATTGGCCTTCTGCATGTCCTTGCTGAGGGCGGCGGACAGGGCGTACAGGATCACGAAAAAACAGACCAGTTCCGTCATCAGGTCGGCGTAATTGACCAGCCAGGGAGGGGCCGGATGCCCGATCTGGGCCACCCTGGCGTCGTCCTCCGGTATCATGTTGCGCACTTTTAAAGGCATAAAGCAGATCTAACCGACGAGGGTTAGAAGGTTGGAAGGATGGAGGGTTGGCAACAGCACGGATTATACCGTCAGACCTCCAACCTTCTCACCCTCCAACCACCTAATCTTCCAATCTTCTAACCTTCAAATCCTCCAACCCTCGCCGTTTCTTACTGCGGCTGCGCCGGGGCGGGCGCTTCACCCGGCTGGGCCGCGCCGGACCTGGGTTCCTCCTTCTTAAGTATCTTGCGCTTGGAGGGCTCCAGATAGGCCTTCAAATTGGCTTCCACGACGCTCGGGGTCGCCCCGCTCTGCAGCAGCAGGACGCCGCGGATTATTATCTCCTTGACGAAGAGCTCCTCCTCCGAACGATGCTTGAGCTTGCCCGCCATCGGCAGGAACAGCCAGTATCCGGCGCCCAGCCCGTAGAACGCCGCGGAAAGGGCCAGGGCCATGCGGCGCGGAACCTGAGCCACATCCTCTATGGACGCCAGCATCATTATCATTCCCAGCACCGTGCCGATGATGCCGAAGGCCGGGGCGTAAGTACCGAGCGCGTTGAAGATCTCGCGCCCCACCTTATGCCTTTCGCGGATGAAATCCAGTTCGGTCTCAAGCATGTTCCTTATGAATTCATGATCGGCGCCGTCTATGACCAGCTGCACGCCGCGCTTGAGGAAGTCGTTGTCTATGGTCTTGGCGTCGGCTTCGAGGGAAAGGAAACCCTCTTTCTTGGCCTTCTGCGAAAGCCCCACGAAAGTGGAGACCAGTCTCGATGTGTCCTCCCCCTTGGAGGTAAGCACCTGCTTGAGGACCTTGCCCACTCCTATCACGGCCGACATCGGATAGTTGACAAGTATGGCGCAGGCGGTGCCGCCCATGACGATCAGGAACGCCTCCACATTCAAAAAAGGCTTGAACCCGGAGAGTCCTTCTCCCATGTAAACCGAGGACACCACGAACCCGAAGAAAATTATTATCCCGCTTATTGTGGCTATATCCATAAGTCGTTCCTTGATTTACTGTCTTTCGAACCCCTCTATGGGATTGACGCATTTCCTTTCGGCGTACACCTTCTTCTTGTACTCCACCACCTTGTCTATCACTTCCTGCACGCTGTTCTTCACCAGGAAGCGGTTCCCCGTAGCCAGATTTATCACCGTATCCGGAGTGGGTTCCACGCTCTCTATCAGCTCCGCGTTCACCACGATCTCCGCGCCGTTGAGTTTATAAAGCTTTATCATTACGGTTATTATACAACGGAAGATTGAGAATAAGCCAATGCAAAGCCGGGAGGCTTCGCGCCATGAGGCGTACGCCATGGGCCGGGCGGAGGGTTCGCTCTGGAGCCGCATAGCGGATGAGAGGCTCCGTCCCGTAGGGATGGAGGGAAACCACGGGAGAGTGGACTAGGCCTCCAAAGGCTTGCCACGGACACTGGGCCCGTTTCCTACGCGGCGGAAGGGCGAATCCTCCGGTCGGCCAGAGTCGCTAAAAAGCCTATTCTTTTTTGCCTTTGAGCGCGAATTTTAAACGGGAGGAGAATTCGCTCTCCATCTGCTTGTAGGTTTCCAGTTCGGAAGAAAGGGAGGATATGCGGGCCTGGTCTGCCTGGCTCCGCCTCGCCGCCTCGTCCCGCGCAGACACGAAACTGAGCCTCTCGGCCTCGAGCTGTCCCGCCGCATCCCGCGCCTGTAATTCCACCTCGCCCAGCCTCTGCTTCAGAGAGGCCAGCTCCGTCTCGAACGCGGCGCGTTTCCCCGATTCCGCCTTAAAAGCCAGCTCCAGGGCCGCTAATTCCTTCTCGCGAGCAAGCTTGTCCGCGGCCACGGCCTCCAGGCGGGTCCGCTCGGCCTCCATCGCCGCCAGCCTGCGTTCGTGGGCCGACTTCTGCTCCAGCGCCGCCGTAAGCTGAGTCTCAAGCCTCTTGTAATTTTCCGCCATGGCGGACACGGAGGCTTCCGCCTCTTTCCGGACACGGGTCAGCTTCTCTTCAAAACCGCGGGCCTCCTCCAGAACGCCACGCGCCTCGGTCTCCGTTTTCGCCTTTTCGGCCTCGGCCTGGGAAACGGCGTTCTTCATCCTGGCGATCTCGGCCGCATATTCCTTTTCCAGCTCCGCCTTCACTCCGGCGCGGATCTCGTTCGCCCCGGCTTCGAATTTGCCGCGCATCTCTATCATCTTCGTCTCGAATTCCAGGGCCGCGGCCGCTTTTATACCGGCGATCTCGTCCTGGTTCTTCCTGGCGGCGGCCAGCACTTCGGCCTGGCAGCGGCGCTCGGTTTCCACCATCTTCGCGGCGTACTCCGCTCCAGCCTCGCCGGCGTATTCGTTCTTGAACTTTTGGATCTCGGCTTTGTGGGCGGCCTTCATGCCTTCCGCTTCGGTCCTGTACTTCTTGACCTCCTCCATATTGGCGGCCATAGCCTGGGCCAGCTGCATCTTCTCCAGGCGCAGCGCCTGGCGCTCCTTTTCCAGGACGGCGTTTATAGCCTGCACCCTGGAGAGCGTGTTCTTCATCTTGAGCAGCTCCGAAATGGCGCGGATCTTCTCGCCGGAGATCTCCGCTATGGTTTTATCCTTGTCCTGCGCGGCGGACTCGAACCTGGCCTGGAGTTTTTTCAGTTCCTCGTCCTTCTCGGCATTCTTGCGGTCGGAAAGCGTACCGATATCGGACTGCAAGCGGCCTATCTCCTTCTGGAGCTTCTCCGTTTCGTGGCGGAAGCGCTCCTCCGCGAACCGGGCCTCGTTAAGGGCCTTCTCCTCGCGGCCGCGCAGCACCGCGTTCTCCACTTTGAGCTCCGCGAACTCGCGTTCCCGCTCCGGGATGTTCTTGATATAGGATTCTATCGAGGCCTTCTCGCGGTCTATCTTGGCTATCTCTTCGCGCAGCTTGGCCGTCTCTTTGCCCTGCATCTCCTTCTCAAGAGCGGCGCGGCGCAGTTCGTCCTCCAGGCCGCGGGCTTTTTCGGCCTCATGTTTCAAAGAGCGGGCCTCGTCCTCCCTCTGGGAAATGGCTTTCTGCCACTGCGCTTTTTCATCGAGCCAGCGGCGCTCCATTTCCTGAAGGCGGTATATAAAATGGCTCTCTACATCCTTGGACTGGGTCTCGCGCTCCTGCATCTGCCCTTTGAGGGTCTGCATCCAGGTTTCGCGCTCCGACAGCAGCCTGGACTCCAGTTCCTTGATCTTCGACTTCAGGGTCAGGCGTTCCTCCTGCACTTCCTGTTCATGCCTGTCGCGGCGGAGCTTTTCCTGAATGTCCTTGAGCGAGGACTCCACTTTGGAAGAAAGCGCCTCGTCCTGCTGGTTCTTCAGGGTCGCCAGCAGGGCCTTCTCCTTTTCCTGGGAGACCAGCTTCTCCATGTCGGCGATCTTTTTCTCCAGGCGCTCCTTCTCCTCCCTCATCCTGGCGGAGTCGTCGGCCGGGACTTCGCGGCGTGGCTGGGAAACATTCTGCGGCTGGGCAAGCGGCATGAACGGCGCGCCGCCGGGAAGCGGCGGCAAAGCCGCCCTGCCTCCCGGAAGCGAAGGGGGCTGGAGCGGCAGATTCGGTTTCATCAGGCCGGGAGGAAAAGGGGGAGGACCCGGTTTCTTTTCCTGTCTATTGTCTTTATCTTCCATATTAACGGGGCCGCGGACACTATCGGCGCCTTGTATATTCTAAAAAACGCCGGTTTCGTTTTAGTTGAAATTTTGTTAAATCTTGCCAGACCGGCGCTATTTTCCGGAGACCTGCTGCTTAAAATTGTTCAGCCACTCGGTCACGGCCGGATCATTGGAAAGCCCGGCGTATTTTTCGTACGCGGCCACGGCCTCGCCGGAACGGCCGAGAGCGTAATAGGCTCCGCCCAGGTACTGGTGAACCGCGGCGGAGGAGGGGTCCAGGCCAGCCGCGTACTCCAGATACTGAAGACTTTCCTCGTAACGCCCCTGATTGCAGAGATCGGCTCCCGCGGCCAGATACTGCTGCGCCTGCGCCGCCGGCTGGGGCGCGGCCGGCGCCGGAGCCGCCGCGCCGGGCTCGGCGCCGCCGGGGAGGCCGCGGAACTTCTGCATCCGCCGCGCGTCGGACGACATCTCCGCGCCGTCGATTATATAGACCTCCTGGGAGCTCTGCTGGCGGATGTTTATTTTGCCCTCCAGCTCCAGGTTCTTGATGGTGGAAAGGATCTTCATCTGGGCTTCTTCCGACTGCGCCGGAGTCACCGAAGCGGACAGCTCGATGATCTCCTTGATATTGCGCGCGGCGCCATCCGACATATTGGAGTAGAATTTGTTGACTATCTGGGGATCGGCCTTGTTAAGGGCCTTGGCTATGTCCTCGTTGGAGAGGCCGCGGATTATGCTCTGCATGTCGCGGTCCGGGAAGCCGGGGATATCCTCGAACATAAGGATCGTGCGCCGCACTTTTTCGTAGATCTCCGGCTTCTGGGCCTTCAGGTATTCCGTTATGTTCTTGCGGGTGGCGGGATCGGAATCTTCCAGCATTTTCGACAGCCGCTCTATGCCGCCCGTGACGAAATCTATGTTCTCCTTGAGGTCCTTGTCTATGGCCTCGATCTGCTCGCGGGTGGCCTGGCGCACGGTCAGCGATTCAAGCGCCACCTTGGCCTGCATTTCCACGGACAGCATGGACAGCGCCTGCCGGGCGAGCTCGGGTTTCAGGTAGCTGAGCACTATGGCCACCACCCAGGGATCCTCTTTCCTGAGCAGGAACAGGTAGATCAGCCGTTTAAGATTCTCTTCCGTGATATAGACGAAAGGCTCGAATTTTTTCATAAGCTCGTCCTCATCCTCGCTCTTCTCCGCTTCCTTCTGCAGGAAATTCATGTCGATCTGCTGATGCCCCTCCTCCACCCCCCCGCCTTTCCCCCCGCCTCCGCCGGCGCCCTCCTCCATTTTCTGGTCTATGTTCACTTCCGCGCCGGGCTTGGAGGCCAGCGCCCGGACATACTTCCTGAAGAACCCCCAGAGAGGGCCGAAGAGAAAGAACAGGAACAGCAGCAGCAGCAGAGCGTAGAGCAGAGGCAGATAAACGCCCGGCCGCTTCATATCCTCAGCGATATTATAGCTCTTAAATCTGGTGGGCTTGAAAAGCACGGTGGGCTCGTCTTTGCCCTTTATTTTATAGGGGTTCAGGAATTCCCCGACCCTTTCCCGGGCCAGGGAGACCGTGGCGCTGGAAACGGT
>Ga0074195_1002721_pt1 | contig 18683 bp, 11 predicted proteins | sample EPASupsiteHSE623_FD_64525 | JGI IMG/M metagenome (GOLD analysis project Ga0074195, IMG submission 64525) | Bioremediated contaminated groundwater from EPA Superfund site, New Mexico - Sample HSE6-23 | ecosystem: Environmental > Aquatic > Deep subsurface > Groundwater > Contaminated ...
CCACCGTCCAGTCGTATTCCGTGACAGTTAGTTCCGTCATGTCGCCGCCTTTGATTTTTTTGAAGGCGACCCTCGTGCGTATCTCTTTTGGGAAGTCCGGGGGCATGCCGATATCGGCGGGATCTATTTTGTTGCCGTCTTTATCAGCCAGGCCTTGGGTGAATTCCAGAAGTTCCATCGGCACGATCTTCTTGTAGATGCCGGCGGTGTAGAGATCTTGACCACCCTGATCTTCCGGCGCGCGCATGGAAAATAGATATTTGCCACCCACACGAAGGTCAATTTTGCATGAGGGCGAGGTGTAGTCTTTGGGCCCCCACCAGCGTTTGACGTACTCCGGGTCGGTCCAGGCTCTCCATACCTGCTCGACAGGTGCGTCGATGATGCGAGTCACTATGAGATCCTGTTTTTTTATACCTTGATTTGTAGGCAGCTGCGCTGGATCTTTTAATTTGTCTTTGTCTGTCGTAATGTATCTCCCCATCTAGTTATTGGCAGTGCTGATTATAAATTATTTTCTTTCGGTTGGTAGCAAAGCATAACGTTCCCGCAACTGAACGCCTTCGTTCCCAGGAGCTTCAAATTGAATCTATCATTTATGCCTTTGAAGAGAGGCTTGCCATTGCCCAGGACCACTGGATTGACTATGAGCCGATATTCATCAATTAAGCCAAGTCGCGTAAATGCTGATACAATGCTGCCACTGCCGAATATCACCATGTCCTTGCCAGGCTGTTGTTTCAGTTTCGAGATTTCCTGGGCGATATCTTCTTTTACCAACCTCGAATTGTTCCATTCAACCCTTTCCAGCGTCTTTGAAAAAACAATTTTTGGCAAATTATTCATCAGGGGAGCAATGAGCGGATCCTCCTTTATGGCAGATGGAGACGGCCAGTAGTCTGCAAAAAGCTGGTAGGTCACACGTCCCAATAAAATAGTGCCCACCGTGTTGACCAGATTGAGGGAATATTTTGCCATTTCGTCGTCCCAGACAAACCAATCTATCTCTCCATTCGGTCCGGCAAAGAAGCCATCGAGCGTAATGTAATTTGATACAATAATTTTTCTCATGAACCACTATATAACATCCTTCAATATATATGCTTGTTTTCTCTTATCGAGTACGGAAAGTTCGCTCGGACAAGGCCAGCTCCCGCTCCCGACCTGCCTCTTCGCTTTGAGAATCGTGAATCAAAAGAATCGTGAGATCTGAATAGGAGATATACAGATACAACTGGTTTTCTAAGAGATGCTCCTGTTAGATGAGGGAGTGGACCTTCCGATAGCTCGCCGGGATGCCTGCACGAGAAGCGGACAGCTTTCCTTTAAGCCCATAGCCTACACCAAGCCATGACTCTCGAAAAACTTAAATTAACTGGAGGCGTTAATCTATAATAATCTCTAATCAATATTTTGCATAACTGGTAAAGGCGGAGAATTTCCGGGAGAAAGCGTCGTGGCCATAGAAGATCATATCCAAGGGGATGGGCTCTGGTATAAAGATGCCATCATTTACGAAGTTCATGTAAAATCATTTTACGACAGCAACGGAGATGGAATTGGAGACCTTCAGGGACTTATAGAGAAGCTGGATTATCTCAAGGACCTGGGGGTCACGGCCGTCTGGCTATTGCCATTCTATCCGTCGCCCCTCAAAGATGACGGCTACGATATTACGGATTACCTCGACATCCATCCCGATTACGGGGATCTGAAGACGTTCAGGAGGTTTCTGAAGGAGGCTCACCTGAGAGATCTGAAGGTGATCACTGAGATGGTATTGAACCACACCTCGGATCGCCATCCCTGGTTTCAAAAGGCCAGGAAATCAAAGCCGGAATCAGTCTGGAGGAATTTTTATGTTTGGAGTGATACGCCCGACAAATACAGGGAGACTCGAGTGATCTTCAAGGACTTTGAGACCTCCAATTGGGCCTGGGACCCTGTGGCCAGATCCTATTACTGGCACCGCTTTTATTCCCACCAGCCCGACCTTAATTTTGATAATCCTCATGTCCAGAGGGCCATGATCAGGGTGATCGACTTCTGGCTTCGCATGGGCGTGGACGGCATCAGACTGGATGCAGTTCCATATCTCTACGAGCGCGAAGGCACAAATTGCGAAAATCTGCCAGAGACACACGGATTTTTGGTAAAGCTCCGGTCATACATCGACAGCAAATTCAAGAATAAGATGCTTCTGGCCGAGTCTAATCAGTGGCCGGAAGATGCCGCCGCGTACTTTGGCAAGGGCAATGAATGCCACATGGCCTTCCATTTCCCGCTCATGCCCAGGATGTTCATGGCCATCGAGATGGAGGATCGTTTTCCCATCACAAACATCATGGATCAAACTCCCCAGATCCCTGCATCCTGCCAATGGGCTCTTTTTCTGCGCAACCACGATGAATTGACCCTGGAGATGGTCACCGACGAGGAAAGAGACTACATGTATCGCGTTTATGCCACGGACCCGCGAACCAAGATCAACCTGGGAATCCGCCGGCGGCTCGCGCCTCTCCTGGGAAATAACCGCAGAAAGATTGAGCTCATGTTCTTGCTGCTCTTCTCCCTGCCCGGCACTCCGGTAGTCTATTATGGAGACGAGATCGGAATGGGTGACAACTACTATCTGGGCGACCGGAACGGAGTGCGCACGCCCATGCAGTGGAATCCGGACTTGAATGCAGGCTTTTCTTTCGCCAATCCTCAGGAGCTGTACCTGCCTGTGATCATCGATCCCCAGTACCATTACGGGGCATTGAATGTCGCCAACCAGGAGAGAGATTCCTCTTCCCTGCTGTGGTGGATGAAGCAGATGATCTCGCTTCGCAAAAGGTTAAAGGCCTTTGGAAGAGGCGACATGAAGATCCTCTTTCCCAGTAACTCCAAGGTCATGGCCTTCATCCGTCATTATGAGGAGGAGACCATACTTATAATTGCGAACCTATCAAAATACCCACAGCAAACTGAGATCGACCTGAGCGAGTACGCAGGCTTCCTGCCCGAGGAGCTGCTGAGCAGGAGCAGGTTTCATGAGATCGAAAAATCCCCTTACACGATCACTTTCGGGCCCTATTATTATTATACGTTTTTGCTGGTGCAGAAAAAAGAACAGGTCTGCGCCACCAAAAATGATGATCTGTCGTTGATCGAGATGGAAAAATGGAGCAGGCTTTGGGACGAAAAGACCAGGAAGAAGGTGGAAGACATACTTCTGAGCTATCTCCAGTGTCTGAGCTTATCCGGGGAAGACGGTCGTGAACTGCGATCGGTGCAGATCTTGGAGTCGACACCGATATCCATAGGCTCTCACTCCCATCTGCTGTTCCTGAAGACATTTTATACGGTGGGCCCGGCAGCGCTCTATCTTCTGCCTCTGTCCTTCGCATCGGGGGATAGAGCTGAGACGCTCAGGAATCAGTTGCCGCAAAGCCTGATAGCCAGGATCAATATCGACGACGAGAATGTCATCGCCTACGACGGCACCTACGACGACGAGCTACGTGGAGCCCTTCTTTCACTGATCATTCGTGGTAAGAAGATAAGGGATTCCCGTGGAAACCTCGTTTTTTATTCCAGCAAACCATCCTGCCGGGTAGACGAGATTAATGACCTGACCTCGAAGCTCCTCAAGTCGGGGAAGAGCACGGTCCATGTTCAGTTCAAAGACCTGTTCATCATGAAGCTTTACAAACTCATCGATACGGGTGGAAATTACGAAATAGAGATGACCAGGTTCCTTACCGAAAAAGGGTTTCGCAATATTTTGCCTTTCTGCGGAGCTATAGAGTACAGACATCCCAAGGCAGAGCGGTTGCCCATCGGTATGCTCCAGAGATTTGTTCCCCATGAGGGAGATGCCAGGAATTACACACTGGACGAAGCCGGCAGATACTTTGAAAGGGTCCTGGCCAAAAAGCAGGGCATTCAAGAGCCTCCCAAAGCGCCCGAGTCCCTTCTTAAGATCGAGCCTGAGAACATACCTCCCCTGATTAAAGAGATGTTGGGGGGGATTTATCTGGAGATGGTCCAGCTTTTGGGCACGAGGACCGGTGAGATGCATCTGGCCCTGGCATCGTCCGAGGATCCCGATTTTGCCCCTGTACCCTTCACCGCCTTTCACCAGCAGTCGCTATATCAATCCATGAGAGTCTCAGTGGACAGGACATTCTTCTCTTTAGGCAGACATATGAAAGACATGCCTGAGGACGTCAAAGGCCTCGCATCAAAGGTATTTGCCAGGGAAACGGAGATCCAGGGCCAGATGAAGATGATGACGCAGCGAAAGCTCAACAGTTCAAGAATTCACATCCATGGCGACTACCAGCTTGACCAGCTTCTGTACACCGGCAAGGACTTCATTATCTATGGATTCGACCACGATCAAGAGCATGCCCTGATCGATCGCAGGCTCAAGCGATCGCCACTTGTGGACGTGTCGAGCTTGATCATGTCCTTCCACTCCGCAGCCAGCACCGCCCTTTTCAAACATGCTTCGGCACGGAAGGAGGATCTGCCTCTGCTCGAGCCCTGGAAAGAGCTCTGGTTCAAGTACGTGAGCGGCATCTTCATCAGCGCTTATATTAAGACAGTTAAGGATACGGGCCTTCTTCCCACGGAAGAGAAGGAACTCGAAGCTATGTTCAATGCTTTTCTTATGGAAAGGGCGGTCTTTGACCTGGGGAAAAGCCTCCTTAAGCCAGGCTCATTGATAATTCCCCTCCAGGGGATAATTTACCTTTTGGCTTTTATAAAAAAAGGCAATGCATAGGAGATAGAGATGAAGATCGGAGCCGGATACCGGGGGAATGGATTGTGCAGTTTCGCTGTCTGGGCACCATTTTCAGGTGACGTGACCCTGATGATCATCGGGACGGAGAAGAGAGCAGTTCATTCGAAAAAAAATGACCAGGGCTACTGGATCTTTGAGGTGGATGATGTATCTCCCGGAACGAAATACTTCTACCGGCTGAATGGTTCCCTGGATCGGCCCGATCCGGCTTCGCACAGCCAGCCCGAGGGCGTCCACGGCCCCTCTCAGGTGGTCGACCACGAGTATCCCTGGCGCGACCGCCTCTGGCAAGGGATACCTCTGGATGAGATGATCATCTACGAGCTTCATATCGGCACCTTCACAAAAGAGGGGACTTTCGACGCCGTCATCCCGAGGCTTGAAGAACTTAAAGATCTGGGGATTAACGCGCTGCAGATCATGCCTGTGGGACAGTTTCCCGGCACGAGGAACTGGGGTTACGATGTAGCCTATCCTTTTGCCGTGCAGAACTCCTATGGCGGCCCTGACGGCTTCAAGAGATTGATCGGTGCGTGTCATGTACGGGATTTGGCCGTAATTCTGGACGTGGTCTACAATCATCTCGGTCCGGAGGGAACCTATCTTGCCGACTTCGGGCCTTACTTTACGGATAAGTACAGAACACCCTGGGGCAGGGCCGTCAACTTCGATGATGCCTGCAGCGACGCGGTTAGAGAATTCTTCATCGAGAACGCCCTGCACTGGTTCAAGGATTATCACCTGGATGCTCTCCGACTGGATGCGGTTCATGCCGTCTTCGATATGAGCGCCAGACCCTTTCTCAGGGAGCTGGCGGAAAGGGTCTCTGAGCTCTCGGAAAGGGATAGAAGGCGCTACCTGATTGCGGAGAGCGACCTGAATGACGTGAGGGTGATAGACTCATTGGAGAGAAATGGTTTTGGATTCGATGCTCAATGGTGCGACGACCTTCACCATGCCCTTCATACGCTGCTCACCGGTGAGCATGGCGGCTACTACCAGGACTTTGGAGGGATTGAGGATCTGGTGAAGGCTCTGCGGGAAGGATTTGTATATTCCTGGAATTTCTCAAAGTATAGAAAGAAGCATCATGGAAGTTCCTCCCTGAGAGTTCCGGCCGGCAAGTTCATCGTCTCCTCGCAGAACCATGACCAGATAGGCAATCGTCCTCTGGGCGACCGGCTCTCGAGCCTGGTCTCCTTTGAGGCCCTGAAGCTGGCCGCCGGTGTGGTAATGCTCTCGCCTTACATACCGCAAATCTTCATGGGAGAGGAATATGCCGAAGATGCTCCCTTCCTCTACTTTGTGAGCTATTCCGATAGCGTCCTGGCAGAGGCGACAAGAGAGGGCAGGAAGAAGGAGTTCGCGTCTCCGGTTGAACCCTCTGACCCTCAGGATCCGTCGACATTCTTCCGCTCCAGGGTCGGATGGCAGAAGCAAGAGGACGGCAGACACAGGGTGGTCCTCAATTTCTACAAAAAGCTCATCCGCTTGAGGAAGGAGGTTCCTGCTCTGCGCCACCTCAGCAAGGAATGTCAGGAGGTCTCTTCGGAGGATGGCATCATCATTCTCAAAAGACGGCATGGTTCCAGCGAGACCATGTGCCTCATGAACTTTTGCCAGGCGGAGTCGGCCTTCCGGCTGAACCCGGAGACGAAGACATGGAAAAAGGTCATCGATTCTTCAGAGGCTATCTGGGACGGCCCAGGCTCAGCTATGCCTTATACAGTCAGCAAAGCCGAAAGATTTTATATAAAACCTCAGAGCTTTTTATTATATGAGAAGGTTGGACAGTGACAGGCTACATCTGCATTCACGGGCATTTCTATCAGCCACCCAGGGACAACCCCTGGCTTGAGGAGATTGAGCTCCAGGATTCGGCATACCCCTACCATGATTGGAATGAGCGGATCACATCCGAATGTTATGCGCCCAATACGGCAGCTCGCATCCTGGGACCCGACCTGAAGATCATAGATATCATTAATAATTATAAAAGTATGAGCTTCAACTTCGGTCCAACGCTTCTCTCCTGGATAGAGACCAAGTCCCCTGAAACGCTGCAGGCTGTGCTGGAAGCTGGTCGTACCTCCCCTCACAGGTTCTCGGGTCACTCCCCGGCCATAGCCCAGGCCTACAGCCACATGATACTCCCTCTAGCCAACTCCAGAGATGTACGCACTCAGGTGATATGGGGCATAAAAGAGTACGAGCACCGCTTTGGATTTAAGCCGGAGGGCATGTGGCTTCCCGAAACCGCTGTGGATAGAATGAGCCTGGACGTCCTGGCCGAGCAGGGCATAAAGTTCACCATCCTGGCTCCACACCAGGCGGCAAGATTTCGAAAGATCGGAGATCAGGAATGGATTGAAGCCTCGACGGGCATGGATCTTAGAAGAGCGTATCTCTGCAAGCTCGATTCGGGGAGGACCATCAGCCTCTTCGTCTATGATGGCCTGATGGCCAAGGATGTCGCCTTCACGAACCTTCTGGACAATGGAGAGGGCCTTGCCAGCAGGCTGATAAGCGGTCTTACGGGAGATGAAACGCAATTGGTTCATATCGCTACGGATGGGGAGAGCTACGGCCACCACCACCCCGGAGGCGACATGGCCCTTGCTTACTGTCTCTATCAGATCGAGTCCAAGAACCTCGCCAGGATCACCGTCTACGGCGAATACATGGAGAAGCACCCTCCTGCGTTCGAGGTGGAGTTAGTCGAGAACACATCCTGGAGCTGCCCGCACGGACTGGGGAGATGGATGATCGATTGCGGATGCAACACAGGCGGCCATCCGGGATGGAATCAGGCATGGAGAGCACCCCTGCGCCAGGCTATGGACCGGGTTAGAGACGCACTGGTGCCGGTCTTCGAGCAGGAAGGAAAGGCCCTCTTCAAGGACCCCTGGACGGCAAGGGACGACTACATCCAGGTAATTCTGAACAGATCACCGGAGAATGTGGAACGATTTCTATCGGAACATGTTTTGAAGGAGCTCTCCGCTGAGGAAAAGGTGTTGGCCCTCAAGCTCCTGGAGATGCAAAGGCATGCCATGCTCATGTACACCAGCGACGGCTGGTTCTTCGATGAGATCTCCGGCCTGGAGACCTCCCAGGTCATGAAGTACGCCGCCCGCGCCATGCAGCTCGCCAAGGAGGTGAGCGGCGTGGATCTGGAGCCCGGTTATTTGGATAGTTTGAATCAGGCGAAGAGCAACCTCCAGGAGTTCGGAGACGGCGAGAAGGTATATCTGCGACTGGTAAAGCCCGTCGCTCTGGACCCTTTGCGGGTGGCAGCCCATTACGCCATATCATCCCTCTTCAATGAGTATCCTGAAAAGACGAGGATCTTCTGCTATACGGTGGCCAAAGAGCTCTATGCTCTGGAAAAGGCCGGAGAGATGAGCCTGGCACTCGGCAAGATCCACGTGCGATCCGAGATCACCTGGGAAGAGGAGACCATCAGTTTTGCCGCCCTCCACTTCAGCGGCCACAACCTGGTTGGTGGTGCTTATCGGTTCAGGGGCGATGAGCCGCACCTATTGATGCAAAGCGAGATCAAAGAGGCCTTTACGAAGGGCGATATACCTGAGGTGATCCGCCTCATGGATAAGCACTTCGGCGCTCACAGCTACAACATCTGGCACCTTTTCAGAGATGAGCAGCGAAGGATTCTGAGCCGCATTCTCGAGCCGGATCAAAGAGAGATCGATTCCTTCTTCCATCAGGCGTTCATACATCACTACCCAGCACTGCAGGTGATGAAAGACTTGGGAATTCCACTTCCGGAAACCCTTCAGGCCATAGTCAAGTCGGTGATTGACTCGGACCTGCGCAAGGCCCTGGAAGCGGAGAAGCTCGACCTGCCCGCCCTTCGCAAGCTCGTGGATGACATCCGGAAATTTTCGCCTGCGATCGACAAGCAGTCGCTGAATTTGCTTATGCGCAGAATCGACGGCCTCATGGAGAGCTTCAGCATGAATCCTGAAGATTTAGCCCTGATGGAGAAGATTAATGAGCTGTTAGGCATCGAATATGACCTCTTGCCCAAGCCGATCCTCTGGAGGTCCCAGAATATCCTCATCTCTGTAAGCAGAAGGTTTCAAAATGAGATGAAAACGCGAGCAGATAAAGGCGATCAAAAAGCAAAGACGTGGTTGGATCTGCTGGGGAAGATGGAAGATCGCATGCAAGTGAGGCCTTCTTGAATGCGCATTCCTCTGGCCACCTACAGGCTTCAGTTCAGCCCTTCCTTCGGCTTTAAGAAAGCTAGGGAAATCCTGCCGTATCTGTCGAAACTGGGGATCTCAGACATCTACGCCTCTCCCATATTCAAAGCGAGGAAGGGAAGCTCTCACGGCTACGACGTCGTCGATCATAACCGTCTCAACCCGGAGCTGGGAACGCTCGAAGAGTTCGAGGCACTTTTGCAGGAAATATCTGCTCTCAAGATGGGGTGGCTGCAGGATGTGGTACCTAACCACATGTCTTATAGCCATGAGAACGACCTGCTCTCCGATGTCCTGGAAAGAGGAAAACGCTCAGAATTTTTCAATTTCTTTGATGTCGAGTGGGACCACCCGAGCGATAACCTGAAGGGGAAAATTCTGGCTCCATTTCTGCAAGAGTTCTATGGGGACGCCCTGGAAAAAGGCGATATAAGGCTGGAATTCAACGATGCAGGTTTTGCCATCTCATGTTCAGGCATTCGCCTTCCTGTGAGATTAAAATCTTATGCAGCGATATTGAGCTATGGCTTGAGAGATCTGGAAAAAGGGCTTAAAGAAGACACCAAGGATCTCGAGGACCTCAAGAGCATAATCTTGAAAGCAAACGAGGACGACCCGGACTCTGGATTGAAGGAAGAACTCTGGAGGCTCTGCTCGGAGAGCAGCGCTGTCAGAGACTTCCTGGACTCGAATCTGGCAATATTCAATGGAAAAAGGGGAGACGCCAGGAGCTTCGACCTCCTGGACGATCTGCTCTCTTTGCAGCTCTTCCGGTTATGCTTCTGGAAGGTGGCCTCGGACGAGATTAACTATAGAAGGTTCTTCATTCTGAACGAGATGATCTCGCTCAATACAGAGAAAAAGGAGGTATTCGATCACATTCATTCCTTCTTATTCGACCTGCTTCATAAGGGCCTGATCACAGGCCTTCGGATAGATCATCTGGACGGGCTTTACGATCCGGAAGAATATCTGACCAGATTGAGGGAGCATCTGCTGGAAGGATATCTGGTGGCCGAGAAGATACTCCTTCCCGGTGAGAGCCTTCCCGACAGCTGGCCGCTACAGGGAACTACCGGCTATGATTTTCTGAACTGCCAGAACGGCGTCTTTTGCGATAAGGATGGGGTCAAGGCCCTGAATGAAATATATTCCCGTTTTACGGGATTTGAAACCTCTTTTGAAGATGTGGCCTACGGGAAGAAGTTGCTCATGGCTGATCGACACATGAACGGCGATTTCGATAATCTCGCTCGTATTCTAAAGAAAGCTCTGGGCAGGGGCCGGCGCGGGATCGACATAACCTTATCGGGGATCAAGAAGGCTTTAAAGGAGCTTCTGGTACTGCTTCCGGTTTACAGAACCTATGTGAGACCCGGTTCATTCAGGGAATTCGATCGCATGGTTTTCCAGGAGGCTTTCCGACTGGCAAAGCAAAGAAATCTTGACCTGTTTTACGAGCTCGATCTCATCGAGAGATTTATGCTGGAGCCCGGAGAAGAAGATAAAGACAACTGGCAGGCATTTATCATGAGGCTTCAACAGTTTTCAGGTCCTCTGACGGCCAAAGGCATTGAGGACACTGCGCTGTATTCATATTACAGGCTGCTCTCGCTCAATGAAGTAGGAGGCAACCCTGGGAGCACCGGCACATCTCTTGATGAGTTCCACCGTTTCAATCGGCACAGATCGGAACGCTGGCCGCATTCTATGAACGCCACCTCGACTCATGATACCAAGAGGGGCGAGGACGCGAGGGCCAGGATAAACGTCCTCTCTGAGCTGCCGGAGATCTGGTCGGGTCAAATCGACGCCTGGAGCCGCATTAACCAGGGAAAGAAGGTGAAGGTAAGGGGCAGAGACGTGCCGGACAGAAACGATGAGTACTTCCTTTACCAGGCCTTGATCGGTGCCTTTCCCCACCCATCCGAAGATCTGCTCTCTTTTCGGGAGCGGGCTAAAGGCTACCTGATAAAGGCGGTCAGAGAGGCCAAGGTGCACTCAGGATGGGTCAGGCAGGACAGGTCCTATGAGGAGGCCTTCGCCGCCTTCCTGGAAAGAGCACTTGGCTCCGAAGAATTTATGGAGTCTTTCCTGCCTTTCCAGAGAAAAATCTCTCATCATGGTGCCCTGAACTCCCTGGCTTCCACACTGATAAAGATCACTGCACCGGGGATTCCCGACTTTTATCAAGGCTGCGAGCTGTGGGACTTGAGCTTTGTGGACCCGGACAACCGCCGTCCTGTGCAATTCGAGCGAAGGGCGACATACCTGAAGGAATTGGTGCAAGACGATGCTCCAAGCCTGATCGGAGAGTTTCTGGCAGGGATTGAGGATGCCAGGCTGAAACTCTTCACGATTTACCAATCCCTTCGTGCCAGAAGCGAGAATCCCGAGCTCTTCACACGAGGATCTTATGAGCCCCTTAAAGCGGAGGGATCAAGATCGGAAAACATCATAGCCTTCGCCAGGCGGCATGACGATTCATGGGCCATCACCATCGTTCCCAGGCTCACCACCGCTCTGGTAGGGGATGGAGATTATCCTCTGGGAAGGAAGGTGTGGGGCGATGATCGTATTCCACTCTTCCGCGGATCACCCCATTGCTGGCGAAATGCAATAACCGGGCAGCCTCTGGAGGCAGAGGGTCAACTTTACGCCGGAGATGTGCTGCAGCATTTTCCGGTTGCCCTTCTGCTCGGCAGGGAGGGCAGATGAGGGTCAGAGCGAGCGGCATACTTCTACACATCACCTCCCTTCCCTCGCCCTACGGCATAGGCGACCTGGGACCTTCTGCTTATCGCTTTGCCGATCTCCTGGTCGATAACCGGCAGACCTTCTGGCAGGTTCTTCCTCTTGGTCCCACAGATCCTATTTGGGGCAACACGCCTTACGACAGCAGATCGATCTATGCAGGAAACCCGCTTCTGATCAGCCCTGAGGTGCTGGCGGAAGCGGGTTTGCTCACCAAAGAGGATCTGGAAAATCATCCTCACTTTCCGAAAGGCAGTGTAGATTACCATTCGGTCACGGAATTCAAGATGAAGATTTTGAAGATAGCATATGAATCCTTCCCGGCCGGTGGTTCTGTGGAGAAAGCAAATAAAAATTCTGCACCGGGCGATCGATGCGGCTACAATAAGTTCTGCAACGATAACGACCCGTGGCTGGAGGACTTTGCCCTCTTTTCGGCAATAAAATCTCATTTTGGAGGGCGCATTTGGAGCGAGTGGCCTGAAGCCTTGAGAGATAGAAAAGGCGAGGCATTGGAAGAGATGAAGCAAAAGCTTCTCGATGATATCCTGATGCAGAAGTTTCTCCAATACACCTTTTTCCGGCAATGGGCCGGCCTGAAGAGCTACTGCAACGCACGGGGAATTCAGATCTTTGGCGACATGCCCATATATGTCAACTACGACAGCGCTGACGTATGGACCAGACCCGAGATCTTTAACCTGGATGAGAATAAAAAACCTCTGACGGTGGCAGGCGTTCCTCCGGATTACTTCTCCAGGACGGGTCAGCTCTGGGGCAACCCGCTCTACCGTTGGGATGTGCTCAAGAAAGATGGATACGCCTGGTGGATGCGCCGCATTGAGCACAACCTGCAGCTGTTCGATCTGCTCAGGATTGATCATTTCCGGGGCCTCGTGGCCTACTGGGAAGTGCCTGCGGGCAAAAAAACGGCGGTTGAGGGAGACTGGGTGAAGGTGCCATCGGATTTTCTCCCTGCCCTATTTCGGCGTTTCCCGAATCTGCCGATCATAGCTGAGGACCTGGGGTTAATCACCTCTGAAGTCAGGGAGGCCATTAGCCGCTTCGACCTGCCGGGCATGAAGGTGCTGCTCTTTGCCTTCGGAGAGGGGTTGCCGGAAAATCCCTACGCACCACACAACCATGTGAAAAACTGTGTGGTGTACACGGGAACGCATGATAACAATTCTTCGCGGGGATGGTTCAAGAATGAGGCGACGCCCGACGAACGGCGCCGCCTTTTCGCGTACCTGGGAAGAGAGGTCTCAGAGGAGCAGATATCATGGGAACTGATACGATTGGCGATGATGTCGGTGGCGGACACTGCCATCCTTCCCCTGCAGGATATCCTTTCCTTGGGAGAAGAGGCCAGGATGAACCGGCCGGGGCAGACGGTAGGCAACTATCAGTGGAGGCTGCTTCCTGAGATGATGAAAATCGACCCGCGGTTGAAGGAGATGACCGAGATCTCCGGCAGGAATTGAAGTCTACGACGACAGGCCTCCAAATCGTTTGGTACGGCAAGTCATATCGAAGAGCATAAAGGCGAAGAGGACCATAAATCCAATCATGGCCGAAACTCGCTTCCTGAACAATTGCCCCAGATGCGGCTACGTGGCTGAGGCATGGACCGAGGATGGCGTTACAGTGAAGATCCGCTGCCGGATGTGCGGCTACGAAGGCGAGCTGCCTCATCCGGACCTGAAGAACGGAGCCTGGCGAGTAGGGTAGCATGCAGCCCTGAAAAAACGGTATTTGATGAACAACAAGAATCCTGGAACATCTCATCATGAGAACCAGCCACGCCCTTCTCCTGCGCCTATTCCATGACCCGCAGTTCGATATCAGCCGAGCAAGCGTGGAGTATGTGGATCGAGGCGCGCCGGGAGACATATCCACCGTGCGAGGAGGCCAGATAATCAGCCTTGAGTCCGGCTGGATGGAGATAGAGTCGGAGATGAAGACCAAGTTCATACCCTTCCATCGCATTCGCCGCATTGCTTACGATGGTAAGACCATGTGGGAGAAACAGGCATCAGAATCTTCGAGCACCTCATCGCCTAAAGGCTAGAGAAAGGCCGCGACTGATAGAGAAGCTGCACGCCATCGACGTCAGGCATTGGATTTGTTCGCTTTGCGTTCGTTGCGATCCAGATACTCCTCAATCGCTGCTACGATCACCTCGGAACGCTGCACATAAAGGGCTCCTCTGCTCTTCACCACGAAATTCATGAGCCTGTCATTCAATTCTGAATTGAGCTCGATCTCAATCTTAGGCATAACAGGTAGTTCGCGCTCAAAATATTAATAATTGAGTTTCCTGATGCGCTGATGCATCCAACTGACTTGGATCGTTCGCTATACTCAAAATTTAGTCTATGAACAATCGGGTCGTGGATGAAGGTTACTGAAAATCATCACGGGAATCGAATGCATGGGATTCATTTCGGCAGTATGCATCCATTACGTCATTTGTTATCGCTTTTCAGTAGCTCACGTACGCGACCAACAATCGGATGCTACTGTTATTGGTGCATAAGTTATTGGTCAAATAATTCTCGAGAAAGAATGAAGATACACGCGTTTTTGCTTGGCGAAAACTGTCGAAGATTCGAGCGATAAATTTATATCAATTTAGGACATATCATCGACAAACGCCGAATTGAATTTGATGGAGATCAGAATCATCGTTAATCATTGGGAAGAAAATTCTCAAGTCCCGTAGAACTGGTAAAGACCGGCGTCATGCTAAGATTCCGTTTCGGCAGCTGAATCGAGGGAGGAGAAGTAACATGCGGCTTTTGGTGGTATCAAATCGTCTTCCGATTACGGTATTGGAGGATGAAGATCTAAAGTTCAAAGAGAGCGTAGGTGGGCTCGTTTCCGGTTTGAAGGCGTATCTGGATTTTATTAATTCGCAATCAAACAACCAGGAATGCGAGTACACCTGGGTGGGCTGGCCCGGGAAAACGATAAAAGATTCCATGAAAGAGGAGACGCAATCAAGAATCTATCGCGATTTTAATGCTTACCCTGTGTTTCTTTCGGAAGGAGATATGGATAAGTTCTACCATGGATTCTGCAATAAGACTATATGGCCTCTCTTCCATTATTTCACAACGGATGTCTCCTACGATGATGAAAATTGGCAGGATTACAAGAAAGTAAATAGGATGTTCTGCGATGCTGTAATGCAAATCCTTCGACCGGACGACATCGTTTGGATTCATGACTATCATCTCATGATGCTTCCCCGGTTGATCAGGGAGCAAGTGCCGGGCGTTTCTATCGGATTTTTCCTTCATATTCCCTTTCCTTCCTTCGAAGTGTTTCGGCTGCTGCCGACCCGCTGGCGGGCAGAGCTCTTGAATGGCCTGTTAGGAGCGGATTTAATCGGCTTTCATACCCACGACTACACCCAGTACTTCCTCAGATGCGTGCTCCGCATCCTTGGCCACGAGCACAACATGGGCCAGATTGTCTTGAATGATCATTTGGTAAGAGTTGAAACGTTTCCCATGGGGATAGACTTCAAGAGGTTCTCCGAAGCCGCATTGAGCCAGGGAGTTCAAAAAGAGAAAGAAAAACTGAAAGATGTGTTTGCAGATTGCAGAGTCATCCTATCCATAGATCGCCTGGATTACACAAAAGGGATAGTCAACAGGCTGCAGGGCTATGAACTCTTCCTGGAAAGAAATCCCGGATGGCATGGAAAGGCAGCGCTCATATTAATTGTTGTTCCATCCCGCACCGAGGTGGAACAGTACCAGCAGATGAAAAGGCAAATTGATGAGGTTGTGGGCCGCATCAATGGCCGATTCGGAAGCATAAATTGGACTCCGATATTGTACCATTACAAGTTCTTGCCTTTTGATAAGTTGATCGCATTGTACAATGCCAGCGATGTGGCCATGGTCACGCCCCTAAGAGATGGAATGAATCTCATCGCCAAGGAATATGTTGCCACAAAAACGGAAGGAAAGGGAGTCTTGATCCTGAGCGAGATGGCGGGGGCTTCCAAAGAGGTCAGGGAGGCCATCATCATCAATCCCAATGATCTGGATGAGATTGCAGTCGCCCTAAAAGAAGCCCTGGAGATGCCCGAAGATGAGCAGAAGAGGCGCAACAGGATTATGCAATCCAGGCTTAAGCGTCACGATGTCATCCGCTGGGCGGACAGTTTCGTTCAGGCACTGCTGGCCATCAAGGACGAGGAGAGATGCCTGCATTATAAGCAACTCGGCCCGTCGGCCAAATCGCAGCTCATGGATGATTTCCTGCATGCACATCATAGGCTGCTTCTCCTGGATTATGATGGAACGCTGGTTCAGTTTGAAGGGTCTCCGCAATTGGCAAGGCCAACTGAGGTGCTTGAAAAGATCCTCAGGATCATCTCGGAAGATACCAAGAATGAGGTTGTGCTGGTAAGCGGGAGAGATAGATTCGTTTTGCAGAGCTGGTTTGGATCTTATAATATTGGGCTCGTCGCTGAACATGGCGTATGGATCCGCAAGAAGGGGGAGGACTGGAGGATGCTGAAGCAGATAACCAATGATTGGAAACCCAAGATTCAACCCATCCTGGAGACATATTCAGATAGGCTGCCAGGTTCCTTTGTAGAGGATAAAGAATTCTCCCTAGCCTGGCATTACCGCATGGCAGATCATGAAATGGCATCCATAGTATCAAAAGAGCTCCTGGACGACTTAGTGAATTTTACGGCAAATATCAGTGTCCAGGTGCTGAAGGGAAATAAGGTAATAGAAGTGAGAAACTCGGGCATGACCAAGGGCGATGCCGGATCTTATTGGATCTCCGAGAATGAATATGATTTTATACTGGGAATTGGAGACGATTGGACGGATGAAGATCTCTTCAAAGTCCTTCCGGAGACTGCTTATTCTATCAAAGTGGGCGCTGCTCAATCCCTGGCAAAACATAGCCTGCCGGGATCCTGCGAAGTGCTGAGTCTCCTGGGAGAGCTGGCAAGATTATCACGTCCATGCTGATGGTCAATGTCTCTATGCGGAAACCATCAGCAGGAGCAGCAAGAGCATGTGCATCAGAGTTCTGAAAAGCCGCCCGCTATCAGGCAAGATGCCAGTACAGGCTGATTGAATTTACTGATTTCAGATTTATTTGATTTGGGTGAATGTTTTGCCGGAAATAATGGATTATGCACCTATCGTCGGTGAAGAATCGATCAATGAATTGTATTCGCTGTCGGAAGGAGTTCAAGATAAAGTTATTCAGAGCATCAATTCCACCTCAGAAGGAGGAGGAGTTGCAGAAATCCTCTCCAGAATCATTCCGCTCCTGCGGCAGCTGGGCGTTGATGCCACCTGGGATGTTCTGAAGGGCGATGACGCCTTCTTTAGAGTCACAAAGAAGTTCCATAACGCATTGCAGGGCATGAATGAATGCATAGGTAATGACGAATCAGCACACTTTCTGGAAGTTAACCGGCGGAACGCGGACGAGATGGATCTTTATGGAGACATCATGTTCATTCATGACCCCCAACCGATTGCACTGATCGAGAAAGGGGATGCAAGAGATGAGAAGAAATGGATCTGGAGATGCCATATCGATTTTACCAGGCCCCAGGGCGATATCATGGATTTCTTGAGGGGCTATATGGAAAGATATGATCGTGTGGTCATCTCCTCGCCCAGTTATGAAAGGAAGGATATAAGCGTAGAGCAGGTTATCATTCCACCTTCCATCGATCCCTTGAGCGACAAAAACAGGCAGATTCCAGAGGAGATGATCGATATGGTCCTGAACCGATTCGGAATTGACAGGACGAGACCGATCGTCTCGCAGATCTCGCGCTTCGACAGGTTTAAGAATCCCTGTGGTGTCCTAGAGGTTTATAAAAGAGTTAAAAAATACAAAGATATCCAGCTCGTTCTCGCTGGCGGCGGGGCCACTGACGACCCGGAGGGGCCGGGCATGCTTGAGGAATTGAAGGACAAAGTTGAATGCGATCCGGACATTCACATCATTGATCTTCCGCCGTATAGCGATATAGATATCAATGCTCTGCAGAGAGCCTCTACAGTAATCCTGCAGAACTCATCGAGAGAAGGATTCGGATTAACAGTGACTGAAGCCCTATGGAAAGCAAAGCCGGTCATTGCCTCCGCCGTAGGTGGAATTCCCTTGCAGATAAGCCATGAGCATTCAGGCATCCTCACCCACAGCCTGGGGGAGACGGAGACCTATCTGAAAAGGCTGCTTGACGAGCCGGAGTACGCCATGAAACTGGGAATCAACGGCAAGGAGCATGTTAGGAATAATTTCCTGATCACGAGGCATATCAGGGATTGTCTGATCCTTTTCAATTCGCTAAACGATCAATTGAGTCTCAAGACGCGAAGCAGCATCGTAAGATGATGTTTGCCCAAAAATTTTTCCTTCCGCCCATGTGGCTGCCTACTCCGTCAACCATTCCTGGAATCGAGTCCCGCTGTTCGCTTTCTTGAGAATCAATACGCCCCCAGGAAGGCAGTCCAGTTGCAGCTCATCTTCGCCATTGAGGCAGAGCTGATCTCTGACGGCAGAGGGCAGCGTCATCCTGCCATCAGAGCCAATTTTGATGATCGACGTGATCGGCATATTTTCACTCTACTTGACTTGACGAGGGCAATTTTATTAAGCCTTATTTTAAGGTGAGCCTCACATAGCACCTAGGTAATCTACCCAAGTCCCCTGAAGGGTACGGGCTTTCAGTAGCCCTGAAAGGACTGCCTTGATACTTGATAGTCCTTCCGAGCCTCCAGGCCGGACTACATAGCGGCCCAAGAAGCAATATTCTTTGCGCCATTGAAATCAGCATCGCCAGACCAGGAACACGAAGGACACTTGAAGCTCTTTCCGTTCCTGATTCCATGCTCACCACA
>Ga0074195_1002722_pt1 | contig 18680 bp, 18 predicted proteins | sample EPASupsiteHSE623_FD_64525 | JGI IMG/M metagenome (GOLD analysis project Ga0074195, IMG submission 64525) | Bioremediated contaminated groundwater from EPA Superfund site, New Mexico - Sample HSE6-23 | ecosystem: Environmental > Aquatic > Deep subsurface > Groundwater > Contaminated ...
CGCCTCGCCCGGGAAGCCATCGGAGCCGACGCGTTCGAGATCCTCGAGCGAAGCGATCTTGCTCGTTGCATGCCGCGCCAGGGCTAGCGGCAGATCGTCACGAGCGATGCCGCAACCGTCGTCGGCGACGCGCATCAGGCGCACGCCGCCCTCGGCCAGTTGTACGTCTATCCGTAATGCTCCAGCATCGAGACTGTTTTCGAGCAGTTCCTTGAGCACCGAAGCAGGGCGTTCCACCACCTCGCCAGCGGCAATCTGGCTGACGAGCAGGTCCGGCAGGGGATGGATTCGTGACTCAGGCATTCGGTCATTATATCCGGCCAGTTACGGTACAATCGCCGGCCTTGGATGCCTTTTCCCCTGATTGTGGAATATCTCACGCAGTTTATCGATATCGTCCTGCACCTGGACAAACACCTCGCCGTGCTGGTGGCGCAGTACGGCGTGTGGGTTTACGCTATCCTGTTCGCCATCATTTTCAGCGAGACCGGCTTCGTTGTTACCCCATTCCTGCCTGGCGATTCGTTGCTGTTCGTGGCTGGGGCGCTGGCGGCGGTTGGCGGCATGGATATTGGCGTGCTGATGCTGGTGCTGACGACGGCAGCCATTCTCGGCAACAGCCTCAACTACGCCATCGGCCGCTATCTTGGCCCCAAGGTATTCCACTGGGAGAATTCGCGCTTCTTTAACCGCAACGCGCTGATCAAGACGCATGCCTTCTACGAGAAGCATGGAGGCAAGACGCTGATCATTTCCCGTTTTCTGCCACTGTTCCGCACCTTTGCCCCATTCGTTGCTGGCATCGGATACATGAACCATGCCCGCTTCCAGATGTTCAACATCGCCGGAGCTGTGCTCTGGGTTGCTGCGCTGACGCTGGCCGGCTACTGGTTCGGCAACCTGCCGCTAATCAGGAACAACCTGTCGCTGGTGATTGTGGCAATAGTCGTTGTGTCGCTGCTGCCGGCTGTTATTGGCTGGCTCAGGCATCGGGCCTCGGCTTAGCATCCTTTAACCCTCCAGCGTATCGAGCCACGAACCCAAGCCCTGGGCATTGAGTTCGATATCCGTTTCCATCAGTTCCAACAACGGTTCGCCGCTCAATCCCCAACTGTGCTGTGCTGCCTCATCTTGCACGATTTTGGCCATGCCGGCATGCAGGCGCTGATGGCGCTCTCCGCTACCGCTGCGTTCGCGTAGCGCCATGGCCACCTGAAGGTCGATTTGGCGGTGCAGATCGGCGCCGAGCCGGGGGATATCGGTGACCTGGCTGTAATGGGTGACATAGATCGCTTCCGGTTTGTAGTTCAGCAGCAAATTCACTGATTGGTGCAACGCGTCCGGGTCGAACTGCACCGGCGTGGTCGTCGGGAAAATGAACTGACGGCCCTGATTGTTCAGTTCAGGATAGGAAATGCCGAAGGTATCGCCTGCGAAGATATGCCCTGAGCGCCCGTCGCGGATGCAAATGTGGTGGCGGGAGTGGCCGGCGGTGTCGAGCAACAGCAGTTCGCGGCCTGCCAGATCGAGCGTTTGCAGGTGCTGCGCCTCGATGATGCGTTCAGCGGGAATCGGCAGGATGTCGCCGTACATACGCCGCGTCTCTTCCTCGCCATAGACGCCGATGGTACCGGCGATCAGCTTGGTCGGATCGGCCATGTGTCGTGCGCCGCGCGGATGCACTACCAATCGGGCATCCGCCATCAGTGCCATGAGCGAGCCGGCGGAGCCTGCATGGTCAAGGTGAATATGCGAAAGCATGACGTAATCCACTTGCCAGGGACGAATTTCCAGCGTCTCCAGCGCCACCAGCAACCGCGGAACGCTGCTGTTGGTGGCGGTATCGATGATGGCGGCACGTCCGTTTTCGATGACAACATGGATGGCATCGAAGTGTGGCCGGCCGAAACCGGAATCGATGGCGTGAATACCGTGGCCGTAGTCGGTGATGTAATGGGGTAGGGGGGGTAGGCTCATGAGGATTCCAGGATTGTATTGGAGATGAGTTTGGCGGCGTTGTCCGCCTTTGCGATATGATAATGCATGCGTTTGCTTTTACTGCCTGCCGCCTTTGCGATGGTGCTGGAGCTGGCGGCATGCGTTAGCCTGCCGCCGCCCCGCCCGTCTGCGCAATTGTCGTCAAAACCGCAGCCGCCCCAGGTAACCCAGGCAACCCAAGCATCTCCGAAATCGTCCTTCGATCCTTACCAAATCGCCAAGTCTGACATTGATCGCGTTGCCGAGGCGCATGTGCGTGAAGTCTTTGCCAGCCTGAAGTCGCTTGCCGAGAAACTCTACCGGCGCAATCCGCGCGAATGGAAGAAGAGCGGGCAGGAGAGCGTGGAAGTCGCCGTGGAGCGCATCTTCGATCCGCGTAATGCCTGGCGCCTGCCCGAGTTCGAGGGCAGAACCGGCACCGATGCGGTGTTGCTGGCGTATCGCGAGGACTATCGGGGTGATCGCGTTGCGGCGTTGATCTCCGGACTGGCAAGCATGATCCAGACCGCCTTCAACGGCAAGACGGAATTTTATATGACTGATGACCTTGACCCGCAAAGATTGTTCAACAGCGCTCGCAATGTCGAGATTGCGGTGTGGCGGCTTTCCAGTGTGCGCGATGCAAAGGGCGAGTTGTTCCTGCTGTCGAACGAGGCAACAGTGCCGCCAAACCTGAGTTTCGAGCGTGAATTCGGCAAGATCATCGGCAATCTCGATTTGATCTCCAAGATTATCGCCGACAAGTCGCAGCGCACCATCGTCAAGGTGCTGCAAAGCATAGCCACTGCGGTGTTCCTGCCGGTAGCGATGTTGAAATGACGGTGCTGGCACCACAGAAATCGCTGGTGATACTCATCTCCGGCCGGGGCAGCAATCTGGAGGCGATGCTCGAAGCAAACCTGCCGGGATGTATCGCCTGCGTCATCAGCAACCAGCCGCAGGCGGAAGGACTGGAACTTGCGCGTCAATACGGCGTGGTGACGGCGGTGGTCGACCATCGTGCCTACGCTACGCGTGCCTTGTTTGACGTGGCGCTGGCGGAAGAGATCGAGCAGCATGCTCCAGACCTCGTCGTTATGGCAGGTTTCATGCGCATCCTGGGCGATGATTTCGTGTGCCGCTTTCAAGGACGGTTATTCAACATCCACCCGTCACTGCTGCCGGCTTTTGCCGGGCTGAATTCCCACGCAAAGGCGCTTGCGGCGGGAGTGAAAATCCACGGCTGCACAGTGCATTTCGTCACGCCAGCGCTCGATTGCGGGCCGATCGTTGCGCAGGTGGCGGTGCCGGTGCTGGATGGCGACGATGAGGAGACGCTGGCAGAGCGGGTATTGGTACAGGAACACCGGATTTATCCCCTTGCCGTGCGCTGGTTCCTGGAAGGGCGGCTGACGCTGGGCGGGGATGGGCGGGTGCGTTTGGCCAAAGCTGGCACTGGAATGGCAGAAACAGCCCTGTGCTCGCCCCCCGGCTGATTGATGGTGTCCAGATGGTGATATCCCGCCGTCTTAGACTGGCGCTGCTGTTTTCCTTGCTCATGCACCTGGCGTTATTAAATTCGCCCGGCTGGCGCTTGCCTACGCTGGATGATTTATTGAATCCGGAGGCGCAGCCATCGCTGGAAGCGCATTTATCGTCGCCTGCCGCGCATCGGAAGACCGTGGTTCCAGGGCCAAAGCCACGGCCAGCTTCGAAGCAGAGACAGACGGTTCCTGCGAAGGTCTCTGCCCAGGATTCGGCTACACTCCTCTATCCGCAGCCAGCGCCCGCTGCGGTATTGCAACCCGAACCCATACCCGCTCCGGTATCCCCAGTTGGGCAAGAGAAAGCGCCCGAACCGGCCGAACCTGTTTTGCCGCGCCAAGGCCGCATCCGCTTTGCCGTGATCCGTGGCGACCAGGATTTCGTCGTAGGCCAAGCGGTGCATAGCTGGAGCCGCGATGATGGAAGCTATACGCTGAAGAACGTCACCGAGACTACCGGGCTGGTTGCGGTATTCCGCCCGGCACGGGTGGCGCAGACCAGCGAGGGCGCGATTGTCGCCGGCCCGGAAGGCTTGCGGCCGCGCTCGTTCCGTACCGAACGCAACGGTACCCAAGGCGAGATGGCAAGTTTCGACTGGACGGCCATGAAATTGCAACTTACCGCCGGCGGATCGCGCGAAGTCGCGCTGGCGACAGGCGCACAGGACATGCTGTCGATGTTCTATCAGCTTGGCGCGCTGGCGCCGCGCGGCAGAACGGAAATCATGGTGACGACGGGAAGAAAATTCGAGCGCTATGCCTTCGAGGTGATTGGCGAAGAGAAACTCCCCACGCGTTTTGGCGAAATGCGCGCCTTGCACCTGCGCACGGCAGTCGCTGGCAGCAGCGAGGCGACCGAAGTATGGCTGGCGCTCGATCGGCACGGACTGCCGCTGAAAATCCGCTACATCGATCGCAGTGGGGACAGTTTTGACCAGATTGCCGAGGAAATCGAGATCGACGGCCAGTCTATGACCATCCTAAGTCCGGCCACTCAACCGCCCGCTATGGGACAATAGGGGATGACCTCTTCCATTCGCATTACCCCTGCTCTGCTCCAGCACACCACCGATGCGCTGGGCCGCCTGCTCGACTTTACTTATCCTGCCGATGCCGTGCTGTCGGCCTATTTTCGCCAGCATCGCGCCCTCGGCGGGCGCGAACGAGGCTTTGTCGCCGAGACCTGCTATGCAGTGCTGCGCCGCAAACGCTTGCTGGAAAAGCTCGTGGCGCCTGCTTTTGGCCCTCGCTGGCTGATGCTGGCCGCGCTGCTGCGTTTTAGCGGCGTAAGCCAGCGGCAACTTGCGGATGTGGTTTCAGCCGTGGAAAAGGACTGGTTGCTGGCATTCAAGTCTAAGCCAGAGCCGGAACTGACGCTGGCTGAGCAGGCCGACCTGCCCGACTGGCTTTGCGAGCGCCTGCTTACCTGCATGCCCGACGGCGAAATGCTGCGCCTCGCCCGCAGTCTCAACCAGAATGCGCCGCTGGATTTGCGCGTAAATAGTCTCAAGGCCACCCGCGAGCAAGTCATGACACGGTTTGCCGCCGAAGGCATCGCGGCTGAAGCATGCCGCTACGCGCCGCTCGGCATCCGTCTCAAGGCCAAACCGTCGCTGGAACGGCATCCGCTGTTTCTTGAAGGCGCCATTGAGGTGCAGGACGAGGGCAGCCAGTTGCTCGGTTCGCTGCTGGTGCCGAAACGCGGCGAGATGGTGGCCGATTTCTGCGCTGGCGCGGGCGGCAAGACGCTGTTGCTAGGCGCGTTGATGCGCTCCACCGGGCGTCTGTATGCCTTCGATATTTCCGACAAGCGCTTGGCCCGTCTGAAGCCGCGCGCCGCTCGCGCCGGGCTGTCCAACGTGCATACGGCCTGCATCGCCAATGAGAATGACATCCGCGTCAAGCGTCTGGCCGGCAAGCTCGACCGCGTGCTGGTCGATGCGCCGTGCAGCGGCCTCGGCACCCTGCGCCGCAATCCCGACCTGAAATGGCGGCAGATGCCGCAGGACATTGTCGAACTGACACAGAAACAGCAGAACATACTTGCCGCCGCGTCGCGGTTGGTCAAGTCGGGCGGACGGTTGGTGTATGCGACCTGCAGCATCCTGCCGGAAGAGAACGAAAGGGTGGTCGAAGACTTTCTTGCCGCCCATCCGGAATTCAGCCGCCTTTCAGCCGCCGGCCTGCTGGCGCAGCAAGGCATTGCCATCGACTGCGGCGAGGATATGAAGCTGCTGCCGCATGTGCATGGCACCGACGGCTTCTATGCCGCCATCCTGGAACGGGCCAAGTGAGAACACTGGCAGGGCTTTGCGCCATCCTGCTGTGCGTGTTGCCGCCAGCGGCGAGCGCTCGCGAACCGCTGCCGGCTACCGGCACGATGGAAGTGGCTTTCACGCCCTGGGACGATGCCGAAGGCGCCATCATCCGCGCCGTGCAGGGGGCGCGGCATACCATTTACGTCCAAGCGTATTTGTTCACCAGCCGTGCGCTGGCCAAGGCGTTGATCGAAGCAAAGCTGCGCGGTGTCAAGGTGGAAGTGCTGGCCGACAGCGAAATGGCGACAAAAGACCCGAACAACAACCGCAGCCAGATTCCGCAGCTTGCCGCCGCAGGCATCCCGGTGCGGCTTGAAACCCGCTATGCCATTGCCCACAACAAAATCCTGCTGATCGATGCCGAAGCGGATGCGTCGAGCGCCGTGATTACCGGCAGCTACAATTTCACTTTTTCTGCACAGGCGCGCAACGCCGAAAATATCCTGATCCTGCGCGGCAACCCGGCGCTGGCAAAAGCCTATCTCGAAAACTGGTGGCGGCATCATGCGGAGGCGCAGGAGTACAGGCTGCAATAACAGGGCCTTGTGAATAGAGGAAACCCCCTCGACTTATGAGTTTTCCCGAGTTTATGCGGTTCTATCTCAGGCGATTAGTGCAGAAGCTTCTGGGTTAAACTATCACTATGCATAGCGACCTTTACAATTATCTTGTTGGCTTCTGGGCCAGCATGAACAAGCCGCAAGTGTTTTGGCAAATCGTCGTGCTGGTGATTTGCTGTGGTCTGGCCTTGCTTGCCGACCGCCTAGTGCGCGGACGCAAGCCGACGGAAGACCATGTCTGGCGCATCGGCCAGGCAGGCTTGCGGCACATGACGTTTCCGCTGACAGCGCTGGCGCTGGTGCTGCTGGCGCGCATGATGCTGAAAACCTGGATGCCGGTGAATTTGCTTTCGTTGGCAGTGCCGCTGCTGGCCTCGCTCGCCATCATCCGCGCGGTATTCTACGTGCTGCGCCACACCTTTGGCCGTCCTGCCTGGATTGCTCCATTCGAGAGGCTTTTCCAGTTGCTGGTGTGGAGCGTGGTCGCCCTGTACATACTGGGCTGGCTGCCGGATATGATCGAACTTCTGGAAAGCGCCCACTTTACCGTTGGCAAACAGAAACTCGATCTCTGGATGGTGATCCAGGGCATCGGCACGCTGATGGTGACGCTATTGCTGGCGCTGTGGGCAAGCGGCGTGATCGAAACGAGACTGATGCGTGCCGAAGGGCTCGACAGCAATCTGCGCGTCGTTTTTTCGCGGCTTGCGCGGGCGTTGCTGCTTGTGCTGGCGGTACTGATCGTGTTGCCGCTGGTGGGCATCGACCTGACCACGCTGTCTGTGTTCGGCGGCGCTCTGGGCGTGGGGCTCGGGTTTGGCTTGCAGAAAATCGCCAGCAATTATATTTCCGGTTTCATCATCTTGCTTGATCGTTCGATCCGCATTGGCAATGTTATTGCAGTTGGCAACGATCGCGGTCAGGTAACACAGATCACTACGCGCTTCACCGTGCTGAAGGGTTTAAACGGGGTCGAGGCGCTTGTGCCGAACGAGGTGCTGGTCGGCTCGGTGGTGCTTAACGAGTCCTATACCGATTCCCGCCTATGCGTGGTGATCAAGGTGCAGGTTGGTTATCGCAGCGATGTCGAGCAGGCGATGCGTATTTTGGCCGATATAGCCAAAGGGCAGCCTCGGGTGCTGACCGATCCGCCGCCGACGGCGTTTGTTTCCGCCTTTGCCGATAGCGGCATCAACCTTGATCTTTTATTCTGGATTGGCGACCCACAAGAGGGGACTTTCCAAGTCCGCTCGGATATACATCTGGCGATCTGGCGCGAATTCAAGGCTGCTGGCATCGAGATTCCCTATCCTCAGCGCGAGGTGCGGCTGCTCAACGATAGCGATACTGGTTGAAATTTCGCGAATACAATAAAAAACCCGCGAGGTTCGCGGGTTTTTTATTGAAGCCAGTAGCTTGAAACCAGCTTACCTTAGCTTGATTTCCTTGTAAGCCACATGCTTGCGCGCCTTGGGGTCATATTTCTTGAACTCCAGCTTTTCCGGCGTGGTGCGCTTGTTCTTGGTGGTCGTGTAGAAATGGCCGGTGCCGGCCGTGGATTCGAGCTTGATTTTTTCGCGCCCGCCTTTGCTAGCCATGTTTGTTCTCCGTCAGCGATCAGACACGTTCGCCGCGTTCGCGCAGTTCAGCGAGCACGACGTCAATGCCTTTTTTGTCAATGGTACGCAGGCCGGCGCCGGAAACACGCAGACGCACCCAGCGATTCTCGTTCTCGACCCAGAAGCGGCGATTTTGCAGGTTAGGCAAAAAGCGGCGCTTGGTCCTGTTGTTGGCATGGGAAACGTTGTTCCCAACCATTGGGCCTTTGCCCGTTACTTGGCAGACACGTGACATGTTGTGTTGCTCCAGAATTCCAAACCAAAAGAGCCGCGAATTATACCTGACTGCTGCTGAAAAACTCAAGTAAATCAGCTGTTGAAAACGGATCAAAGTAGTCCGCACTCGGCAAAGGACATTGGCGGCGCATTTCCGGCAACTATGAAGTGATCAAGCACTTTCACGTCAACCAGCGCCAATGCTTGCTTTAACTCAGCAGTCAAGGCTTCGTCGGCACGCGATGGCTCAGTCGCGCCGGAAGGGTGGTTGTGGGCAAAAATAACTGCCGCGGCGTTGCGCGTGAGCGCTTGTTTGACCACTTCGCGCGGATAAACGCTGGTCTGACTAAGACTGCCCTGAAACAACTCGTCGTGCGCCAGCAAGCGGTTCTGGGTATCGAGCCAGAGGGCGACGAAGGTTTCATGCGGCAAATGGGCGATCTTGAGCCGCAGCCAGTCGCGCACTGCTTTCGGTGCGCCGAACAGGTCACGTGCCGCCAACTCCTCGCCGAGCGCTCGTTTTGCCATTTCCCGTACCGCCTGCAACTGAGCATACTTAGCATTGCCCATGCCCGGTATCGTCTTGAATTCCTTGACGCCTGCCTGAAACAAGGCATTGAGCGAGCCGAAGTGGGTGAGTAGGTCGCGGGCAAGATCGACCGCGCTTTTCCCTTTTACGCCGACGCGCAGGAATATCGCCAGCAATTCGGCATCCGCAAGGGCGGCAGCGCCTTGCTTGAGCAGGCGCTCGCGCGGGCGTTCGTTTTCCGGCCAATCGGTAATTGCCATGGGTTAGAATGCCTTGTCTTCGTTTTTCCGGCATTCTACCTGTCATGAAGAAAAATACCGATTGTTCCTGCGATCTTAACGACAAGCGTATTCTGCTTGGCGTTACCGGCGGCATTGCGGCATATAAATCAGCCGAACTCACCCGCCTTCTGTTCAAGGCTGGTGCTCGTGTAGATGTGGCGATGACCGAGGCTGCCACGCATTTCGTCGGCCCGGCGACTTTTCGTGCCTTGACCGGCAACCCGGTCTGGCTCGATTTCTGGGATGAGAACGGCTCCAGCGGCATCGCCCATATCGAACTGACGCGCCGCGCCGATGCGATAGTGATTGCGCCGGCCACCGCCAATTTCCTCGCCAAGCTGGCGCATGGCATTGCCGACGATCTCTTGTCGTCGCTCTGTCTGGCGCGCGAATGCCCGCTGCTGGTAGCTCCGGCGATGAATTTGCAAATGTGGCAAAACCCCGCGACCCAGCGCAATCTGCGCCAGTTGCGCGAGGACGGTCTTGCCATCCTTGGTCCCGCCAGCGGCGAGCAGGCTTGCGGCGAGGTTGGCCAAGGCCGCATGCTGGAGCCGCAGGAACTCTTCGATGACATCGTCGCCTTCTTTCAACCCAAGCGACTGGCCGGCAAGCGCGTGCTGCTGACCGCCGGGCCGACTTTCGAGCCGCTCGACCCGGTGCGTGGCTTGACCAATACCAGTTCCGGCAAGATGGGCTTCGCCTTGGCGCGAGCTTGCGCCGAGGCTGGCGCAGAGGTGACGCTGGTGGTTGGGCCAACCAGTCTGCCGACGCCGCGTGGCGTGAGCCGCATTGACGTGCTAAGCGCGCTGGACATGCGCGACGCAGTGCAGGCACGTCTGCCGGGACCGGAGATTTTCATCGGCGTGGCAGCCGTGGCCGATTACCGTCCGGCGCAGGCCGCCGAGCACAAGATCAAGAAAAGCGGCGTCAACCTGACGTTGGAACTTTCGCCCAATCCCGATATCCTGGCCGAAGTCGCTTCCCGCCCGGATGCGCCGTTTTGCGTTGGTTTTGCCGCCGAAAGCCGGGATCTCGCCACCTACGCCGAAGGCAAGCGCAAGGCCAAGAAATTGCAACTGGTGGTAGGCAACCTGGCGCAGGACGGTCTTGGTTGCGATACCAATGTCGTGACCCTGTTTGATGCCGCAGGCAGCCATCCGTTGCCGCTCGCGCCCAAGCTCGATTTGGCGCGTAGCATCGTTGCCCACATCGCCAATCTGTTGGAGAACCGCTAATGCCAATAGTCGACGTAAAAATTCTCGACCAGCGCCTCAAGGACGTTGCCGGACAATTCACGCCGCATTACGCTAGCGCTGGCGCCGCCGGTCTCGACTTGCGCGCTTGCATCGAAACTTCGATTAAGCTGCATCCCGGAGAAACCCACTTGATCCCCACCGGCATTGCCATCCATCTGGCCGATCCCGGCCTGGCGGCGATGATCTTGCCGCGCTCCGGACTTGGCCACAAACATGGCATTGTGCTCGGCAATCTGGTCGGCCTGATCGATTCCGACTACCAGGGCGAGATATTCATATCCACCTGGAATCGCGGCAAGGAAACCTTTACCCTCAACCCACTCGATCGGCTTGCCCAACTGGTGATCGTGCCAGTGGTACGCGCTGAATTCAATGTGGTCGAGGAATTTGAGGCCAGTGAGCGCGGTGCCGGCGGCTTTGGTAGTACCGGTAAGAACTGATGCTATTGACGGCCCTGCTGCTGAAGAAAACCATTGCACTGCTTGCGCTGGTCGGGCCGTTTTCATTGATTCCCTTATTCCTGCAGGCGACCGACGGACTGGCACCCTCGATGCAGCGCCAGTATGCGCGTCTGTTGGGCGTGACGGTAATGGTGGCGCTGGTTGGAGCCGGGCTGTTTGGCGTCGAGATACTCGATTTGCTCGGCCTGACACTTGGCGGCATGCGCGTCGGTGGTGGCATCATCGTGCTGATTCTGGCCATCGCCATGGTGCTGGGCCAGGAAAAGGTGGTGAAACGGACGGAGGCGGAGGCTTCTGCTGCGGCGGACAGGCAGGGGCGTGGCATTGTACCTCTGGGCATTCCGCTATTGGCAGGCCCGGCGGCGCTCTCCTATGCGATGACGCACCAGCCGTTGGCGCATGCGGCAGACTTCGTACTGGTGATAGTGCCAGGGCTGACAGTAGGACTGATTACCTGGGCGACTTTCCACTTTGCCACGAATATGCAACGCTTGATGACGCCGTCGATGCTCAACGTCATCGAACGCCTTGTCGGTTTCCTGCTCGCCGGTTTGGCAATCGACATGATGGCGACCGGACTCAAAGCGCTATTCCCTGTGCTGGCAGGCGGGGCGGTAGGGTAACGCCGATTATGGGATAAAGGTCAGGGCCATTGGCGTTGCTAATGACTCATTGCACGAATCGGCCGCTCAGTGAGTGTGCGTCTCATCGTCCTGGCAGACTTGATCTTCCTGAAGTTGCAGCCCGGAACCAACCAGCAACACCTTTCCGTTGGACTCGAAGAACTCTATCAATTCATGTGCGCTAAGATCGTCCAAGGCGCAGGTGTGAAAGCGGGCTTCGTCGCCGAAGCGCAACGCAATGGCCTGGGCCAGCTCTTCCTTGTTTAATAGCCGACCGGATTCGCGCATCATGCGCATGACTTCGTGACCATGAATCGATTGTGGCATGGGGCGCTCCCTGAAAGAAAAAAACTACAGACGATAAAAGCAGCGAATGAGGTATGTCGAATCTTATAGACTAGCGCGCTAGCGGTTTGGTTCAACGTGTGACAAGCGCTGGATTAGGCTTGCCTGTGCCATTTGCCCGCGCTTTCTCATATAGTGGCATCACTTCCGGCAGGTGCTGCTGAATTTCCTTGATCCGATTTTGGCCAGCGGGATGGGTCGATAACCACTGCGGCGGGGCGTTGCGAGTGGCGGCCGACATTTTCTGCCACAGACTGATGCCAGCGCGCGGATCGAAACCAGCGCGGGCGGAGAGGTCGAGACCGATCACGTCGGCTTCGGATTCATTCTCCCGCGAAAATTCCAGGGTCATTAGATTGCCACCGAACTGAAAAGCGCCGGCGTACTTGCCGCCGCTGACGACTTGCCCCAGAATGTTGGCGCCAAGATTGGTCAGGCCGCTTTTTGCGATGCGTTCGCGGGCATGTTCGCGCAGGGCATGGGCAATCTCGTGACCCATAACGATGGCGATCTCGTCGTCGCTGAGCTTAAGTCCGTCAATTAGTCCGGTGTAGAAGGCGATCTTGCCGCCAGGCATGCAGAAGGCGTTAAGCTGTTTCGAGCCGATCAGGATAACTTCCCAGCGCCAGCGCGAAGCGCGTGGATTGAAGCGCCCCGCAAAGGGAATGATGCGGTTAGCGATACTGCGCAGGCGTTTTAACTGTGGGTGTCCCTCGGGGGCCAAGGCGTTTTTGCCGGCAGCGCTGCGTTTGAGTTCTCCAAATTGTGCGGCGGATTGTTGTTCCAGCTGTTGAGCGGGCACCAACTTGCGGAATGAGGAGGGTTTGCCGACATGGACTCCATCGTCTTCGGCGGCATTCGTGCCGATGCTTGCCACCAACCCAAGCACAGTGGCAAGCATTACGACGGATCGGCGGATGTGAGGCTGGAAATTATGCATGGCTGCGCTGATCGAGACAGACTTTATCCCGCTTTCGGCATAGACAAAACTCTCCAAAGGAAATTTCCGGGTGGCGGTCCGGTTTAGCTGTCAGCAACTGGCGCAGGGCTTCTCCCAGCTTTTCCTCGCTTGGAATTTGGACATCGTAGCGCCCCAACATGAAGCGCAGCAAATTGCGTCCGCGTGGCTCGGATATCTGCGCGAAACATGCCAGCGGCAGCGGAAATTTAGGGGGATTTCCGGCAAGATCGGCCATGGCCAACTCACCGAGCAGGGTTTCGGCTTCGCCAAAACGCTCTGCGGCCCCTGCCAGCGATGCTTCGGCGGCAGGAAAACGCTCGGACAGAACAGGCAGGATTTCACGGCGCAGGAAATTTCTGGAAAGTTCCGTGTCTGTATTGCTTTCGTCGTCGATCCAGGAAAGCCCGTGTCGCTTCAGATAGGCTTCGACGATTGCGCGAGATACTCCCAACAGCGGCCGGATCAGTTGCAGGCCGGGTCTCAACGTCCGCGTTTCCTGCATCGCGGCTGCGCCACGCAAACCCGCGCCGCGCAACAGGTTGAATAGCAGGGTTTCGGCTTGGTCGCCGCGATGATGGGCAAACGCCAGCCAGTCGGCAGAGGTCTGGATCAGAGCCTGGTAACGGACTTTGCGGGCGGCGGCTTCGAGTCCCGTGCCGCAATTTCTTGGCACGTCGACATGAAAGACATCGAGCGGAATACCGTTTTCATTGCATAGATCGCGGCAGAAGCTTTCCCATGCGTCCGCGTTAGGACTCAGGTGGTGATTGACATGGCAGGCACGTAATGTATAGCTGATTTCGCTCTGCATGGCGTGCAGCGCATGCAGCAAGGCGACCGAATCGCGGCCGCCCGAAAGAGCGACGGCCAGCGTCTGACCTTTTTGGAGATGGTGGCGCAGGCATGCCGCCGTTGCATCAAGCAGAAGGTCAGCGAACCCGCTGTTCCTTGAATTTGCCATAGCCCATCAGGCGCTCGAAACGGCGTTCGACCAGATCGCAGGATTCCATGTCCGACACTTGCTTTAGCGCCTCTTGCAGCGCCTTCTTGAGCGCTGTCGCCATGGCTTGTGGATCGCGATGGGCGCCACCGAAAGGCTCGGGCACGACCTTGTCGATCAAACCGAGAGTTTTCAAGCGGGAGGCCGTGATGCCCATGGTCTCCGCCGCTTCGTTGGCTTTCTCGGCGCTTTTCCACAGGATCGAGGCGCAACCTTCGGGTGAAATCACGGAATAGGTCGAGTATTGCAGCATCAGCAACGCGTCACCCACAGCAATTGCCAATGCGCCGCCGGAACCGCCTTCACCGATGATGGTGCAGATCAGCGGGACTTTTAGTTCGGGCATAACCAGCAGATTGCGACCGATAGCCTCCGACTGTCCGCGTTCCTCGGCATCGATGCCGGGGTATGCGCCGGGGGTATCGACGAAAGTCATGATCGGGATGCCGAATTTTTCTGCCAAACGCATCAGGCGCAAGGCTTTGCGATAGCCTTCAGGACGCGGCATGCCGAAGTTGCGGAAGATTTTTTCCTTGGTGTCGCGCCCTTTCTGGTGACCGATGACCATTACCGGTTGACCGTTGAAGCGAGCCATGCCGCCAACAATGGCATGATCGTCGGCAAAAGCGCGGTCGCCATGCAATTCCTCGAAGTCTGTGAACATCATTTCGATGTAATCGAGGGTGTAAGGCCGCTGCGGGTGACGCGCCACCTGAGCGATCTGCCAAGGCGTGAGTTTTGCGTAGATTTCCTTGGTCAGACTCAGGCTTTTGCTTTCGAGCTGGCCGATCGCTTCGGAAATATCCACCGCCGAATCGTCCTGCACAAAGCGCAGGGATTCGATCTTGGCGTCTAGCTCGGCGATCGGTTGTTCGAAGTCAAGAAAGGTAATTTTCATAGGCGGGACTTCTCGGCGGAGGATTTCATTTTACAGGAATGGCAGCGATGCACACATTCCCTACCCCAGAAAAACCGAAGCCCTCTGAGGGAGGGCTTCGGGTATTGAAGGGGAGTCTGGCGCTGACCTACTTTCTCACACGGAATGTGCAATATCATTGGCGCGAAGGCGTTTCACGGACCTGTTCGGGAAGGGAAGGGGTGGTTCCACCTTGCTATGGGCACCAGACGAAACTGGTGACGGAGGGAGTTTGCGGATGTGCAAAGTCACTCTGTCGTAAGGGAAGAAGTAAGGAAGTGGTTGTGATTGATGCGTGGGTCATAAACTCAAGGTTATAGGATCAAGCCGCACGGGCAATTAGTATCGGTTAGCTTAACGCATTACTGCGCTTCCACACCCGACCTATCAACGTCCTGGTCTAGGACGACCCTTTAGGGGGGTTGAACCCCCGGGAAGTCTCATCTTGAGGCGAGTTTCCCGCTTAGATGCTTTCAGCGGTTATCTCTTCCATGCTTAGCTACCCGGCGATACGACTGGCGTCATAACCGGTACACCAGAGGCATGTCCACTCCGGTCCTCTCGTACTAGGAGCAGGCCCCCTCAAACTTCCAGCGCCCACGGCAGATAGGGACCAAACTGTCTCACGACGTTTTAAACCCAGCTCACGTACCACTTTAAATGGCGAACAGCCATACCCTTGGGACCGGCTACAGCCCCAGGATGTGATGAGCCGACATCGAGGTGCCAAACTCCGCCGTCGATATGAACTCTTGGGCGGAATCAGCCTGTTATCCCCAGAGTACCTTTTATCCGTTGAGCGATGGCCCTTCCATACAGAACCACCGGATCACTATGACCTGCTTTCGCACCTGCTCGACGTGTCAGTCTCGCAGTCAAGCCTTCTTTTGCCATTGCACTATCAGTACGATGTCCGACCGTACCTAGAAGACCTTCGTACTCCTCCGTTACCCTTTGGGAGGAGACCGCCCCAGTCAAACTGCCTACCATGCACGGTTCCCGAACCGGATTCACGGTCCAAGGTTAGAACCTCAACGACACCAGGGTGGTATTTCAAGGACGGCTCCACCGAAACTAGCGTCCCGGTCTCACAGCCTCCCACCTATCCTACACAAATCCCGTCAAAGTCCAATGCAAAGCTACAGTAAAGGTTCATGGGGTCTTTCCGTCTAGCCGCGGGGAGATTGCATCTTCACAAACATTTCAACTTCGCTGAGTCTCAGGAGGAGACAGTGTGGCCATCGTTACGCCATTCGTGCAGGTCGGAACTTACCCGACAAGGAATTTCGCTACCTTAGGACCGTTATAGTTACGGCCGCCGTTTACCGGGGCTTCGATCAAGAGCTTGCACCCCATCACTTAACCTTCCGGCACCGGGCAGGCGTCACACCCTATACGTCCACTTTCGTGTTTGCAGAGTGCTGTGTTTTTAATAAACAGTCGCAGCCACCGATTCTCTGCGGCCCCTTCGCCCTTCGGATGTTCTCCTACAAGCTAATGGGGCATACCTTCTCCCGAAGTTACGGTATCAATTTGCCGAGTTCCTTCTCCTGAGTTCTCTCAAGCGCCTTAGTATCTTCTACCTGCCCACCTGTGTCGGTTTGCGGTACGGTCACTCTATGACTGAAGCTTAGAGGCTTTTCCTGGAAGCAGGGTATCAGTTACTTCGCTCTCAAAGAGAGCTCGTCATCACGCCTCAGCTAAGCTCTCCGGATTTGCCTAAAGAGCACGCCTACACGCTTAAACCACCTATTCCAACAGATGGCTAACCTAACCTTCTCCGTCCCCCCATCGCATCATAGAGCGGTACAGGAATATTGACCTGTTTCCCATCGACTACGCATCTCTGCCTCGCCTTAGGGGCCGACTCACCCTGCGCCGATGAACGTTGCGCAGGAAACCTTGGGCTTTCGGCGAGGGTGCTTTTCACACCCTTTATCGCTACTCATGTCAGCATTCGCACTTCTGATATCTCCAGCATCCTTTACAAGACACCTTCACAGACTTACAGAACGCTCCCCTACCATGCATAAAATGCATCCGCAGCTTCGGTTCATGGCTTGAGCCCCGTTACATCTTCCGCGCAGGACGACTCGACTAGTGAGCTATTACGCTTTCTTTAAAGGGTGGCTGCTTCTAAGCCAACCTCCTAGCTGTCTATGCCTTCCCACCTCGTTTTCCACTTAGCCATGGATTTGGGACCTTAGCTGGCGGTCTGGGTTGTTTCCCTCTTGACGATGGACGTTAGCACCCACCGTCTGTCTCCCGTGTATCACTTTCCGGTATTCGGAGTTTGCTATCGCGGGGTAGATCGCAATGACCCCCCCAACGATTACAGTGCTCTACCCCCGGAAGTGTCCGCACGAGGCACTACCTAAATAGTTTTCGGGGAGAACCAGCTATTTCCAAGTTTGTTTAGCCTTTCACCCCTATCCACAGCTCATCCCCTAATTTTTCAACATTAGTGGGTTCGGACCTCCAGTGCGTGTTACCGCACCTTCATCCTGGCCATGGATAGATCACTTGGTTTCGGGTCTACGCCCAGCAACTGAATCGCCCTTATCAGACTCGCTTTCGCTACGCCTCCCCTATCCGGTTAAGCTTGCTACTGAACGTAAGTCGCTGACCCATTATACAAAAGGTACGCAGTCACCCCACAAGGAGGCTCCCACTGTTTGTATGCATGCGGTTTCAGGATCTATTTCACTCCCCTCCCGGGGTTCTTTTCGCCTTTCCCTCACGGTACTGGTTCACTATCGGTCGATTACGAGTATTTAGCCTTGGAGGATGGTCCCCCCATCTTCAGACAGGATTTCTCGTGTCCCGCCCTACTTGTCGCACGCTCAGACCCGCCGGCTACTTTTCGCATACGGGGCTATCACCCACTATGGCCAACCTTTCCAGGTTGTTCTGCTAAGAAGCCGGTTTAGTCGTGCAGGCTCATCCCCGTTCGCTCGCCACTACTTGGGGAATCTCGGTTGATTTCTTTTCCTCGGGGTACTTAGATGTTTCAGTTCTCCCGGTTCGCTTCCACTGGCCTATGTATTCAGCCAGGGATACCCTTGCGGGTGGGTTTCCCCATTCGGACATCGGGGGATCAAAGCTCCATTGCCAGCTCCCCCCCGCTTTTCGCAGGCTTGCACGTCCTTCATCGCCTGTAATCGCCTAGGCATCCACCACATGCACTTAGTCGCTTGATCCTATAACCTTGCACTCTGACGAATCAGAGACAATGCCATAGACGAACTCGCGCTTGTGCGCATCACCACCGTGCTGGTTCAAAGCCGATGATGATGCAAATGCAATCACACAACCCATGTAGCCCTCTGTCTCATCAACAGACGACTACACACTTCTTCCACTTTGTTAAAGATCGAACAGTCTTACTGGCAAAAACCAGAACACAGCAAACTTACATTCACTCTGTTCTGATCTCTGGTGGAGGCAGTCGGGATCGAACCGACGACCCCCGGCTTGCAAAGCCGGTGCTCTCCCAGCTGAGCTATGCCCCCCTTGATCCGCTTGGTGGGTCAGGTAGGAATCGAACCTACGACCCCCGCCTTATCAAGACGGTGCTCTAACCGACTGAGCTACTGACCCCCTGGTACGCTTCGAGGATCAGCCCAGAGGCGCAACATCAGCTCGCGATGTCGCACTCTCTGACGCCTTGCCTCTCACTGTTCTTTAAAAAACAACCGATAGGTTGTGGATACTCGATCCAGAGGTTTTTCTCTAGAAAGGAGGTGATCCAGCCGCACCTTCCGATACGGCTACCTTGTTACGACTTCACCCCAGTCATGAAGCTCACCGTGGTAAGCGCCCTCCTTGCGGTTAAGCTACCTACTTCTGGTAAACCCCACTCCCATGGTGTGACGGGCGGTGTGTACAAGACCCGGGAACGTATTCACCGCAGCATGCTGATCTGCGATTACTAGCGATTCCGACTTCATGGAGTCGAGTTGCAGACTCCAATCCGGACTACGATCGGCTTTCTGGGATTGGCTCCACCTCGCGGCTTGGCAACCCTCTGTACCGACCATTGTATGACGTGTGAAGCCCTACCCATAAGGGCCA
>Ga0074195_1002723_pt1 | contig 18678 bp, 15 predicted proteins | sample EPASupsiteHSE623_FD_64525 | JGI IMG/M metagenome (GOLD analysis project Ga0074195, IMG submission 64525) | Bioremediated contaminated groundwater from EPA Superfund site, New Mexico - Sample HSE6-23 | ecosystem: Environmental > Aquatic > Deep subsurface > Groundwater > Contaminated ...
TTTTTTTTAGGTGAAGAAAATAAAAATTTCGGTGGGGGTGGGGGGCTCGGGACACGGAAGGGGCGGCTTTTTCCACGCCGTTAAGCGCGGTTCCCATGGCGGCCGCTTCCGGCGAAAATTCGAGGCCCCTGACCCGCCAGCGCGAATGATCGCGGGCCCCCGCGAGGAGGGTTCCCACGGCGCAGCCGACATCCAGCATCTCCCCCTCCGCGCGCCAGGCGGAAAGCCCCGCCGCGATCGCTCTCCCTTTGTAATAGTCCTTCCAGTACTGTCCGAAAAAACCGCGGAAATATTCCACCGGATAACAGCGTTTTATCTCCTCCGGAGGGGGCGCAGGGAAGAAATAGGCCGAACCGCAGGCCCCGCAGCGGCGGATCTCCCGTTCGGCGCCGGGGTAAAGAAGCGCCCTGCAGAAAAAAAAATGCTCTCCGCGGCGGCAAACGGGGCATAAAGCCCGGTCGGCCGGAGCCGCGCGCTCTCTCGGTTCGGTGGGTGTTTCCCGGGCTGACATGCTTTTATTATATAATAGATTTCGCCGGAGGATGGACCGCTATGAAAACCGCTCACCGCTTTCTTTTGATCTGCCTGCTCGCCGGCTGCCCGAACCTGGCCGGCGCCGGAGAAGAGGTCCGCCTGAAGTTCAAATCTTCGCAATACCCGATGAGGTTCCGTATTACCCCCTCACATACGCCGGGAACGGAACTTTATGAAACCCCTTACAGCGAGATCCCGGCCGCGGACTACGACACCGTGCTGATAGAGGGCGTGCAGCCGGACCCGGCGGTCACTCTGAAGATAAAAATAAGGAGCGGCAGAACCTTCAAAACTTATGCCCCAGCGGCCGGCAGACGCTTTCCTAACGGCCGTTTCTGGACCAAATACAGTCTTAGCGCCCCGGTCAGACAGCCGCTGAAAATCACGATAGTCGACGCGGGAGCCGCTTCGCCGCACGTCATAACCATATACGGCATCGAGGTTCTTCGCGAGGCGGACACAAAGGAAGCGGGAGGAGAGAAGAACTTTTCGATCGAAAGATCCACGGAACCGGACGCCGGCGGCGGACTCCCCCTGGTGAAACGGCTTGACTGGAAAGCCGCCCTTCCCAAAAAATCGTATACGGAACAGGCGCCCAAGATGCTCACCCTGCATCATACCGGCGCTAATTATCCCGCCACCCGCGAAGCCGCCTTGGAAGAAATGCTCTTCATACAGGATTATCACCAGAACGCGAGAGGCTGGATAGACATAGGCTACCACTTCATAATCTCGCCGCAGGGCGAGATCTTCGAGGGCCGGCCGGCGGCCGCGCTGGGCGCGCATGTGAAAGGAAAGAATGTCGACAATATCGGGGTCTCGCTGATGGGAAACCATCATCCGCCGGAAAACCAGAAACCCTCTCAGGAAACCCTCAAAGCCCTGGACATGCTGGGCAAACACCTGGCGGAGACCTACAAAATACCGGCGGCCATGTTTTACGCCCACCGCGACCTGGCCGCTTCGGATTGTCCCGGTGATGTTCTTTACGCGATGATGCCCGAGATCCGGGCGATGGTTTTCGGTCAGGGATCGCCGCCGCCTCAGGCCCCGGACCCGGCCGCCGTTGTCGGCGCGCCGCCGGCGGCGCCGGACGGCTCGGCCCTCCGCCAGCTCCTCGGTTTCTCAAGCGGGATTTAACGAAGTTCTTTCGCTACCAGGTCCTGGTAATCTTCCCGGGCTCTGATAAGACGCCAGGACCGCGGGCCGGTTATCATAACCTCGGCCGCCCTGGGGCGGGAATTGTACTGCGAACTCATGGAAAAACCGTAGGCCCCCGCCGACAGCACAAGCAGAATATCGCCTCTACGGGGTTCGGCAAGACCTGCACCCTCGGCCAGGAAATCCCCGCTCTCGCAGACCGGCCCTGTAACGGTATAGCGGGCGATTTTGCCCGGCCTCTCGGTCAAAGGAAGCACCGGATGTCTTGCACCGTAGAACGCGGGCCGTATCAGATCGTTCATGGCGCCGTCGGTGATAATGAAATTCTTAGGTCCGCTTTTTTTCCTGTACAGGACCTTCACGGCCAGCGCGCCGGCGTCCGCCACTATGGAGCGGCCCGGTTCCAGTATGAGTTTCATTCCAAGCGATTTGGCGGCCGGCCCCGCGAGCCCGGCCAAAGCGTCTACCGGAGGCAGTTCCCGTCCTTCCTTTACGCCCCAGCCGCCGCCTATATCGAAATATTCCGGACAGATCCCGTCGGCCCTAAGCGCCCGTGTGAAGTCCGCCACGGCCTTTATGGCCAGCGCATAGGGCCCGGCGGAATAGAGCTGTGAGCCCAGGTGAAAATGTACGCCGGCAGGCTTAAGGCTCCGGGATGAAGCCGCGCGGGAATAGAGGCGCCTGGCTTCCCGGAAATCCACCCCGAATTTGGAACCCAGCTTGCCGGTGGCGATGAACTTGTGGGTATGCGGGTCCACATCCGGATTGATCCGTACTGAAACCGGCGCTCTCAGTTTAAGTCCGGCCGCGACCCGTTCCAGAGTTTCAAGCTCCTCGGCGGATTCCACATTTATAAACAGTATGCCGGAGCGAAGGGCGTAGGCCATTTCGTCGGGGGTTTTCCCCACACCGGAAAATATTATCTTCCCGGGGGCGAAGCCGGCGCGCAAAGCCCGGTAAAGCTCCCCCCCGCTCACCACATCGGCGCCGGCGCCGTTCCCTGCCAGGAGCCGGGCCACGGCTCCGCTGGAGTTGGCCTTCATGGCGTAGCAGATCAGGGGTTTGTACGCGGCGAAAGCCTTTTGGTAGGCCGCCAGGTTCCGCAGTATCCTGGCGCGCGAGTAAACATAAACCGGCGTCCCGGTCTTCGCTGTTATTTTTTTCACCAGTTCCGCTGGAAAAGCGTTTTTCATAAAGTAAAAGCCGCCGGACTTTAACAGCCCTGGCGGCTTAAAACTATGCGCGGGGGGGGACTCGAACCCCCAAGCCGTTAGACACACGCCCCTCAAACGTGCGCGTCTACCAATTCCGCCACCCGCGCTCCTGTCGCACCCGAACGCCTTGCGTTCGGGCGGAATAACCGCCGGGCTTCAAAAGGTGGCGCCCGGTGCTCCTCAAGGGGAACCCAGGTTCCCCGTTTCGTCGTCGCTCGCTCACTGCGCTGAACTTGTTCGCTCGCTAAACCCCTCCTGCCGAGGAGCTCCCTCTGTCGCACCCTTAAAAAGGTGCCTGCTGCCTTTTGATGTCCTACCGCACTCCAATTGTATAAATTTATGGGGGGCGGATGCAAAATGATAGAATATCCGCATGCTGGACCTCCTGGCCTTGCTTGCGGCCGTATTTTTCCTGTTCCTCAATTTCTTTTTCGTTCTGGCGGAATTCGCCATAGTAAAAGTCCGCCATACCCGCCTGGAAGAACTCGCGGCCGGCGGCAATAAACTGGCGGTCATCGCCAGAGAGCAGGTGAACCAGCTTGAGCCGTATCTTTCCACGGCACAGCTGGGAATAACCATAGCCAGCCTGGGCCTGGGCTGGATCGGAGAGCCGGCCCTGGCCCATCTGATAAAACCTGTTTTCGAGTTTTTAACCCTCCCCCTCCCCGACGCTCTTCTTCACACCATTTCGCTGGTGACGGCCTTTATTCTGATAACCTGTTCGCATGTGGTCCTTGGAGAGCTTGTTCCCAAGAACATGGCCATACGGCTGCCTGAAACCTCGGCGCTGCTGGTCGCGATCCCGTTCAAGCTCTTTCACACCCTCATGTTCGCGCCGATGTGGCTGTTGAACCAGACCGCGAATTATGTGCTTAAGCTTTTCAATATCCGCTCCAGCGAAAAAGAGCTGCTGCATTCCGAAGAGGAGCTGCGCATAATCCTGGGCCAGTCGCAGGAGCACGGGAAGATCTCCCTGGGCCGGCTGATGATGTTCGAGCATCTCTTTGATTTCGGCAAGACCGGCGTGCGCGAGATCATGACCCCCGCCTCCTCCGTATCCTTCATCTCCCTGGCCCGGCCCTGGGAGGAGAATGTGTCCCTCATAAAGGAAAAGAAGTATTCCCGCTATCCGCTGGCCGACTCCGGGCTTAACGACGCCGTCTCCTTCGTGCATTTTAAGGACATTTCGCTGGATTTCCTCAGCTGCGCCGGTTCCTGTTATAACCCGGACTTCCGGAAGCTGAAGAGGCCGCTGCACTTCATATCCGAAGAGATGAGCGCGGAAAAGGCGCTCAGGGAGTTCCAGGAAAAACGCGTGCAGCTGGCCCTGGTGAAGAACCAGCAGGGCTCGGTCACGGGACTCCTGACCATGGAGGATATAGTGGAGGAGCTGACCGGGGAACTCCGCGACGAATTCGAGCCGCCGCCGACCCTCACGCTGAGCGGCGCCATAGTCCAGGAGGCTTTCATTCCCGAAATCAGGAGTTCCGCCCGCGCCGACGCCATACAGGAGCTGCTGGGCGCGCTGCACGCCGCGCGCCCGGATTTCGACGATGGAGAGGCCCTCAAGGCGATCCTGAAAAGGGAGACAAATTTCTCGACCGCCCTCGGACATCAAAGCGCTTTTCCTCACGCCAGGCTCCCGGGGCTCTCCCGGCCGCTTATCGCGGTGGGTATGAGCCGCGGGGGCATAGATTTCCCCTCCGCCGACAACCAGCGGGTAAAGATCGTCTTCCTTATACTTACGCCTTTTAACGAGCCGACTTCGCAATTAAACATCCTTTCGCGGCTTTCGGGCCTCATTTCCAACCCCACCCTTCGGCGCCGGCTTTTCAACGCCCGCTCGCACGAAGCCCTGATGGATGTCGTCCGCACCTTCGAAAATAAAGTGATGAAATAAAAACCCCCGCGGGGTTCGCGGGGGTTTCAGATCCGGCCTCCGGCCGGCCTTTATTTTTTGGCCGGGGCGGGGGACGGGAGAGCGGGTTGAGCCGGGGCCGAGGGCGCCGGAGAAGCCTGCTGCGCCGCCTGCGGGGGCGCGCCCAGAGGGTATTGCTGCACCACCGATCTCATCCTGTTCCCGGACGACAGCACGCTCAAAAGAATGGAGGTCACCGCGAAGGCCATGGCCGCGCCGGCGGTGAATTTCTTTATGAACGAGGTGCCGCTGGCCGCGTTGAACAAAGCGTCCCCCCCGCCGCCGAACATGGACAGAGCCGACCCCTTGCTGGTCTGGAACACCACAATGGCTATTATCAGCACGAAGGCCAGCAGAATATGAAGCGTCATTATAAAACCGTACATAGATAAACCTCCACAACAAGTTTCGTAAAGCTCCCCCGCCTTACTTCTGCGACAGCGCGACCAGACCGGGGAGCAGTTTGCCTTCGATGAACTCCAGGCTCGCTCCGCCGCCGGTCGAGCAATGCGAGATCTGCTCGGTCTTCACGCCCGCGGTCTTAAGCACCGAAAGAGTGTCGCCGCCGCCGAGGATGGTGGTTGCGCCGTTCTTCGTGGCTTCCGCCATGGCCTTGGCTATGGCGATGGAACCTGAGGCGAAGGCGGGCGTTTCGAAGATCCCCACCGGACCGTTCCAGAATATGGTCTTGGCGGCTTTTATCTTGTCGGTGAACAGCATCTCCGTCCTGGGTCCGATATCCACCCCGATAAAGCCGTCGCCTATCGCCATGGACTGCGTTATTTCCTTCACCGCGTCCGGCTTGATCTCTCTCACCGCCACATGGTCGGCGGGGAGCAGCATTTCCACATTTTTCTTGAAGGCCTTCATTATGATCTTGCCGGCCTCCTCCACTTTGTCGGCTTCGAGCAGGGAATTGCCGATATTCGTATGCTGCGCGGACAGGAAAGTGTAAGCCATGCCGCCGCCTATGATAACGGTGTCCACCTTGTCTATCAGACTGTACAGCACATTGATCTTGTCGGACACCTTCGCCCCGCCGATTATCGCCACGAAAGGCCGCTGGGGATTCACCATGGCCTTGTCCAGATATTCCAGCTCCTTCTGAACCAAAAAGCCGATGGCCCCGGGCAGGAATCCGGTTATGGCGGCCGTGGAAGAATGCGCGCGGTGGATGGCCCCGAAGGCCTCCTGCACGAAAAACTCACCGTGGGCGGCCAGGGCCTTCGCGAAATCCGCGTCGTTCTTTTCCTCTTCGGGATGATAGCGCAGGTTCTCCAGGAGGACTATCTCGCCTTTTCCGGCGGCTTTCACCGCTTTGGCGGCTTCCGGACCCACGCAGTCGGCGGCGAAATGGACTTTCACGCCGGCCAGTTTCTCAAGATGCGGGGCCACGGGCGCCAGAGTATACTTGGGATCCGCCTTGCCTTTCGGCCGGCCGAGATGCGCCATCAGCACCACTTTGCAGTTGGCTTCCAGCAGGTATTTTACGGTTTTCAGAGTTTCACGGATGCGGGTATCGTCCTTGACCGCCCCATCCTTCATCGGAACATTGTAATCCACCCTGACAAGCACGCTCTTGTCCTTAAGACGAGCGTCCTGCACCTTGGCCAGCCTAAGCATAGTCTTGTTTTCCGTGGTCATAGTCCTCCGCAAAACGAGGGTTGGATGAGTAGAAGGCTGGAAGGTTAGAAGTTTGAGTCCGGCAAACCCTCTAACCCTCCACGCTTCTAACCCTCATCATTTTTTAAGCAGTTTCTCCAGAGCCGACCTCAGGCCCGGGGAAGTCTTCTCTTTAAGCGAGTATGTGACCCGCATCGAGGGCTTGTTGAACTTAAGATGCCGCGCCAGATCGATGGGCGTACCCACCAGCACCATGTCCGCGGGAACCGCGTTGATGGTCTCGTTCAGCTCTTTCATCTGCGCTTTTCCGTAGCCCATGGCCGGCAGTATATCCTTAAGCTGCCTGAAGTTCTCGTAAACCTTCTCGATGGTGCCCACGGCGTAAGGCCTGGGGTCCACCACCGAACCGGCGCCGTACTGCCTGGCCGCCACAAAAGCGGCGCCATAGGCCATGTCGCCGTGCGTCAGAGTGGGGCCGTCCTCGACCACAAGGACCTTTTTCCCCTTCAGGCGGCCGTTCTCGTCCTGTATGACCACGGGCGATTCCGCCTCGATTATTTCCGCCTTCGGGTTCATGGCTTTGATATTTTCCCTGACCTTCACGATAGCCGCGGGGCTGGCGGTGTCCACCTTGTTTATTATCACTATGTCGGCCAGACGCAGGTTCGTAGCGCCCGGGTAGTACATTCCCTCATGTCCGGGGCGCAGGGGATCGGTAACCACTATGTAGAGGTCGGGCTTGTAGAAGGACAGATCGTTATTGCCGCCGTCCCACAGTATCACATCGGCCTCTTTCTCCGCTTCAGCGAGGATCTTGCCGTAATCCACTCCGGCGTACACGATATGCCCTTCGGCAATATGGGGCTCGTATTCTTCCATCTCCTCGATGGTGCATTTGTGCTTCTCGAGATCGGCCAGGGAGGCGTACCGCTGGCAGGTCTGGGCGGCCAGGTCGCCGTACGGCATGGGATGCCTGATCGCCACGACCTTCTTGCCCATGCTCTTCAGCGTGGAAGCGATGAAGCGGGTGGTCTGGCTCTTGCCGCAGCCGGTGCGCACGGCGCAGACCGCGACCACGGGCTTTTTGGACTTTATATAGGTATGCTCGCCGGAGAGCAGCTTGAAGTCCGCCCCGCAGGCCAGCACCAGGGAGGCCTTCTCCATAACGGTTGTGAAAGCCACATCGGAATAGGAGAAGACCACTTCGTCGACTTTCAGTTTTTTTATAAGACCGGCCAGTTCCTTTTCCTCGTATATTGGGATGCCGGCGGGATATAATTTGCCGGACAACTCGGCGGGATATTTGCGGCCGGCGATATTCGGGATCTGGTAGGCCGTAAAAGCCACCACCTCGCACTCCGGATTGTCGCGATAGCAGACATTGAAGTTATGGAAGTCCCTTCCGGCGGCTCCCATTATCAGCACTTTTTTCTTGTTCATGGTAGGTTCTCCTGCTTTCCGCTTTCTTTAAAGTCCTTTCTTTATCATGTAGAGGGCCAGGTCCACGACGCGGTTGGAATAGCCCCATTCGTTGTCGTACCAGGCCAGTATCTTCACCATATTCCCGCCGATGACCTTGGTGCTCTTGCCGTCGACCACGGAACTCAACGGGCAGTGGTTGAAGTCGATGGACACCAGCGGTTCGTCGGTATAGCCCATTATGCCCTTGAGCGGGCCTTCCGCGCCGGCTTTCAGCGCCGCGTTTATCTCCTCGGCCGCGGCCGGTTTGGAGAGCAGCGCCGTCAGGTCGACCACGGACACATTGGGCGTGGGCACACGGATGGCGAAACCGTCCATCTTGCCTTTGAGGGCGGGTATGACCAGCGAGATCGCCTTCGCGGCGCCGGTGGAGGTCGGGATCATGGACAGAGCGGCCGCGCGGGCGCGGCGCAGATCGGAGTGGGCCATGTCGTGGACCTTCTGATCATTGGTATAGGCATGGATGGTGGTCATCAGGCCTTTCTCTATGCCCCATTTGTCGTTCACTATCTTGGCGAAAGGCGCCAGACAATTCGTGGTGCAGGAGGCGTTGGACAGGACATGGTGATTCTTGGGATCGTATTTATCCTCGTTCACGCCCATCACGACCGTGAGGTCCTCGCCCTCGGCCGGCGCGGAGATTATGACCTTTTTCGCGCCGCCCTTGGTGATATGGTTCTCGGCGCCTTTCACTTCCTTCCCTTTCTTGTTAACGCCGTCCTTCTTGACGGTGAAAAGGCCGGTGGCGTCCACCACGATCTGGACGCCGAGGTCCTTCCAGGGCAGTTCGGCCGGGTCTTTTTTCTTCAGCACCTTTATGGTCTTGCCGCAGGCCGTTATCGCGTCCTCGCCCTGGGCCTTGACCTCGCCGCAGAGCTGGCCGTGCACCGAATCGTATTTCAGAAGATGCGCGTTGGTTTTCGCGTCCGTAAGGTCGTTTATAGCGACCAGGTCCAGGGCGCCGTCCGCGCGCTCCAGGATCGCGCGGGCCACAAGCCGTCCTATCCTGCCGAAACCGTTTATTCCTATCTTTGTCGCCATATGGTGTAGTTCCTCCGATTATTCATTATAAAGCGTCGTCCGAAGCCACGATTATTATAACAAATCCCAAAGCCCCGTGTATGAGCCGGCGGCATTCCGGTCCCGCGGTCGCCCGCCGCTTCTTTGTATAATACTTCTTGAACGATCCGCCATGAAACCGCCAGTTATCATCCCGGTCTACAAACCGGGGCCCGGCTTCGGGTCCCTGGCCCGCGCCGTCATTTCCGACGGCAGGACCGAGCTTATAATAGTGGACGACGGCTCCCCGGAAAAATACTCCGCCGTTTTTTCCGCGCTGCGCCTGCTGCCGCGCGTCCAGATCCTGCGCCATGCGGTCAATCTGGGAAAGGGGCAGGCCCTGAAAACGGCCTTCAATTATTTCCTTAACTCTTTCCCCCCCTCCACTCCCGGCGTGGTAACCGCCGACGCGGACGGCCAGCATCTGCCGGTCGACATCGCGGCGCTGCGCCGCGCTCTTTCCGACCACCCCGCCTCGCTCTGCCTGGGCGTAAGGAAATTCAGGGGCGTTCCCGCCAGAAGCGCCTTCGGCAACGCCGTCACCCGCTGGGTGTTCCGCGTTTTTTCCGGCCGCGCGGTCAGCGACACCCAGACCGGCCTGCGCGGCATACCGCGCGCCTTCCTGCCCGGCCTTCTGCGGACGGGCGGCGGCGGCTACGAATTCGAACTGGAAATGCTTTTGCTGGCCGTCCGCTCCGGCATGAGCATCCGGGAGGTCCCGATAAACACCGTTTACATAGGAAAGAACGAAACCTCCCATTTCAACCCCGTCCTGGATTCCCTGCGGATATATTTTGTCTTCCTGCGTTTCTCCGCCGCCGCGCTGCTCACGGCCCTGGTGGACAACTTTGTCTTCGCGCTTTGCTATCTTTTTTCCTCCTCCGCGCTGCCCAGCATCGTCGCGGCCAGACTGATAGCCAGCACCCTCAGCTTCATACTCAACAAAAACCTGGTCTTCAGATCCAGAGCCAGGGTCCTGCCCGAAATACTCCGTTTTACCTTTCTGGTGGCGCTGTTCATGAGCATCTCATACGGCCTGGTCTCCCTGCTGACGGCGCGCGCGGGAATGAATATCTACGCGGCGAAGCTGCTTGCCGAAGGCGCCCTGTTCCTGGCCAGCTTCGCCGTGCAGAATATCCTGGTCTTTATAAGACCTGAGACCGGCGCCGAAACCCCGTACCCGTATTCCGGACCAGCGGCGAGACCATGACCGGGATACTTCTTTTCTTCCTTTCTTTCGGCGGCGCGTTCCTTTTCCTGGCCGGCTTCACCCCCTGGCCCGTCGCTTCCCTGCCCCTTTTCACGGCCTCCCTCATCACCCTGACGCTGTATCTCTCCGCGCTATGCGGACTGCTGCCTGCCGGACTGCATCTGACAGCCGGCCTGGGGTTCGCGCTGGGCGCGGCGGCTTTATGGCGCGCCTGGAAAAAACCGGGCCTGTATTCTGAGCGCCTGAAAGAGCCGGGGACTTGTTTCTTCCCGCTGGCCGCGCTTCTGTGGTTAGCGTTCCATACCAGGAACTTCGCTTCCTGGGACGAATTCTCCCACTGGGGACTCATAACGAAGGAGATCTTCCTGCGCGGCGCTCTCCCTCCGCTGGAAAGCGCGGTGAGGTTCAAGGATTATCCGCCGGCTGCCGCTCTATTCCAGAATTTTGTGATGTACTTCACCGGCTGGTCGGAAGGAACGGCCGTTTTCGCCCAGACCCTGCTGCTGCTCGCGGCCGCGGCCGCGCTTCTACAGGGTTCGCCCGGCCGGAGGATGAGGAGCGCCGCGGTCGTCTCCTTCGCCTGCCTTCTGCTTCCGCTCTTTAACTACAAGTTCCAGAGCCTTTATGTGGACCATGTCCTGGGATTTTTTTTCGGGGCGGTTATAGCTTCCGCCCTGCTTTCCGGGAACGGCGGCCGCGGAATGCTTATAAGAACGCTGCCCGTACTTCTTGTGCTGCCCCTTATCAAGGCGGCGGGGCTTCCCCTGGCGGCCGTAGCCGGACTGGCGATAATCACTATTCATTTCCTGAAGAACCGGAGCACGGATCCGAGAGGCGGCCGCGGCTCGGCCGCCTCTTTGCTCCTTTGTTCGGCCATCCTGGCCGGCCCTTTTCTCTCGGCCGGAAGCTGGAACCGGCATGTCAGAAGCATTGGCGCGGAAAAGACCTTTACGGCGCGGACCACGCCCGGGGCGATAGCGAAGAGTTTTTCGGCCGCAGCCCCGGAGCGCGATAAAGCCGTTATAGGCAATTTCACCAAAGCCCTTTTGCTCAAACAGACCGGCCGGGCTCTCCCGCCTTTCTTCCTGATACTTATACTCTCCGCCGCCGCCTTCGCCGCGCTGCGCCGGGAAAAGCGCCGCGGCGAAAGGGCGCCGGTCATCGCGGCTTTTTTCTGGCTTTCCGCCGGCTTCTGCGCGTACGCTTCCGGCCTGCTTCTCCTGTATCTCTACTCTTTTTCGGATTACGAGGCTCCCCGGCTGGCCTCGTTCGGCCGCTATCTCGGGACTTTTTTCACGGGCTGGAGCCTGGCGACGGCGGCTTTTTTTCTGCGTCAGCCCTCTTCCGCACCCGCGGACCGGAGCGCCGGCCGTTATCTGCGGCCGCTCCTGGTGCTGGCCGCGGCGGCGGCTCTGGTCTCCGCCGCGCTGAAAAAGCCGGAAGAGGAAAAACGGCTCCTGCACGAAAAGATCAGGGGAATGGCCGCCGGCGCGGCGGCGGCGCCGGAAAACGCCAGGATATACACGATCTGGCAGAACAGCGACGGCTTCGAACCGCTGGTTCTGGCCTATGAACTCTCGCCGCGCCGGGCCAACCTGCCCGGCGACGCCTGGTCGCTGGGAAAACGGTATTCGCCGGAAGATATCTGGACCGCGGATCTGGCTCCTGAAGCCTGGCGCGGCAAACTTAAAAACTACGACTTCGTCCTGCTGGGAAATACCGACGACGCATTCCGCGAGCGGTTCGCCCCGCTTTTCAAGGACCGCGGAGCGATCCTCGACGGCCGCCTCTACAGGATCCCCGGCGGCCCCGGAACCCCCCCGCTTCAATTGTTATAATATCAACTGATGAACGATACAAGCCGCAAAGCTGAAGAGGCCAGATTGGCGATGCTTCGCGCCATGCCGCCATGGCGCAGATTCCAGGCGATAGAAAGCCTTAACTCGGCCGTTCGCCGGCTCTCGCTCGCGGGAATAAGGGACAGGCATCCCGGGTTCTCCGAAATTCAGATAAAGCGGGCCGCGGCCGCCTTGTGGTACGGACCGGCTCTGGCCCGTAAAGCCTACCCTGAGAAATGAACACGGAAGGATTTCAAGCCTTACAAGCCGTAATAGCGGCTCTGGAAGCCGGAGGAACGCCCTATATGCTCGGCGGATCCTTCGCCAGTTCGTTTTACGGCATTCCCCGCTCGACCTTTGACGCGGACCTTGTCGTGAAGCTGGATGCCGCCGCCGCGAAACGGCTCTATGCGGCCTTAAAGGACTCCTTCTACGCGGACGAGGAAGAGATAGCTCTGGCGGCCGCGGAACGGAAATCCTTCAATCTTATCCATCTGGAAACCGCCTTTAAAATAGACATTTTTTCCCTTAAGGACGACCCCTATTCCCAGGAGGCCTTTTCGCGCAGGACCCGGCAGGCCGTCGGAGAGAACTCCAAAACCGTAATTTGCGTGGAATCTCCGGAGGATGTCATAATTTCCAAGCTTCTCTGGCACAAACTCGGCGGCGAGACCTCCTCAAAACAACCGGACGACATCGCCGGAATATTCAAAACCATGACCTTCCGCCTCGATCATGCCTACATCCGCCGTTGGGCTTCCTCTCTCGGCCTGCTGGACCTGCTCCACAAAATAGAACCGTCCCTGTAACCATGTAAGATTCCTAGAAGCCATCCAAAAACCCCTTTGGTACGCGAAAGCGCGGATTTTGAGTCCGGTCGCGAGGCGCGAGGACGAAGGCGTACCTGGAGGTACGAGGAGAACGAGCAACGAGGTGGACGGAAAAAAGCCGCGCTTGCAGGCGCAGAGAGGTTTTTGGATGGCTTCTAATATAATGGAGCGGGTCCTGCCGGTCCCGCCGGACGACCATTGAGGGGTTCAAGCCCCGCAGTCGCAGCGAATCCCAATGCCTGCGCAGGTGCCGTACATCCACATATTGGAGCTGGCGCCGAAGGAACTGGCGAAGAGGGCCTTCACGGAGGCCGACCTGGTCATACAGGAGGCCGAGTGAGAGAGGGCCGACGCGCTGGAGGACCCGTGCCCGAAGCGCCAGTTCCTTTGGCGCCAGCGAACTCTCCCCCTACCTTTGCCCCGCGAACGACTCGTCCCTCTGGAAAACGCGGCGGATGGTGCGAAGCATGATGCCGATATCCAAAGCAAGGGTCATGTTCTTCACATAATACAGATCGTAATGAAGCTTCTCCACGGAATCCCTGGCGCTGGCCGTGGCCCTGAAATTTATCTGCGCCCAGCCGCTCATCCCCGGCTTCACGAAATGCCGCAGATGATAATGCGGAATGCTCCGCTCCAGTATGCGCACCTCGCGCACCCATTCCGGCCTGGGACCCACCAGCGACATATCTCCCTTCAGCACATTCCACAGCTGCGGCACCTCGTCGAACCGTATCAGCCGCAGAAAGCCCCCCACCGGCGTGATCCTGCGGTCGGCGGAACCCGCGCCCTGATAAAGCGGCCCGGCCTTGTCCGCGCCCTGTACCATGGTCCTGAACTTCCAGATTATGAACTTCCGCCCCAGATAGCCGACTCTCTGCTGTATATAAAAAGCCGGTCTGCCCCAGCCGTCCGAGATCTTTAAAGCCAGCCACGCCGCCGCCAGGAACGGAAAAAGGACCGCCAGCCCCGCCAGGGCGGCCAGGATGTCCAGCAGCCGCTTGACCAGGAAATACAGGCCGTTCCCCTTATGCAGCACATTGCCGAAAAGCCAGCTCGGCTTGGCGGCGTGCTCGGGCGGGATCTTGCCGTACAGGTCCTCGTAAAAATCCAGATGGGTGATGACAGGCACGCCCTCCATCACCGCGGCGGACAGGACGGCGCTTTCCTGAAAAGGATTCTTCTCGGCGTCCTCGGCGTCCACGACCAGCAGATCTATACGCGCCGATAATTCCCCGTGGGAACGGCCGCGCGGGAACCAGTAACCGTCCTGCGCGCGCCGACTGGCCGACAGGTCCGGCAAAGGAACCACCGTGAAGCCCAGATGCGGATTCCTTCCAAGGTCGCCGGCCATCTCCTCCACCAGCGGATTTATCCCGAGAAAAGCCACGCGCTGGGCCAGCACCCTGGCGAGCAGTTGGCGCAGCCAGATCCTCCTGTAGATCATGGCGAAGACATGCAGGAAAATAAGGGTAAGCAGCAAATGCGTTTTGGGGGTTATCTCGAACCGCGCGGAGAAGATATAGAAGAAGGCCGTGGCGGCGGCGAAATTGAGACCGAACGCCAGAAGACCGTAATTTATCAGGTTGACAGTCCTGTTCAGCCGGCGCAGCTCATAGAAGCCCACGACATAGAAAATGCCGGCCCAGACCGGCATGAAAAAGGAGAACACCCGGGCGTGCAGGATGAAGAAATCGTAGTCGGGCAGGCCCCAGCCGCGCAAGGTCAGAGCGAGAGCCAGCGAAAAATAAAAAAGGACCGCATCGCCGAGCAGCAGAGCCAGGGAGCGGAGCCTCAACATGAACATCGATAAACCTCACAAGAGAAGAGCACAAGAGCACAAGAGCACAGGAACACAAGAGCACAGGAGCACAAGAGAACAAAGACAGAGGCGCGCAGAACGGACCGTACTATTCTACAAGAAGCGCGGTCATCCCGTCTATAATGCGGGTCCTGTTATAAACGGTCTCGAGCAAGATCCTGGAGTTGGCCGCGAACCGAGCGAGTCCTTCCCCCCTAAGAGCGTAAAACTCCAGAAAAACCCGCGAGATCTCCGCCGGGTCGCCCGGCGCCGCGCAAAGGCCGGTGCCGTATTTTTCCACAATTCGCCGCACCTCTCCGTTCATCGCGCAGAGAACGGGCTTGGAAAAGGCCAGATAAGCCTGGAATTTAGCCGGCACCGTTATATTGAAGACGGGTTCGTCTGCCAGGGAGATCACCATGACGGAGCTTGCCGAGAAGTAAGCCGGCATTTCTTCCTGCTTCTTTCTGCCCCAGAAAACCACGCCGGAGATCTTTTCGTCGCGCACCATCTCTTTCAGGCGTTCCAGGCGCGAGCCGTCGCCGACGATATTAAGCTGGATCTCCCCGTTGGCGGAGGAGGCCAAAGCGAAACCCCGTATCACATTTTCCAGATTCTGCACCTTGCCCACATTGCCGGCGAAAGTAAAATTGAACTTGTCCGGCAACCTGAAGCCCGCCGCCCCGCTTTCCCGCCCCACCGAAGAAGGCCCGGGCCGGACCGTGGGCCAGTTGGGGAAATGGGAGATCCGCGCTCCGGGGGCGTAAGGGGCTATCTTTTCCGCGAAGCCTTCGCAGGAAACGAATATACGCGCGCAGTTCCGGTAAATGAACCCCACCAGCAGGTCCAGGAACCGGGCAAGCGCCCGGCTCTTTTTGAAACCGTAAGCGTAAACGGTGTCGGGCCACACATCCTGGGTCCAGATGACCACCGGCTTACGCCTCAGCAGTCCGGCCAGCACGGCCGGCAGCGCCACGGTGAGGGGTCCGGTCTGATAGACGAAGATCCTGTCGCAGCGCCCGGCGGCCGGCAGGGCGCAGACCGTCCCGGCGATAATAAAACTAAGATAATTCAGGAGTTTGAAAAAAAGAGAATCGCGGTATCCGGTAACGGTGAAGAACCGGCGTATCAGGATATTCTTCCAACGGTCCTCGGAATAAACGCGGTTGGAATAGCCGGGAAAGACTTTGCCGAACGGGTAGCTGGGAACCTGGGTCAAAACCTCGACACCGAACCCCTTCTCCGCCCAGGCCGAGGCGAGATCGTTTACAATGAACTCTTCCGGATAGAACCGCTCGGTGACGATCAGGATTTTCATACGGGAGTAAAGCGTAAAGGGACGCTTCACTCTTTACGCTTTTCTCCACACCGTCCTGTTCACATAATCGGTGTAGCTCATGATTATGCGCAGGACCTTTTTCGAGACATTATCGGTATCGTAATCGGGGACCAGCCGGAAATTCCTGGCGGTTTTGGAATGCTGCTTTACCACTATGTCCACGGATTCCAGCACCCGCTCGGCCTTCAACCCGCACATTATAAGGGTGCCTTCGTCCATGCCCTCGGGCCGCTCGTGAGCCTGCCGGATGGTGACGGCCGGCACATTAAGTATCGTGGATTCCTCCGTTATGGTGCCGCTGTCCGAGACCACGCAGAAGGCGTCCTGCTGCAGCTTGATATAATCGTAAAAGCCCATCGGCTTCAGGAAACTTATCCGGGAGTCGAGATGCTTGATCTCCAGTTCCTCCAGTTTTTTCCGGGTGCGGGGATGGGTGGAGACGATCACGGGCATGCCGTATTTTTTGGCCAGAGCGTTGAGCGAATCCAGCAGGTTCCGGAAATTCTCCTCGCTGTCGACATTCTCCTCCCTGTGGGCGCTTATCACGAAATATCCGCCGCGCTTCACCCCCAGCCGGGAAAAAGGATCGGCCTTGTCTATCGCCGGCATATAATGCGCCAGGACTTCCTTCATCGGCGAACCCGTCTTTATCACCGTTTCCGGCCTCAAGCCTTCGCTTATCAGATAGCGGCGGGCGTGCTCGGTGAGCGTCATGTTTATATCGCTCAGATGGTCCACCACTTTCCGGTTGAGCTCCTCCGGCACGCGCTGGTCGAAAGAGCGGTTGCCGGCCTCCATATGGAACACAGGGATCTTGCGGCGCTTCGCCGAGATCACCGAAAGACAGCTGTTGGTGTCTCCGTAAAGCAGCACGGCGTCGGGCTTCTCCTTCTCCATCACGGCGTCGGACTTGGCTATGATATTCCCGATGGTGGCGCCCAGGGTCTCTCCGACGGAATCCAGGAAATGGTCCGGCTTGCGGATCTCCATTTCCTTGAAAAAGATCTCGTTCAGTTCGTAATCGTAATTCTGGCCGGTGTGAACCAGCACAAGTTTAAGATGTTTTTCCAGCTCGCTCATGACGCGGCTGAGCTTGATTATCTCCGGCCGCGTCCCGACTATGGTCATAACCTTCAAAGGCATAAAGTCTCCGTGACAGGGCTGTAGGCTATAGGCTGTTAGGCTACAGCCTGTTGTTGCTCCCCTCTCCTACCGCAGCAACTCTCCCTCCTCCTGAAGCGGCTTGTCGCTTACCAGGAGGTCGTTCTTCTTCAGAAGCGCCAGGGTCTGCTCGTAGGTCATCAGATCGTCCCCGGAGCTGTACTCTTTGCTCAGCGCCGGCTTCTGCGCCGGGCCCTTCTCCAGCAATTCCGGCAGCATGGGCGCTATGGCATAGTAATTCCCCCGCTTGTAACAGTGGTGCATCTCCTCTTCCGAAACCAGTATCTCGGAGAGTTTCTCGCCCGGCCTTATCCCGGTTATCTTCACCTCTATCTTCCGGCCGCCTATAAGCGCTTTAGCTATATCCGTCATCAGGGCCGCCGGCGCTATCGGAATGAAAGTTTCCCCCCGTTTGCCGTCCTTGATCGCCGCTATCACCGTGTCCACGGCCTGGTTCAGGGTCAGCAGGAACCGGGTCATCTCCTTCACGGTTATGGTCACCGGACCGCCGTGCTTGATCTGCTCGTGGAAAAGCGGAATGACCGAACCGCGCGAGGCCATCACATTCCCGTACCGCACGCAGACAAAGCGCGTCTTCGGGTTCAGCACATTGGCGGAGGTGAAAATGCGCTCCTGTATCGACTTGGTCATCCCCATCACATTCACGGGCTTGCAGGCCTTGTCCGTGCTCACTCCCACCACGGTCTCCACGGGATAATCGTTCTCGGTTATGGCTCTTACGATATTGGCCGGGCCGAGGCAGTTGGTCAGCACCGCCTGCACCGGAAAGTACTCGCAGGCAGGAACCTGTTTGAGAGCCGCGGCGTTCACCACTATATCGGCGTTCTTTATCGCCGAGCAGACATCGTCGTAATTGCGCACATCGCCTATGCGGAATTCCAGGACATTCTTGAAATTGTTGTAGATGACCTCGTCCGTGGCCGCGGTCTTCTTCATATACGCGATGCGCATGTCGTTCTGCTTGGCCTCGTCGCGCGACAGGATTATGAGCTTTTTCGGCGTTCCCTGTTCGCCGCTCAGAACGCGCTTTACGAACACCTTGCCGAATGAGCCCGTCCCCCCGGTGACCAAAACCGTCTTTTTTTCGAAAATCATGTCAATTCCTCCATTTTTCGTAAGGCGTGGCGTCCGCCGCCATATCCAGCATCATTTGCCGCCAAGGCGGGCATCTGAAACCAGTGGCCTTCACGAACCGGCCGCCGTCCAGGTCCCTCCTGCATTCGAAACTGTCGTCGGGCTCTATCACCGTATCCAGCCCGTAAGCTTCCCTCATAAGATTCAGCAATTCGTATTTCGAGACCGTCTCACTGGACACATGATAGAGTCCGCTCAAGGCCGGAAAATCCTTTATAAGCTCCGCTATCAGCGCGGCCAGCCGGTTGGTGGTCAGGCCCGTGAACAACGCCCTGCGGAAACCCTTCACTTTTTGCCCCTTCTGGGCCAGGAACCATTCCAGCAGTTCCGTGCCGCCGAAGATCTCGCGCCCGATA
>Ga0074195_1002724_pt1 | contig 18678 bp, 18 predicted proteins | sample EPASupsiteHSE623_FD_64525 | JGI IMG/M metagenome (GOLD analysis project Ga0074195, IMG submission 64525) | Bioremediated contaminated groundwater from EPA Superfund site, New Mexico - Sample HSE6-23 | ecosystem: Environmental > Aquatic > Deep subsurface > Groundwater > Contaminated ...
AATCGAGAATTAGTTCAGATCATCTGCAAATTTGCTGCATAAGGGCGTAAAACGCTCGTCATAAAGAATCTGGAATCAAAGAAGCTGGAATCAAAGAAACTGGAATTTTAAAATAGTCACAATAGTCACGCCTCGGGAAGCCGCATGGTGGCGCACGCGACCTCCCTCAGCAAGGATCGGCCCAAATTGGGCTTATATGTTTATAGCAAGGGTAGAGATAAAGATGTTTATGATAAACTATGATGATTTAAGAATGGTTAAGACTTTTTATGAACCCCCTCACACCAGTCGATTTGTTGAGGAGTTTATGGATGACTAATATTATCAGCATTTAAATTATTAAAACCTGCTCCGGCATTATGCTGTTAGTGGACAATGGCTCTTTGAGAGGAGATCTCTTGCCGAAGCAGGCTTTGGAAAGCTCATAGGAGGGGCACGAGCTTCCCGGCGGGAGGTACTTGATCTGCCCGATTTTGGGCTGAGAGGAGCTTATGGTCGGAGGGAGATAAAGGTGTTTGAGACGCGGTAGGGAAGTTTATGAAAATTTATGAACATACGCATTCGCGCTGTTTGAGACAAATGAAAGGATCAGAGGATTATTATAACGAACTTTCTTGGCCAAGCTGCAAAAATTATTTATCCAAATAGTAGAATTAAAGAACGGTGAGAGTTCCATGCCCGAACGACTGGTCTCTATGCCTAGCATGTTAAAAGACAGAACTGAAGGGTTGACTCCAGAGCTGCGTAAGCGCCTTGAGAAAAGTATGCGCCGGAATAACAAACTGATGAAGAGGCAATCTAAGATTTGATGCATCAAAGACTTAAAAACGCTATTTTATATCCTCTTTTCATATTATTTTATCATAGCAGCCGAAGAATAGATTGTGCTTGACCCCTGGTTACCGGAAGACAACATTGCGAGATGGATGCATGATTAGGCTTGGCCTGGATAAGATAAAGGAACTATGCACAAAGGCCTCCTTCGAGAGGGGCCAGAGATATCTCGATGAGGGCAGGGTGAAGATCAAGGATGTATCGCCTTCCAAGGTAACGGCGGTGGTAGCTGGAACCAGCAACTACAGGGTTGAAATAAATCCTGAAGACAAAGATATCTCCGCCACCTGCACCTGTCCCTATGACTGGGAAGGATACTGCAAGCATATTGTAGCCACGCTTTTGGCCATGGAGGAAGGCAGAGAAGAGATCGAGAGCATGGCGAAGAGGAGCAGTGCAAAACAGCAGAGCATAGAGGCGCTGCTGAAGAGGACAAAGCCCGATGCCCTCAGGAGCTTCCTGCGCCGGGAGATGGAGAGGCTTCCGGAGCTGAGAGACCGATTCACGGCCTGTTTCTCCAAAGGAGGAGTTGGAAAGAGCCTGGCCGAGTACAAAGATGAAGTCGAATCCCTTTACGACCTGGCAGAGGATCACGGCTTCGTCCCCTACGGCGAAGAGATAGATTTCAAGCCCCTGCAAGAGCTATCCGAGATCTACATCCAGAAAGGGGACTTCCTGGAGGCGGCCAAGATCTACCAGGCGCTCTTCGAGACCATTGCGGAAAAGATGGACGAAGTCGACGACTCAGACGGCTTCTACGGAGGAGAGTTCTCGGATTATCTGGAGGCATTCGTGGACTGCATAGCGAAGGCCGGGCTGAATGCGAATGCCAAGAGGAAGTACATCGAATATCTTTTCGACAAGTATCTGCAAAGGGAGCCGGACTATTTCCAGGAGGACTACGACGAGGCTTTAAGGGAGCTGTGCACCTCGGAGGACGATTTGAGATACTGGAAAGAGCTGCTGGAGCCCCATCTACCTGAGGATATGCCGGATGAGCAGGACTGGAGCAGTTACTACCAGTCGGAGGAGCTGATCTCCATGCATCTCTACTTGCTCTCCAGGCTGAAGGAGACGGAGGAGTTCTACTCCCTGATGGAGGAGCATTACCGGTCCAGCGGCGACCTGTGTCTCATGTATGCTCAGCGTCTCCTGAAAGATGGGGATCGCGAGAAGGCGGTGAAGGTGGCCGAGGAGGGCCTGGCGCTCTTCCCTGATTATGCCTCGAAGGGGCTGAGGGAGTTTCTGAGCGAGATTTACAGAAAGGACGACCCGGAAAAGTACAGAGAGATTTTGCTATCGCTCTTCCTCCTGACTAGGGAGTGGAAGCACTACGAGCAGCTGAAGATGGCCACCTCTCCCGAGGAGTGGTACAGGATGCTCCAAAAGATCCTGGCACATTTTGCCGAGGACAGATCTTACAGAGACGGAGACACAGTGATCGAGATTTATCTGAGGGAGCAGATGTACGACGAAGCTCTGGGCGAGGTTCTAGCGCAAAAGAGCATCCGCACTCTGAGTCGATATCAAAATAAGCTGGCCCACCTGTACCCTGAGCGATACTTCAACGCCTACAGGGAGCTGATATTCCCGTTTGCCAATAAGGAAACGGGAAGGAGGCACTACAAGGAGGTGGTCTCTTACCTGAAGAGGATGAGGGAGATCGAGGGCTTTGAAGGGACGGTTCAGGAGATCGTCGAGCGGCTGAGGGAGGAGAATAAGAGGAAGCCGGCGTTCATAGATGAGATGAAGGAGCTGTGAGATCTGGGATGCGTCGGGTTATTGCTCATGTTTCGGGAAAGGTTCAGAGAAATGGCTACAGGTCAGCGGTATCGATTAGGGCCAGGGAGTTCAATCTCACAGGTTATGTGATGAACCTCACCGACGGCCGGGTAAAGATCGTGGCTGAAGGCGAGGAGGATAGTTTGCAGGAGTTCTGCGAGTCTCTCTGGATCAATGATTACCTAATTCAGGTAGATGATGTCCAGGTAGAGTTCTCTAGGGCAACTGGAGATTACGAGGAATTCTTCTGGGTTTTGGATGGATATGAGGACCCCTCATTGCTGGATGAGTATGCTGAGTACTTCAAGGAACTGCTAAGAGTATTCAAAGAAGGGTTTCAAGGGATAAACGGTACGCAGGACAAAGATGCTGGGAAACAGGACGATATGACGGAAGCAGCAGAAAATCGATAGCGTGCAGAGGCATCGTAGTTATCGAGAAGGAAATACTTAAAAGCTCACAACAGAGGCACGGAGATGCAGAGGATTTTTTAATATTATTACCCAATGGGTTAAAGGAACATCCCACCGAGATGAGCAGAAAATGTTTCAAAGAAAGCCCCGGCTAATGGTAGAATCATTTATTAGAGATGCTTCGCTATACTAATTGGGAAAGAAGATGTTCGAAGATAGGGTGATTATCAATCCAGAGATTGCCCACGGGAGGCCTGTCATCAAAGGCACCAGGGTGCCCGTAGAGATCATCCTGGGATCTCTGGCCGGAGGCATGGAGATAAATGAGGTGGTAGAGGAGTACGGGTTAGAGCGGGAGGACGTGCTGGCGGCTCTTGAATATGCAGCCAAGATTGTAGCAGGAGAAGAGATACGCGCATATGCCTAAGCCCAGGTTTCTATTGGATGCTAACATGCCGAGGTCTAGCGCTGGACTTTTACGCTCCCTTGAATACGATGTTGAAGACGTTAGAGACATTGGCATGAAAGTATCCAGGGATCAGGAGATAATCCAGTATGCACTAAAGGCCAGACGGATAATAGTAACTAGAGATACCGATTTCGGTGAAGTGCTTCACTATCCATCACACCCAGGGGCGATCATTTTCAGACTTCCGTACGCATACACATCGCACGAAATAAACAAAGTGATAGAAGAATTTTTCAAATCCATAAAGCAAGAAGACTTAGCAGAGGCTGTAATCATCGTAGAGCTTGGCCGTTACCGAAGACGGCCATTGAGATAATCATAGCATGTCTGAGAAAACCAAAATGAGAAGCGCCGAGGAGATCAGGAGGCGCGGGCTCGAAGCCCTGGCGGAGGCCCTGGGGCCGGTGGATGCTGTTAGGTTCCTGCAGAGCTTTGACCTTGGGAAGGGCGAGTACACCAAGGAGCGCGCTTAAGTTCTGGATCTCGAACTCGATGAGATAGTCAAAGAGATCGAGAAGAGGCGAAAAATAGAGAGCTAAAGATTACGCATAATCATTATATACGCCAATTGCCTAAAGCCTCCACTATAAAATGGTTAGTTGCTTGGATGGTAACTGAATTACCGACTAACTGCGGGTCAAAATGGATGCAATATTCACTGAGATGTTTAAGCGGGAGTGCAGAGATAAGTTCAACATTTCCGAAGAACGAGTTCAACAAGCGATAAAAGCTCCAAATGCTCAACAGATATTAGAACTCGATGACCTCGAGTTAGGTTTTTTCGTTAAGCAAGAATATATTGTGCCCAATAATAAAACGTACTTATTAGTATGTTCACGCAAAGAAAAAGAGAATTGGTTAATAGATGCTGCTTTTATTGTGCCCCATGATCTAGTGGATGAAGTAAATCCTTTGGAACCGATAATAATATTACAAAAATTTGTACAAAAATTTGGCTTAATGATTAGAATTGGCGACCAATATAATAAGTTTATCTTTCGCGAATCTATATACCCAAATGAAAATATAAATTTGGCTAAATTAACAGAGATAATTAACCCCGCAAACCATTCTTTCATGCAGCGCGTATTTATAAAATTAGAGCAAAAGAACGATAGAAAGATTATCAATTGTGCTCTTGCGTACTGTATCGATATAGACGAATATAGCGCTTATCTATCTGGTAGAAAAACAAATCAGAGGGTTCTTGTCGGAATTGCTCCTCAACTCAGAGGAGGAGTGACCCCACGGGATTTAATGGGAGCTGAAGGGACGTTTTGCTTTTATAGTAACTATTCTGAAATTGGTGGAGATAAAACCGGTATTCTATTTAACCTTGTTAGCGATTCATATCGTCTTGAAGCAGGTTTTACGAGCACGCAATTCTACATCGTGAGAAATCATGACAGATTAGAGCTGCCCATTCAACCTGTGTACAAACCAACCGGGAGGCTTTGCGGCTTTATAACGTGGAGCCCCACAGAATTAAGCCTTTCAATATTAGATGAATCCTATGATGAAGCAATTTCTAAACTAACAGATCCTACTGAAGAAGAGGAGGAAATAGGAAGAAGGACAAAAGTCCTTAAAACTCTAGTTACATTTCCACCACATTCTCTTGTAGAATGGGCTAGGGCGGAATCCATCGCCCCTGTTACCACTTATCGATCTGTGGAGGACTTCAACGAAACAGTAACTTCGTTATTACAATCAATACAAGATAAGGTATTAGCTATAGGTTTACACCATCCCTTTTGGGATATCCATTATGAAGGTCCGAAGATAATCTCCAAGCAGCCTAAACATGAAACTGACATTCACCCAACTATTCACGCGTTATTGTTTGATATTGCCTTAGCAAAGAACCTTCAAATATCGCCTGAATATCCCATCGCCGGAGGACAATTAGATTTTCTTGTTACAGGTGTTTTGGACACTGGGCAAATGGTAAGCGTATGCATAGAGTTCAAGCATGCACACAGTAAAGATTTACTTAACGGATTATTGAAGCAATTACCTGCGTACATGCACGCGAAAGGCTGTAATTTTGGTCTTTATTGCGTGATGTATTTTAAGGGAGTCGATTTTGTAGAACCGAAGGATTACAGCCTCAACCAGTTAGAGATCTTGTTGGATGGCAATAGAATATCACAGGGTCTTTCTAATATTAGGATAATTATTCTAAATCTTACTCATAAAAAACCACCAAGTAAGTTGTAGGCAGACTATAGACAAAAGTACAGCTTATTGATTATATTATAAACTTTAAAAATAGGAGTTGATTTAGCATTATGCTTTTATTCGTTTTCCCTTCATCGCCTCCACAAAAGCCAAAAACGGCGGCGATGACCTTCCCGGCCGTGACTTCATCTCCGGGTGGAACTGCGATCCGAAAAAGAACGGATGCTCAGGTATCTCGCATATCTCCATCAGGTCCCCGTTAGTCCCTGAGAACAACATGCCCATGTCCTGAATTCGCATGATGTACTCAGGATTGACCTCATACCTGTGCCTGTGCCTCTCAACGATCTCCGTTGTGCCGTAAATCTTCTGGGCCATGCTGCCCTCTTTCAGGTGAGCCACGTAATCGCCCAGGCGCATGGTCGCGCCCATATGCCTGATCTTCTCCTGCTCGGGCAGAAGAGCGATCACGGGGTGAGGCGTAGCCCCAAACTCAGTTGAGCTTGCGCCCTCCAGACCGCATACATTGCGGGCAAACTCGATTACAGCGAGCTGCATTCCGAAGCATAATCCGAGGTATGGAACATTATGCTCGCGGGCGTACTGCACGGCTTTGATCTTGCCCTCCGTGCCCCTGGAGCCAAAGCCACCTGGAACCAGAATGCCATCAGCATCTCTAAGGATGAGGTCGGGCGAGCCCCTCTCCAGCTCCTCGGCGTCTATCCAGACGATCTCGGGCTTCACGCCAGCCTCGATTCCGGCGTGCTTCAGACTTTCGCGAATGGAGAGGTAGGCATCCTCCATGGGCTCAGCGCACTGGGAGCCCACTGTATACTTGCCGACGATGGCCACAGTGACCTTTCCCTGGGCGGCTTCCATCTTGCCCACGAACTTGTCCCAGTCCTTGCGCTCCTCCAGTGGGAAGAGCCTCATGGCCTTCATGAGATACCTGGTCAGGCCCTCTGCCTCAAGCTGCAGAGGCACTTTGTATAAGTCCTCGGCATTGTGGGCGCTGATGACGGCTTCAGCCGGCACGTCGCAGAAGTGGGCGATCTTGTGCTTGGTCTCGTCAAGCAGCGGCTTCTCGCACCTGACGACTATCATGTCCGGCTGCAGTCCCAGCTCGCGCATCTCCTTCACGCTGTGCTGGGTGGGCTTGGTCTTCTGCTCGCCGTCCATGGTCGAAGGGGCCAGGGTGACGTGAACGAAGAATATGTTTCCGGACTCCTCGTACTTGAGCTGCCTCATAGCTTCAAGGAAGGGCATCGATTCTATGTCGCCGACGGTTCCGCCGACCTCAACCAGGCATATCTCGCAGCCTCCGTCCCTTGAAACCTGGCGGATGCGCCTCTTGATCTCTTCAGTGATGTGGGGGATGATCTGGACCGTCTTTCCTAAGTATTCGCCGCGGCGCTCCTTCTCTATGACAGTGCTGTAGACCTTGCCAGTAGTGATGTTGTGGTCGCGGGTAAGCTCCACGTCCAGGAACCTCTCGTAGTTGCCGAGATCTAGGTCGACCTCGCCGCCGTCCTTGAGGACGAAGACCTCGCCGTGCTGAAACGGGCTCATGAGGCCTGCATCGATATTGATGTATGGGTCTATCTTGATGGCTGTTACGCGATAGCCCCTGTTCATTAGAAGCCTGCCAATCGACGCCGCGGTTATGCCCTTTCCAAGCCCGCTCATTACTCCGCCAGTGACCACGATATATCTCACGAAATATCACGCCTTCAGGAGCGTTGCCGCCCCGTATATGATAAGGGTTACGATCAGTATCGATGAAGCCAGAGCGCCCGGATACACAGGGATGCTCTTCGTGTAAAAGGTGAGCACTAAAGCGACTATGAGAGAGAGGAGAATAATTGTTGGAACGGGCTGGATGCTTTCCCTATTCAATTTCATGGTGAGAAGTCGATCTACCAGCCCTTCCTTGGTGTTATCCTCGGAACACTCGTCCTCCGGAGAGCTGTCCTCTGAGGAGATATGAGGAGACTGCTCATAATTCCGGTTATAACTCTGATCGTAGCTCTGCCCATATCTCTGCTCGTTTCTGCGCTCAGAGCCAGCTTCATTGCCCGTCTCGTTTCCGTAATTTCCGTAGCTTGACTCGCCCTGATGTCCTTGAGGTTCTCGATAATCCCCAAAGCCCACCGTGCTCTTGGAGCGTGAGGCAGCCCTGTAGCTCTGGAGATCTTTTTGCCTGGAGAACCGAATGCGTTCTGCTTCCTCATGGGAGCCGTCTAATCTTGAGGCCTCGTCCTCCCCTGCACCATCGCCATCCCCATCATCTTCATCTCCCTCTCGCCCCTCGACTTCTCGGTCTTCGCCCTCTCTGTTCTCTGCCTCGCGGCCCTCGATATCATCAGACAGATCCTCATCTGCCAGCATCTGTATCTCCCCGGGATCTTGATCATCTCCAAAACCCTCTGATTCTCTCACCAATGAGATTGGAACGACGCTCTCGCCAGCACTACTTGTCAGCAGAAGCTCGCCTTCCAGATGAGAAACTCTCTCGGGCATTCTGGCCATGACAGGGATGTTCTCCTCCATGACCACATAGTGATCGGGCCTCTTTAGGCGCACTGCTTTTATCAGAGGATCGCTGGCCTCAAGAGATATGTTCGATGGCTCTCCATGGTTGACGACTTTTAGGTTGAAGATGGTCTCTTCGCCTGGAAGAAGGCGAAGGACAATGGGCCTGATCTCCCTGGAGCCATCGTTAATGTGAACAATATAGTCCAAACTCTCACCCCCTACTCCCAGAGCTACCAATAAGTTAGCAATAATATTGTATAAATATTTCGCCTGTATAGCCTTTCCTCATATAGCCTTTCCTCTAATCCCGAAGGTCCGGAGGGAGCATATTTGGTATGCCTTCCTCGATTGGGTAGCACTCTTTGCAGGCCTTGCAGCAAAGCTTTCCGGTCACAATCTCCCGCTCGTTCTCCTCGAAGACTTCCAGCGTTAGATCGCCTTTGCAAAGGGGACAGGCGAGTATGTCAAGAAGGTCGCGTTTCATGGATTAGGAGATGTATTCCTGAGAAGTATAAACTTTTGGATATGCGCGCAGCAGTGATGACATAGTCCGTATGAAGCAGTCTATATCTCCCAGAATGCCCGTCGAGAAAACCCTTTCTGCGCCGTCTTTAAGAAAAAACTTCATATGCTAAGTTGAAGAGATAAGTGTTAAAAAAGAAATGGGTTGGTTACCGATGGCGCATGAAGAAAAGATGAAAGAACTGGAGAACAGGCTAAAAAACGTAGAGGATAAGCTCAGGGCATCTGAGGGAAAGGCCAAAGGGTCCTTGGAAGGAGGCGTCCATAAATCAGAGGAGAAGATCAAGGAGCTGGAAGGCAGAGTCAGAGAGCTGGAGAATAAGCTGAGATCCAAACTTTGATCTACGAATAACGATTGCGAGGCATTTCGGCCCTGCAGCTTGGGCACGTTTTTTCTTCGAGTATGCCTGGATCCCTCTTGAGGAGGGGTCCTGGATCCCCATTATCCATTCTGCCAGGCCTTGGGCGAAGGCAGATATTTATTAATGGTATTAATTGAAATAATTATAGAAGTCCAGAACAAAGGAGATACTAAAAATGCCCACTCAAGGAGAGAACATACAGATCCAGGAGGAGAGGATCAGGGAGCTGCAAGAGAGGCTGAGGACTTCGGATGAGCACCTCAAGAGAATATTGGAGCATAAGCTGAAGCTCTCTGAGACGAAGGTCAAGATTCTGGAGAAAAAAGTCATTGAGCTGGAGAAGGAGCTGAAGTCCTGCATTACTGGGGCTTGAGATTAAAGCCCCAGCAGTCCGACAGCCGTTTTGGAGAGGATCGACTCCTTATCTCTATCCGACAGATCAAGGCCCTTTATGATCTCCATCGCCCTTCCAGGCTCCTCCCAGGGATAATCGCTTCCGAATAAGACGCGATCGCTGCCGATATCTTCTACGAGGCTCGCCATCTCATCTTCATTTAAGTAGAAAGAGACATAGGCCGTATCGAAATAGACTTTTTTGCTGGCCGTTAGGAGATATCTGCGAACATCATCGTACATCCTCAGGCCGCCCAAATGCGCCAGGACCAGCTTCAGATCCGGATAGGACTCGATTGTCCTGGCGAAGCGCTCAGGAGTTCCGAAGATCTCCTTCCGATCGAGAGGGTCTCGCCCTGCGTGCGTGACCAGGATCATCCGCCGCTCGATGAGCGCCTCATAAAGCCTGCTGCATTTGGGGTCGTCTGGAAAAACCTCCTGCAGCAGCGGCATCATCTTGACGCCCTTAACGCCCAATGCCGCCAGCCCGTCCAGCTCTTCCTCGAGGTTATCCATAAAGGGATGAACTGCTCCAAAGGCAATCAGGCCATCTTTGCAGACGGATTGCGCCCACTGGTTAAGTGAGGACACGTCCTCTCGCCCTTTTGCCAGGGGAAGAATGACAGAGCGATCTATGCCGGACCTTTCCATGTGAGACAGAAGGTCTTTTGGAGCACCTGTGCCGGGAACGGCTACTTTCAGCTTCTTCTTGGCTGCAGGGAGGATCTTGGCCGCTACTTTTTCAGGGTATACATGCGCATGAAAATCGACGATCAAATTATCCCCATCTCAGACAGCCTCTCCGGAAGATACGTCTTGGTCACGTAGTCAAGCCCCTTGCCTGCAAAGGCCTGCTGCTCTGCCTTCCTCTTAAGGTCTATCTGCAGCTTGATCTGCTTCTCCCAGTAGGGCGTATTGAACCTCGGGTCTGTAAGCTCACTTCGAAGAGCGTGCAGGTCCTTATCAGTCAGCTTATCCGTGGACAGGTTGTAGTCCACGATATCGCTGGGCTGAACGCCCAGGAACTGCGCAGTTGGCGTGACCAGGTGCTCTGATAGATGGGCGCTCTTGATGGCCCCGTAGGCGATGCTGGCAAAGATGCGATAGGACCAGGGATCGCCATCTGTGAAGACCACTACAGGAAGGTTCAGCTCAGCGTTTAACCTTCTTATGATTTGGCGCGTGGACCTCGCGGGCTGGCCTTTGATGTGAACCAGAATGGCATCGTACTCCTCATCAAAGCCGTTCTCTATAAGCCTGGCATACATTCCGCCCGTCTCTATTGCCATGACCATCTTGGCGTCGTGATTGATGAACCGGATGTTGTCCACGTTGAAGGGTATCTGGTATCCTGCCTCGCCCACGTCCTCCTGGCAGTGCATCTCCCTCTCTCCCCTGCGGGTCTGCTCACGAAGCCGCAAGGGGCCGAAGACTGCTGCTCCATCCTCCTCAGGCCTGACGTGAAAGTCCTCCCTTTGTAGACCAGTCACTATCTCCAGATCCTCGATCAGCCTGTCGCTCTCAGCCTGCTCGTGGAACTTGGCGATATCCCAGTTCTCAGAGATGTAGTAGATCTCCCTCAGAGTCGAGCCGCGGTTGTTCTGCAGGTGCTCTTTTATTAGAAGCTCTGCCATGTGAACTGTCTTTAAGAGAGTCTTGGCTCCCCGGACGGTCTTCACGCTACGAAGAGTCTCCTGGTCTCCGTAGACCCAGACGTCATCCTTGGTGCTGTACTCTATGTTGCTCTTCGTTCTGGAGGGGAGTGATATATGCGGAACTATGCCCTCCTGGAACTGGCCGTAAAGAGAACGTGCAAGATCCATTAGCCTCTCCTGGGCCGAAGTTGCCTTTCCTGCTCCTGCCATCAGATCACCCTTGCGCCCGTCACTATCTCTGATTCCAGGCCCTCTACCACAGGCTGGGAGAACTTAGACCCAACAGACCGGATGCTGTAACAAAGAGATGTCTTCTCGCCGGGATTCAAGGAAAGCTTCCAGTAGTAATCGTAGCCATCTCCCATAGGAACCATCTTCGCGGCTGGTGTCATGGAAGAGGCCTCCTGTGAAAGCACCTCATGGAGCTTGAAGGCCCTCACCAGATCGCTGTGGTTCTCAACCTCTATGCGAACCGCAGTCATGCCGTCCTGCTGCTCTACATGGCGGTGCACTAGAAGGTTGCCCATGATCTTGGCCACAACCGGTCCTATGTCCGGCTCTGCCTCTCCCAGTATGTCGGAGAGCTTCTTTGCAATTCGAGGAAGGATCTTTCTTATGATCTCTTCCTTCTCGCGGCGCTCTGAGAGGGCGCTCTGGCGGGTTAAGTACCTTCGCAGCTTTCGCGCCACCTCTTTTAGCCCAAGGTCGATCTCTGTCAGGATCTCGGGTACGTCTGCCACTGCGTCTTTGCTCTCAGAGGTGAAGGGAATGTTAGTCGATGCCACATGCACCAGAATTACCGCAGGCCCTACGGGCACGCCTCCACCTGCGGTCTGGGTCAAGGAGTAGTTCTTCCAGGGCACGGCTTCTAATGCATGAGTTATGGCACAGGCTCCCTGCTGGTAGACCAGAGGCACGCGGTTGGCAAACCTGAGTATCTCCACCCGGCCCTCCTTCTCCATCTCGCCTCCGTACCCCAGGCCTACCTCTACCAAGAAGGGATTTCCCGAATAGACTGCAACAGGACGGACAGTGGTGGCTATGAAGTCCAGCCTGTACTCCTTCTCAAGTCCAGCCTTTACCAGCTCCTCTCCTATCGGGGATAAGCAGTCCACAGGAGGCGACTTCACCTTTACCTGCTTGAAGGCTGCCAAAAGACGCTTTGCCTCATCGTGCTCCAGGCTGCCTGGAGCCCGTTCAGGATCGATTCCCGAGAGGCTGCAAAGCTCCTGAGCAGTTATGGACCCTATGCTGGAGAACGTCTCGCGCAAGAAGACCTTAAGCTTCTTCTTATCTGTGTAGCGCAGCAGCTTTATCAGCTCCCCTAGCTCAATTCCTGCAGGATGGGGCGAAATTGCGTACGCTTTTTTGGGCAGTGCCTCTGTGGCCCTCTCGAAGACCTCCACATTGCCGTCAGGCTCAACAAGAGTTATGCGAGCATGGGGGTTGACAATGGCTGCGCTCTTGAGCGAGCCGTAGACTGACTGTCGGCGGCTGCGGACGTAGGCCCCCTCCATCTCCAGCTCTACTCGCGTGCCTCGGGACCGCTCCCAATCTACATCTTCAGACCGCTGGATCTCAGGCTCGTTCTTGGCGGTGTTTATTGTCACCTCGCAGTAATGAGCTGGCCTGCCGGGACCGATCTTTGATACGACCTTTGTGGGCTTGCCGCTGGTGAGCTGTGAGTAGAGCACAGCAGCTGATATCCCAATTCCCTGCTGCCCTCGGCTCTGCCTAAGCGTATGAAATCTGGAGCCGTAAAGAAGTTTTGCAAAAACCTTAGGTATCTCTTTTGCAACAATGCCCGGGCCGTTGTCCTCCACTACGACCTGGTAGTAATCGCCGCTTCGCTTTATCTGCACGAAGATGTCCGGAAGAATCCCGGCATCCTCGCATGCATCCAGTGAGTTGTCCACAGCCTCCTTGACGCATGTGATAAGGGCGCGGGGAGCAGAATCGAACCCCAGGATCTGACGGTTCTTCTCAAAAAATTCAGCTACAGAGATGGCCTTCTGCTGACTGGCCAGCTCCTCTGCTATCTCCATAAAGGGAAAAGTAGGGCTAGAGTTCAGCCCCGACCACGGTCTGGGTGGCAGTGACGTTGTCTATCTCGCGGATGACATCCACGAGCTTATTGAGCATGCTGAGGCCCTCGACCTCTATAATGACTACGAAGTCGAACTCGCCGAAGACATGGTAGACATCCTTGATGCCGTCGATCTCCTGAAGCGCGTTGTAGACGGCCTTCTCCTGTCCCGGCACCACCTTCACCATAGTTACTCCTATTACCATGTTGGTTCACCCTTGTTATAGAGCCTCAGCACATTATATAAAACTTTTCAGCTCTTCTTGCTGAAGTTGAAGGTTTCCACCTCTTCTTCCTGCTCAGGCCAGGCATCCAGTGATGCCCTGGATGCCTTCGGCTTGGCCCTTCTGCCCTCTGCCTTAGGCTTTGGCGATTCAGCTGCATCCGCCAATGGTGCAGATGCAGCCTTTGCATCGGCCTTCATTCCTGCTTTTACAGCCTCTGTCCCGACAGCGCTACCCGACAGGTCGTCCCTAAGAGACGTGAGCGCGCGAACTACCATCTTCCTGTAGTGGTCTATGTCCGTATGGTAGTGTTCCAGAGCTCTGCCTGCATCCACATCAGGCAGAGCTGCCGGCGCCTTATCGGCTGTGGAAAATCCGCTGGAAGCTGATAGAGGCTTTGCGCCCCGGAGATGCTGCAGGCGCTCATAAGTCCGCCTGGCGACGTCCAGTATCCACTGGTCTCTGGCTGCCTTATCGGCCTTGTGAATTGCCTCCACCCGGACGGAGATTATTATGTTCCCGTCCTCTGTCTGGTACAGCTTTGGCTTTCCAACTACTGATACGAAGGCGGGTGCCTCTATATTTGCCAGCGCCTGTGCAGCCTCCGGCTGGTACTGGCCTGCATAGATCAGAATGCTTCCAGTCGGGTCCACGATCCTGCCACGCCAGTACTCAGTGTCGCCGCCAATATCGTCTTTCTCAGTCAATGTGCCGACTAAGAAGACACGGTTGCATTTTGCGCCTGTTGGCGTTAGCAGGTACAACGGAGCATACTGATCCTCATTCTCCCTAAAGGCCAGGTTGGAGGCGCGAAGCTCCTCGGCAAACACCCTCCATGCAACCTCTCTTAGCCTTGCCGCCTCTCCGGAAAATCCAGCCATTTAGTCCACCTCCACAGAGCCTATAAGGCCATCCACGTCCTTTGCCAAAACCGGAGGCATCTCGTTTATGGTCTCAACGATGATGTAGCGGTCAACCCTTCGGCCGGTTACAGTGTAGTACTTCCCCACGAGATGCTCCTCAATCAAGCCCCTGACAACCTCGTGGTCCAGCGCCTCCATGGCCATCTGCTTTGCCTGATCTAAAGTGAGGCCGACCAGCCGCTCTGTAGTTTCGCGGTTGATCAATATATCCTGAGCTTTGCGCCCGTCATCTAAAACGGCCTTTATTCTCAGGTCGTAGGCGCCTTCAACCTTCCCATGCTCGCCGCATATTCCTTTGGTCAATACCCTCTTGCACACCGGGCAACGCTTGATCAAGCCTGATCCCTTCTGGACTTCAACTATTGCGCCTGAGAACTCAACCGACTGAGGCTCTACCACAATGTCTTCTTTTAGGTCCTCGATCTCGCTTGTCTTGTTCAATTTTATGCTGAACCTTCCCTGGAACTCGTCAGTCACCGCATTCTTGAACAGGTAGCTCTTACCCTCAACGAGCTCGGGAAGCTCGGCCTTCGCCCATTTGACGAACCTTACAACTCCGGTCTCATCTCCAATCAGCCCGGATTGAGATATAGCATCGCTTCGAGGCTCGTAGAGCTGGACCACCTTTCCCCGCAGGTCCACCCATCGCCCAGGCTCAGTGATCTCTGCCACGTTGACCTTCTGAACCCCTCCGCCTGTGGCCGCCTGTATCTCACTGGAGAGCTCTTCGATCTTGCTTGTGCGGTTGAACCTGACTCCGAACCTTCCCTGAAACTCGTCTGACACAAGGTTCTTCAAGAGGTAGCTTTTGCCCTCGACCAGTTCCGGCAGATCATCCCTGGCCCACTTGACGAACTTTATCCTGCCGGTAGCATCGCCGATCAAGCCGGTCTGAGAGATTGTATCGCTAGTGGGCTCCCAGAGCTGCAGGACTTTGACCCTCAGATTCATCCAGCGGCCTGGCTCCTTGATGTCGCTCACATTCAGGTCTTCAGCCGGTCCCTGATGGGCGACAGCAGCTACCGTCTTTGCCTCTACCTCTGTCTCCAGCGCCTCTATCTGGCTGGTTCTGTTGAGCTTGATGCTGAACTTCCCCTGGAACTCATCCGTCACGACGCTCTTTAGGCGGTAGCTCTTGCCTAACTCCATGTCGGCAAGACCCGATTTGGCCCACTTGACGAACTTCACTGCGCCTGAACTGTCTCCGACCAACCCGGTCTGGGATATGGTCTCGTTTGCTGGTTCCCATAGGTCCAGGACTTTTACCTCCAGGTCCACCCACCGGCCGGGCTCTGATATCTCAGATACGCTGACCTTCTCTGAGGCTGCCCTGGCTACAGGAGTTACTCCGTGTTCTTTTAAGAAGTAGTTCAAAACCGAGCGTCTGGCCTCGCCCCCGGGCACGCGGTAGTTCTCGACGAGCATCCTCAAACGGGCCTCAACCTCCGCCTCTGGAACATCGATCTTCTGGTCCCTGAGGCGGGCTAATACCTGATCAACAAGTTCTTTCATAATTCTGCCTCTGGTTTTTTTATTTGAGAGGTAATTGTAACTAGCACTCAGAAGTATATAAAGAGAAGTAGTGTGGAGCGAAAGTAATCCGGCAAAAATAAACTCGTTAAAGGTAATCGAACGAAAATAATCCAGCCGAAAGTAATCTATCTCAACGCACTCAATCGAGGGCAACAATGGAGATCCTAACCTGGTTTGGAAGAGTAGACATAGAGTCTTGCGCCATCATCCCGGCTGAAGATGAAGAGGAAGTGGCCAAATCCTGGCTAAGCCCTGAAGCCGCTCAATTGGAGAAGCAGCCTAATCTTCGCGCCCTCGCCAAAGACTGCGGCTATATCTCAGACGACCAGGAGTACAACGCCCGTCTGAGAGAGGCGGCCATTAGGCTTGTTCGAAGGCAGCTCAAAGCCTGGGCGACATCTGAGCAGGACCTTCTTCATGCAGTTGAGGCATTGGACGACCTTAACCAGGCTGTGAACCTCCTTGATGAGAGGCTTTACGAATGGTCGCGGCTGCATAGAGATGAGATCGTTCACGGAAGAGACCTGGCATCCTCCCTGTCAAAGGATAAATCCATGGGCGAGCTTGCGCGGGCAATCCTTAACCTCCGGGAATCCCGTCAGCGCATGGAGGAAGAGGTGGCGTCTGCCTCAGAAAGCCTTGCGCCAAATCTCTCTGCCCTGGCAGGGCAGGTTCTCGCTGCTCGCCTCATATCAAGAGCCGGCAGCCTCAAGCACCTGGCAGAGATGCCATCGTCAGTCATCCAGGTCATGGGCGCAGAGAAGGCCCTCTTTAAGCACCTGCATGGGAAGGCCCCATCCCCCAAGCACGGAATAATTTACAGGCACCCGGCTATTTTGGGAACGCCTAAAAAGCTGAGGGGCAGAATGGCGAGGACACTCGCAGCCAAGCTGGCAATAGCTGCAAGGCTTGACTACAACGGCAGCAGCCTCTTGCCTGAGCTGAAAAGTGCACTGGATAGGCGCATAATCGAGGTAAGGCGGTCTAAAAAGGCCCCAGCCAGGCGTTAAGGATCAGATTTATATTCAGAGCATTCATGTAACCAATAGGGTTGAAGAGGTGTTGAGATGAGACGGTCGTTGATACTTGCAGTTTTGCTGATCTTTGCGCTCCATATTATTGCTAATACTACTATGGCGGCTTCTTCTACCCAAAAGACCGCCACCCAGAACCTCACAGAGCACTCTTGGACCTACAACCAGGGATACATGGACGATATGAGGATCTACCAGACAGATGCTGGCTTCCACGGGCAGAAGCTGGTCACAGGAACCAGAGGCAGCGGCACCGTCTCCAGGACCATAGATGCCCATGTCTACGGCGGCTTTGAGAAGGGCTACGATGAGATGACCGTCAGCGAGTGGGGAGTCTACCAGTACAAGCCCTACACCCCGCCGCTCACCCAAAGCGACCTCAAGAATGCGCTCTGCGCCAAGAACTATGAGGTGGGCTCAGTCGTATCCGAGAGCTATTCAGAGATAAGGGACCTGATCAAGGATACTAAAGCCATTCAGACCGATGAAGTCTCAGTCTACGAGATAGATTCAGAGGTCATGGGCACTGCCAAGATCGGCTCCAGGGTGCAGAAACGTTCCACTACAGCTCCTATCTACGTCATGGGCGGAACTTACATAGGATACTCCGTCATCAGGATGGATATCGAGGCAGGCAACGCCTCTATACTGACGCTGCCATGCCCGTGAGTGTGGAGTGTAATTCACCATCTAACGATAGGTAATTTAAAAAGAAGCGGGCACAAGTGTGACGCCCTTCAAAGCTCCATTTTATTGAACAATCGATATTAATCTCGTTTCTTCCGGGATGCCGCACGCGCTGCTTGGCTTCTCGCGCGCGAGAGGAACGGGGGCGCGCTCAATTGCCGCGCGGGCTACCCTCGACCCCTCTTCGGGGGAGGAAACTGCTGCTTTTAGAGTGGTAAAGATAGCGTGAGCCGATAGGGACAAATGGGATTATGAGGGCGAAGGATCGGCAAGCTAATGTAACTAGAGGGCGGGATAGTGTTAGAGGCTCATGTGCTCCTCTGGCTTGCGCGATATGGCCGTTCTCTCGTAAGGCATACCATGGATCTTTTGGCGTAGCACCCGCACGCTCTAACGCTCTACCCTGCCCATCTTAACGTAGAACTGGCGCCGAAGAGGGTCTTTCAGGTAAATGATCTCGAAGCTCTGATCTTCTCTTAAACCAGCGGCCTCGGCTGCTTATGCTCAGGCAGCACAGGAAGCGGCATTGTGTTGATGAGCAGCGGCTGCTCCACCTCTTTTGCCCTCTCTATAAGAAGCTCTTTTCCCCATTGAGTCAGGCCGAATAACGGAACTGCAGTTCCAACCTGAACCTTTGGACGGACTTGCTCACGGATGTGCTTTGAGGCGCAGCCCGTGACTATATCTGCAACAGCGAGCAGCCTCTGCGCGTCCTCAAGGCTTATGCCTGTGAGGTGCGCTCCTATTATCATTATCCTCACATCTGCCTCATCTTCAAAGCAGCGCAGCCTCTCCGCAGTGTCGGCGTCTGCCACTGTGACGGCAAAGTTCGAGAAGCCGCCTGCAGCCCACTTTGCTCCAGAGTACTGGTCGATCCTCGCATCCACAGGAGAGAGCACGTGTCCGCCCCTGGCCTCTATGCCCTCTATTACCTCCTTGATGGGATCGGTCTTTGCCAGGCCTGATATCCAGCCGCCCATGCCCTGAACAAGAGAGGGGTTATCGGTTATGACGGTTCCGGCACCATCGCAGACGGTCACCGTTG